>Ga0160495_100093_pt1 | contig 142452 bp, 125 predicted proteins | sample DID4MG_4_FD_108251 | JGI IMG/M metagenome (GOLD analysis project Ga0160495, IMG submission 108251) | Enriched soil microbial communities from UW Madison campus, WI, USA - DID2933_E24_FP4 MG | ecosystem: Environmental > Terrestrial > Soil > Unclassified | place: USA: Madison, Wisconsin... | reverse complement strand
GCCTCCGACAGGTCGCACTGAATGCAGCCAGTCGCACTCCGCACCCAAGCGCAGGGCCACGCGCGTGGGACCACAGGATTTGAACAGCTCTGTCCTGCGACCAGGAATCCAGGACGTTGGACGCCGACGTCGCTCCTGCGAAGTCCAGCATCGTGCACTCAGGCAACATCACGCCTGACACGCCTGACACGCCTGACACGCCTGACACGCCTGACACGCTCAGTTCTGCGCTGCCAATTCATCCACTCCTCATCCCGGCGGCTGGCCGGTGCCGGCAATGTCGTTCTCGCTCGCATGCGAGGCGCCTCGTTCGTCCATGCTGCATCGATCCCTGTATCGTCGACCCCGGTCCGAACGGAGATGCCACATGACGCGCCTCACTGCCCGGGACTTCGCGCCCGAACTGCTCGAGCTCTACGACTTCTACGTGCATGGCGGGATCAGCCGCCGCCAGTTCCTCGACCGCGCCGCTGCGTTCGCGGTGGTCGGCATGTCGGCCGCGGGCATCCTGGCCGCGTTGACGCCGGATTACGCGCTGGCGCAGCAGGTGCAGTTCACCGATCCGGGGATCGTCGCCGAGTACATCGCGTACCCATCGCCGAATGGACACGGACAGGTACGCGGTTACCTCGTGCGGCCGGCGAAGAGCGATGCTGCGGTACCCGCCGTGGTCGTGGTGCACGAAAATCGTGGGCTCAATCCATATATCGAGGATGTCGCGCGCCGCGTGGCCAAGGCCGGATTCATCGCGCTGGCGCCGGACGGGCTCAGCTCGGTCGGCGGTTACCCGGGCAACGACGAGAAGGGCAGGGCGCTGCAGCAGCAGGTCGATCCGGAAAAGCTGATGAACGACTTCTTCGCCGCCATCGAGTTCCTCGTCGCCGATCCTCGGACCACCGGCAAGGTCGGCATCACCGGCTTCTGCTATGGCGGCGGGGTTTCAAATGCGGCCGCGGTGGCCTACCCGGAACTGGCGGCCGCGGTGCCGTTCTATGGCCGCCAGGCCAGTGCGGCCGACGTGCCTCGCATCAAGGCGCCGCTGCTCATCCACTATGCCGAGCAGGACGAACGGGTCAACGCGGGCTGGCCTGCGTACGAGGCCGCACTGAAGGCGGCGGGCTCGCGCTACGAAGCGCATGTCTATCCCGGCACGCATCACGGCTTCCACAACGATTCGACGCCGCGCTACGACGCGGCAGCGGCGGAGCTGGCCTGGGAACGCACGATCGCCTGGTTCCGCCGATACCTGGTGTGAGTGGGCGGCCGATGCGGGCGAGCTGCATCGGGCCCGGCAATGGTCCGGCGGTTGGCAGGAGCGGGCGAGACAGGCTCCTGTCGTTCAGGGAACTGCGTGCCGGGGCCGCATCGCCGCTGGCGGGGGCAGGCCAGCGCGCCTGGTTGAATGACGTGACGTGACGCCATTCAACCGGATGCCTCGTCGCCATGGCCGCGCGCGGCGCAAGCGCGGATGCGCCATCGCACGGCTTGCATCTCGGCAATGTCCATCGGGCTGTCGATGGCGGTGATGGGATCCTGCGATCACATACCGCACGCCCGCGTTCACTCCTCGCCGGTATCGCCTGCGTGCTTCCAGTAGCCGGTCGCGCGGATCCAGTCCTTCGGGACGTGGCGGTCGCCTTCCAGGTGCTGGCGCAGCGCACGGGTGCGGCGTGACTCGCAGGCGATCCACCAGAAGGTGTCGCCGTGCGGCTGAGGAACATCGCGCAGCGCCGCCTCGAGACGCGCACCGGCCTCGGCGCCATCGCGCGGCAGCCAGGTGATGCGTGCATCGGCTCGGGTGCGCAGCGGCTGACGGTCGGCATCGTCGGGAATCTCGATCCAGGCATCCACGCGCCGCCCGGCTGGCATTTCCTCCAGCCAGCGTGCGATTGCAGGCAGTGCGGTCTCGTCGCCGAACAGCGCGTACTGGTCGAAATCCTCCGCCACCACGAACGAGCCGCGTGGCCCGCCAAGGCCGATGGTGTCGCCGACCTGCGCCTGCGCGGCCCATGAGGTGGCCGGGCCCTCGCCATGCAGGACGAAGTCGATCGCCAGCGTGCCGGCGCTCGCGTCGTGCAGGCGCGGGGTGTAGTCGCGCGCCAGCGAGCGCACGTCCCCGGTCGTGTAGACCGGCGTTCCCTCCGGGCCCGTGACCGGCATCACCAGGCTGCCGTCCGGATGCGGGAAGAACAGCTTGGCGTGGTCGTCGGCGGCGGCGCTGTGGAAGCCGGCCAGTTCCGGTCCGCCCAGGACGATGCGGCGCATGGTCGGGGTGAGGGCGATGACCTGTTCGACCCGCACCCTGCGGAAGATCAGCGGATGCCGCTGCCGGCCGTGTTCATGCGAAGACATGGGAAGAGCTCCTCGGCGTGTCAGCGGCGCACCAGCCGGCAGCCGAGCTCGGCGGCGACCGCCTGCAGCCACTCGCTGACCGGCGCGTCGCCGTCGACGGATGAAAGTGAGGGCGCGGGGCACAGCCGCCACAGCAGCCGGCCGTCGTGACCGACGATGGCCACCACCAGGCGACGCTGCTCGAACTCGCGCAGCATGCGGTAGACGGTGCCCAGCGCGAACGGCCGGTTGATGCGTGGCTGCAGGTCGCGGTACAGGGTGATCGCGTCCTGCGGGGCATCCAGTTCGTCGAGCAGCTGCAGCAGTTCCCGCCGCGTGGCGGTCATGCGCATGCCGACCAGCCCTTCGGGCCTGGCCAGCGTCCGCGGGTGGCCGCCGCTCATGGGGCGATCCCGGCGATGTCGTCCGCGGCCTGCAGCAGGATGCGTTCGACCTGTTCGGCCATCTGCGGCGTCCAGTGGCCATGGTGCTGGGCGAGGGCGCGCTTGAGCGACATCATGCCCTGCCGCACCGGCGAGGGCAGGCCGGCCTTCACCAGCGCCCGCGCACTGGCGGCGGTCCTGGCCTGGGCCTCGGCCAGCGCACCCGCCTGCTCTTTCACCAGCGTGCGGCCGGCGTCGCTGAGCTGGTAGAGGCGACGCGCGCCGTCGTGGCTGCCGACGACCAGCCCGGTGTCCTGCAGCTGCGACAGCACCGGATACATGGCGCCGGCCGATGGCAGGTACTGGCCGTGGAAGATCTCGCCGATCAGCTGGATCAGCTCGTAGCCGTGGCGCGCCTGGTGCTGCAGCAGGGCCAGGACCAGCAGGCGCAGGTCGCCGTGGGCGATCGCGCGCGGGCTGCGCTGGCGCGGTGCGGTTGCCGACCGCTCGGTGCCGAGCGCGCGCCGGTGGCGGGCATGGGACTGCATGGGGCGCTCCTGCGGGGCGACAGGTCGCCCTGTCCGAGGCGACAAAGATATAGCTTATCGATGTCGATTCGCTATATCGGAAATGAAACGGTCCGGGCCGGCCGGCATGGGCTTGCTAGCATCCGGGCATGTCCAGGCTGCTGCGCACGTTCACCGACCCGGCCGCCCGGCAGATCCGGCGCTGGGTGCTCGATGCGTTTCCGCGCGGCCACAGCGGCATCGAATACGACCATCCGCCCGGCGATCCGGGCCTGTTCGGCCCCGACAGCGTCACCTGGCGGGTGCACGCCGAGTTTCCCGGCATGCTCTCCGGCGGCCTGTGCGCCTTGATGCTGCAGACCCTGCATCCGTTGGCGCTGGCGGGCGTCCATGACCATTCCAACTTCCGCGACGACCTCGTCGGGCGCCTGCGCCGGACCACGAACTTCGTCGCCGGCACCACCTACGCACCGCTCGACCAGGCCGGGAAGCTGCTCGACCGGGTCCGCAGCATCCATGCGCAGGTGGCCGGCCAGCTGCCCGATGGACGCCGCTACGCGGCGGACGACCCTGCGCTGCTGACCTGGGTCCACGTCACCGAGGCCTACGGGTTCCTCGAAGGATGCCGGTGTTACTGCCGCGACGTCCCGGACGCGGTGGCCGACCGCTACTACGACGAGGTGCGGTGCGTGGCCGAGGCGCTGGGCGCGCGTGAGGTTCCCGCCTCGCAATCGCAGGTGCAGGCGTACTTCGCGGGCGTGCGTGCGCAGCTGCAGGTGGATGCGCGTTCGCGCGAGGTACTGGCGGTCCTGTCGACGATCCGGCTGCCCGTGCCCCTGGCCGGCCTGTCGCGCGAGCTGTTCCTCGGCGCCGGCGCAGCGCTGCTGCCCGACTGGGCGCGCGACATGCTGGGTGCCGACGTGCCAGGCGGCACGCGCGCGGGCGCGGCGGCGGCGATGGTGCGCGGCAGCGCCCCGCTGTTCCGGCGCGCACTCGGCGATGGCGTTGCGACACGCGCCTGTACGCGGATGGGGCTGGCGGTGGACGTGCTCGCCACATGGCCCCCGGATCGCGCCCATGGCTGAATCGCCGTTCACGTCACGCCGAGCCAGGTTGGCGGATCATCCACGCATGGTCACGCAGATGCCGCCATGGAAGAAGCCGGCACCGCGCAAGCGCGGCACGCCGCAGCCACTCAGCGATGCGCAGAAGGCGGCGGCCCGCAAGCGCGCCAAGGACAACGGCCGGCGTTATCCGAACCTGATCGACAACATGTGGGCCGCGTCGCTGCCGCGCGGCGACTGAGGTCGGGTTTCGGCACCACGGCTCCTTGTCGCGCATCCGAGCAGCTGTTTCAGGAAATCCGTGCCCGCGTCTTCGCGCAGGAATGGCCGCGGAGAGGCGATGCGACGTCGCGGCAGCGCGTGCCGCGACGGCCCGGACCAGTCGCTGGCCATTGCCATGCGCCGATAGGCGCCGCGGGTCCGCTTGCGCAGCACCAGCACCGACAGCGACGAACGCCGCACCACCCGGTCCATGGTCGAGCCGAGCGCGCCCGCATGCATTGAGCGCGCGCGCTCTTCCGCGGGTGATGCGCGTCGCACCCGACAGCTGGTCCGCCTCGACACGCGCCGCCGCACATCGCGCGGCCGCACGATCACCACATCGTGCCCGGATCATGCACGCCGTCCGCCCGACCGCCTCAGCGGCGGACCGCGAACACGCCGTCCAGTGCCAGCTGCGCCTTGAAACCCGCTTTCTCCAGCCGTCGTTCCACCTCGCGCGGCACGTCGCGCCCGCTGGTCAGCCGGTTCGGCGCGCCGGTGTAGTGGAACAGGCGGCCGCCACGGCGCAGCACGCGCGCGAGCTGGTCGTAGAACGCCTGCGAGTACAGCTCGCCGGCGATGCCGAAGCGGGGCGGATCGTGCAGCAGCGCATCGAACGCGGCATCGGGCAGGGTCGCGATGGCCTGCGACACGTCGCCCTGCGCCAGCTGCAGCCGCCCGCCGGCAGCGGCCGAGTCCGGATCCGGCGACCAGGGATTGAGTGTGCGCAGCCACAGCACGTCCGGGTTCTTCTCGAACGACTGGATCCTGGCGACACCCGCCTCCATGCAGCAGGCGGCGAAGTAGCCCAGTCCGCCGCAGGTGTCGAGCACCGCCTTGCCGCGCGGTTCGACCAGGGCGACCTTGCGGCGCGCGTCTTCGAACGGGGATTCCCTGGCCGTCGGCAACATCTTGATGCCGTCGATCTCGAACGTCGGCGCGCCCCAGTCGGTCGGCACCAGCTTGATCAGCGAACCGGCGAACCGCGAGATCGGAGCGAATGCCTCGCCGTCCCAGTAGTACAGCGTGCGGTCCTTGAGCGTGCCCGGATACGCCCAGGCGCGATCGTCCCAGTGCCACGCGTCTGCTTCGAGCCGCACCTGCGCCTGGCTTTGGCCCAGATCCAGCGAGCCGGACCAGGTGGCGCTGCCGGCGTCACGCGCGGCGAGCAGTGCATCGGCGATCGGGCGGGACAGCAGGGGACCGGTGTAATGGGACACGGAGCGGATAGCGGCGCGCGGACGCCGACCAGGCAGCAGGCAGGGCGCGCATCGTAACCCGCCGGGCCGGTGAGGACCGTCCGCCGGGCTCAGCGCCGCGGCGGCGGCTCGCAGGCGATGCCGTCGTTGTCGCGGTCCAGGTGGGCGGCGTAGCCGGGCTGGCCGCGATGCAACGGCGCCACGCCGGCGGCGCGCGCGGCATCGCAGTTGCGGTAGTAGGGAGCGCCCGGCGTATCGGCAGGGGCCAGCCGGGATGCCGGCGGCGTGGTGCGCGTGCCCGGTGCGGCGGCAGCGGGAGCGGGAGCGCCGTGGCAGTGATGGCCGCCATTGCGGCGGTCGTGGTGGCAGCCGCTGGCATCGGTACGCCCCGGATGGGCTGCGGCGCTGCCTGCGACGAACACGAACAGCGCGATGACGGCCCGCCGCGGCCGACGGTGCGTGGATCCTGCCATGGCCTCCCCCGGGCCGCGGACAACGCGCGAGTATACGGCGCGGCGGCGGCGACCCCGGCTCGCCGCTGCCGGAACGAGCGCGTAATCTTCGCGGTTTCCGACGATGGACGTGCAATCGATGAAGCTGCAGCTCGCGCTCGAATGGTTCCTCAATCCCGATCACCTGCCGCTGATCGCCGGCATCGAATCGGGCTGGTACCGCGAGGCCGGGCTTGAGCTGGAACTGATCGCGCCGGACGATCACTACGATGGCCTGGCCGCCACCGTCAGCGGCGAGGTCGCGTTCTCGTGCAACGAACCGCTGCACATGATCGATGACGACCGCCCGGGCCTGAAGGCGCTGGGCTGCTTCTTCGAGACCGACGGCGGCATCGTGCTGCAGCGCGAGGCCGGCCGGCGCCTGCTGGCCGGTGGCGACGTGCGCCTGGCCTCGCCGGTGGCCGGCGGCGTCACCGACGCGATCGCGGTGGAAATCCTGGCGCGCTGGTGCGCGCAGCAGGGTGCGGCGTTCGTGCCGTCGCAGGTGACGATCGAGAGCGCGGGTTTCGAACATCTGAAGAACATCCAGGCCGGTTACGACGGCGCCTGGCTGTGCTTCGCCAATTTCGAAGGCGTCGAGGCACGCGTGCTCGGCGTGGATGCCGACTTCATCGCCACCGGGCAGGTCGGCCTGCACAACTTCTCGGCGCTGGAGCTGTTCACCGGCGAGCGCTTCCTGCGCGAGCATCCACGGATCGTGCGCATCGTGACCGACCTGATCGGCCGCGGCGCTGCGTTGTGCCGCGACAACCCCGGCCTCGCCGCCGAGCTCTGGTACCGCCACAGCGGCGAAGAGCGCAGTGCGTTGATGGACGCGATCATCGCCGACACCTGTCCGCGCCTGGTCGCGCCGGTGGTGCGCGATGCCGCGCGCTGGCAGGGCATGTGGGCGCAGTTCGACCAGCTGGGCCATGCGCGGGTGGATGCGGCCGGCTACGCCGCGCTGTACGCCTGATCCGGCGAGGCGCGGTGTCCTTGCCGCGGCTCGGACACCGCAGCCGCGGCGCGCCGGCGCCGGCCTACGCCATTCACGGTGTGCAGATGCAGCGGCGCGCAGGCTGGCCATCACGCCCCAGCGAGGAACCGCCATGTCCATCTCCACGCCTGTCCGCCTGCACATCGACGATTCCGGCGGGGAAGGACGTCCGGTCGTGCTGATCCATGGCTGGCCGCTGTCGGCCGAAAGCTGGAAGGCCCAGGTCGGCCCGCTGCGCAATGCCGGCTATCGCGTCGTCGCCTATGACCGGCGCGGGTTCGGCCGCTCCGACAAGCCGGCCGATGGATACGACTACGACACCCTGGCCGCGGACCTGGCCGGCGTGCTCGAGGACCTGGACCTGCGCGATGCCACCCTGGTCGGTTTCTCGATGGGCGGTGGCGAGGTCGCCCGCTACATCGCGCGCGAGGGCGAGGAGCGCCTGCGCAGCGTGGTGTTCGCCGCCGCGGTGCCGCCCTGCCTGCTGAAGAGCGAAGACAATCCGGACGGGCCGCTGGACCCGGCCAGCGCGAAAGACATGGAGGCCGGCCTGCGCGAGGACCGCGCCACCTTCTTCGACGGCTTCACCCGGGATTTCTTCAGCGCCAACGGCGTGCTCAAGGTCAGCGAGAAAACCCGGCAGGAAGCCCTGACCCTGTGCCACCAGGCCGACCAGGCCGCCGCACTCGGCTGCATGCAGGCGTTCGCCACCACCGACTTCCGCCACGACCTGGAGAAGGTCACGGTGCCGACCCTGGTGCTGCATGGCGACAGCGACGCGACCGTTCCGTTCGAAGGCTCCGGCAAGCGCACGCATGCGGCGATCGCCGGCAGCGAACTGGTCGTGGTGCCGGACGCACCGCACGGGCTCAACGCCAGCCACGTCGATGCCTTCAACCAGGCGTTGCTGGAGTTCCTCGCGCGCTGACCGCGTTCAGTCCCCGCCGCGGCGAGCGGGTCGGTCGGCGGCAGCCTGACCGGGCCGGGATGGCGGACCGGCAGGTACTCGATGATCGAGGTCGCCCCGATCACCGTGCGCGCGCCGTCGACCAGCACCGGGAAGCGCTTCATCGGCCACAGCCGGGCCGGTTCCTGCGCGTTGGCGGGTGCGTCCCCGGACGGCGTGCGGTTGCCGTGCAGCGCCAGCAGGGCCTTCTGGCAGTACGAGAAGGAATGTGCGTAGAGCAGGACGGACATGGCGATCTCCAGCGGCCGGATGTCCCTGCACGGCTGCGTCATCGGCGGGCACGCAGGCTGTGCGTGGTCACTTCCGGAAGCGCCGCCATGCCCACGTCCTCCGTCGCACGCCTTGCCCGCTACGAAGCGCGTCTGGCCCATCCAGGCCCGCACGAGGCCGCGCTGGCGGCCGAGCTGGTCGAGGTGCTGCGCTCGATCCAGCAGCAGACCTGGGACGACGAAGGCCACGGCCTGCGCGCCGTCCATGCCAAGAGCCATGGCCTGCTGCAGGCCACCCTGGAGGTGGACGACGGACTACCGCCCGAACTTGCACAGGGCCTGTTCGCCGCACCCGGCCGCTACGACGCCATCGTGCGGCTGTCGACCACGCCCGGCGATCTGCTCGCCGACGCGGTCTCGACCCCGCGCGGCTTCGCGGTGCGCATCCATGGCGTCTCCGGCGAATGTCTCGAGGGCGCCGATCCACTGCACGTGCAGGATTTCGTCATGGTCAACGGGCCGCACTTCAGCGCACCGGACGGCAAGGCATTCCTGCGCAGCCTGAAGCTGCTGGCGGCCACCACCGACCGCATGGACAGGACCAAGCGGCTGGTTTCGGCGATCCTGCGAGGCACCGAGCGCGGTCTGGAAGCACTGGGTGGCGAAAGCGCGACGCTCAAGGCACTGGGCGGCGAGCCACCGCACCATCTGCTTGGCGAAACCTTCTTCACCCAGCTGCCGCTGCGCTACGGCGAGTACATCGCCAGGCTGCAACTGGTGCCGGTATCGCCGTCGCTGCGTGCGTTGAGCGGCGTGCGGCTGGACCTGGCGCATGCGGATGCGCTGCGCGAGGCCGTCGTCGCCTTCTTCCGCGACGACGGCGCCGAGTGGGACCTGCGGGTGCAGCTGTGCACCTCGCTTGAGGAGATGCCGGTGGACGACGCCAGCGCCGATTGGGACCAGACGCGCAGCCCGTTCCGCACCGTGGCGCGCCTGATCGCCGGGCCACAGCTGGGATGGAGCGAGGAGCTGAGCCGGCAGATCGACGACGGCATCGGATTCAGCCCGTGGCATGGCCTGGCGGCGCATCGGCCACTGGGCGAAATCATGCGTCTACGCAAGCCGGCGTACGCCGCGTCGCAGGCGTTCCGCATGCAGCGCAATGGCCCGCCCGTGCAGGGTGGCTGCCCCGTCGGATCGGCGCGCGTGGCGCGCTGAGCGGCGGCAGGACGATCGCTCCCGGCACCGGGAACATGGCCGGGGCGGCGTGGCATCGCCCGATCGGTGATCGACGACGTTGGCGGGCATTCCTTGCAGCAGGCGCATGACGGGCAACCGCCGCGCGCGCCGTGACGGGCGCTACGGCAGTTCCACCGCGCGCGCCGCCGGCTGCTCGAGTTCCGGATACAGCGCGAACAGCGACAGCACCACGCCGTTGCTCCAGCCGAAGCCATCCTGCAGCGGGTACTCGCCGCCGCCACCGCCCTGCAGCGCGCCGTCGGCGTCGTATTTCTCGACCAGCTTGCGTTCGTGGGCGAACAGGGTCTGCACGTTGCCGGTGAAGCCGGCGGCGATCTCGCGGGCCAGCGCGTGTTCGTCGTACCGGCGCAGGCCGTCGACCGCGATCCACTGCAGTGGCGCCCACACGTTCGGCGCGTCCCATTGCTGGCCGCTGTCGACCGGCGTGGTCACCAGGCCGCCCGGCCGCAGCAGCTGCGCACGGACCGCGTTGGCGGTGCTGCGTGCGCGTTCGGGCGCGGCGATGCCGGCGTGCAGCGGGAACAGCGCCGCGGCGGTGAGGGCATCGCGCGGCGCACCGCGCTGCCAGTCGTAATCCGTGTAGTACCCGCGCGGGTGCCACAACCAGGTGTCGATCGCGGCCTTGCGCACTTCGGCCGCGTGCAGATATGCGGCGGCACAGGCCACGTCGCCGGCCAGTTCGCATCCGCGCGCGATGCTGAGTTCCAGGTGGTGGAGCAGGCTGTTGAGGTCGACCGGCACCAGCGAGGTGATCCGGATGGTCTCCAGCCGCATCGGATCGTCCAGCCAGCGGCTGGAGTAATCCCAGCCGCTTTCGGCGCCCGCGCGCAGTTCCCGCCAGACGTCGGCCGCCGGCCGGCTCGCATGTGCGGCGGTTTCGCGGTCCTGCATGAACGATTCCGGGCGCGGCGTGTCGCGGTCGTCCCAGTAGCGGTTGAGCAGGGCGCCATTGGCCAGGCGCACGACCCGGCGGCTGGCCTGGCCGGCGGTGACGCGGTCCGCGCCGTCCATCCACCACGCGTATTCGCGGCGCAGCTGCGGCAGGTAGCGCACCAGCACCTGCGGATCGTCGCGCGCTTCCAGCGCCACCATGTGCGAGAAGAACGGCGGCTGCGAGCGGCTCAGGTAGTAACTGCGGTTGCCGTTGGGAACGTGCCCCCAGCGGTCGATCAGCGCGGCGAAGTTGTCCAGCATGCCACGCGACAGCGCGTCCTGTCCGCTGGCGACCAGCCCGCGCATCGTGAAGTACGAATCCCAGTAGTAGATCTCGCGGAAACGGCCACCGGGTACCACGTAGGCCCCGGGCAGCGGCAGCAGGCTGTCGTGCGCGGCCGGGCGCGGGCTGCGGCGGGTCAGCAGTGGCCACAATGCGTCGATGTGGCCGCGCAGCGTCGGCCGGGCTTCGATCCCGGTGTCGGCCGCGTGCGCGGGCAGCACGAAATGGGCGTCGACGAAACGGCGCAGATCGAAATCCGGCGCGTCGCGCCCGGCGACGAACGCCGCTTCGACCGCCGCCGGATCCTGGCGCGGGACCGCGTCGACGAACAGCTTCTGGTCCTCGAACAGCCAGGCTTCCTGCACGGCGGCGAAGACCTGCGGCCAGGCCTCGTCGGGCGTGACCGGTGCGGCATCGATGTCAGGTCCACTCATCGCGGCCGGCGCCACGTGCGCTGTGCGTGGTGCGGCGCTGCAGGCGGCAAGCGCCAGCACGAGCGGCAGGAAGAGCGATGGCAGCCAGCGGACGGGGCGCGGATGCATGTGGCCTCCGGGACCGGGAATCGTGCCGCGATCCTCGCAGGTGCCGCGCGATGGCCGCGCCAACGCCGGCATGCGGATGCGCCGATGCCGCGCGCGGATGCGCACGGCGTGTCCGCCGGCATCCGCTTCACGTCGCCGGTGCGTCCAGCGCTGCGCGCGCGCTGGCCGTGTAGGCCACCAGCTGCGGGAAGAACAGGTCGAAGCCGGCCGCGATCGCGGCCTCGTGCGCGCGCAGCGCGTCCAGGCAGGCGACCAGGCGATCGCCGTTGCGCGACAGCCGCAGGGCGATCCGGCGCACTGCGAGGTCGACGCTGGCGCGATCGCGGTAGGAGCCCAGCCAGTCGTGCGCCACGATGCGCGGCGCGATCGCGCGCAGGCGTTCGGGCAGATCGTCCAGGCGCTGCAGCAGGTAGGCGTAGAACGGCGCGGTGAAGGCGTCCAGCGCGACGTCGCTGTAGCGGTGCCAGTGCCGCGCCAGCAGGTGGTCGTAGTACACGTCCAGCGCGATGCCGGCGTAGCGGCGCAGGCCGTCGGGAAAGTGGTCGCGCGCCTGCACCACCAGCGGGTGGTCGTCGGTGTAGCGGTCGACCTTGCGATGGACCAGGATCTCGCGCCGCTCGACCGGGCTGTAGTCGGCCAGCGCCGACAGACCGAACACGAAATCGCCGAGCAGCGCCCCGAGCATCCCCTCGTGGCTGCCGCGCGCCAGATGCAGGTGGGCCAGGTAGTTCATCGGGGCGTGCGCGTCGCGCTCAGTCGCGCCGGGCGTAGCAGCCCAGGAACATGGCCACCGCCGAATCGGCCACGCGCACGCGCAGGGCGTCGTCCAGCGGCGGCTGGCCCAGGGTCACCTGCGGCCAGAACGCGAAGCTCTTCACCAGGCCCTGCAGCTGGTGCGCGGCGAAATCGGCATCGACCTCGGCCAGGCGGCCGTCGGCGATCGCCGCGCGGATCCAGGTGGTGACGCCGCTTTCCTTCTCGCCCATCCGGCAGACGATCTCCTGCGCGCGTTCGGGCGCGTGGATGATCTCGGCCATGCCCACGCGGGCCAGGTCGATGAAGCTGGGGTCGGCGAGCAGGTCGAGCTTCTGCATCAGCAGCTGGCGCAGCTGCGTCTCCAGCGGTGCGTCGGCCCGGTAAGGCAGCTCGACGCTGGCCGCGCTGCTGTCCCAGAGCTGCTGCAGGATCTGGCCGAACAGCGCGTCCTTGCTGGGGAAATGGTTGTAGACGGTGCGCTTGGACACGCCGGCGGCGGCGGCGATGCGGTCCATGCTGGTGGCCTCGTAGCCGGCCGCGCGGAACTCGTCCACGGCCGCGCGCACGATGGCCTCGCGCTTGCGGTCGGTGAGGCGTCGCGGCGGTTGCGGCATCGGTCAGGCAGGCAAGGACGGGCGGGGGCGCCAATTCTACACCGGGGGGTTTACTTCCCGAAAAGTAAAACTACACTGTGCAGTGTAATCAAGGTGCCCCATGAAACGCCTTCTCCTCATCCTGCTGACCGGAATCCTCGTCGTGACCGCGCATACCGCCTACGTCCGCTGCACCCTGCCGACCTATCCCGACTCGCCGCAGCATCGCGAGGGCCGCTTCCAGAACCCGTTGCCGCGCCCCGCCATGGGCTGGTGGCAGGGCCTGAAGCTGACCTGGACCTTCTTCTTCGCCAAGCCCGCCGGCACCGTGCCGGACCAGCCGATCCCGGTGCGTGCGCTGGACCGCGCCCAGCTCGAGGCCGACCCGGACGGCAGCCTCTACCGGCTCGGCCATTCGACCCTGCTGCTGAAGCTGCGTGGCCGGTTCTGGCTGACCGACCCGGTGTTCTCCGAGCGCGCCTCGCCGGTGCAGTGGGCCGGGCCGGCGCGCTTCCACGCGCCTCCGATCGGCATCGACGACCTGCCGCCGATCGCCGGGGTGATCCTGTCGCACAACCATTACGACCACCTCGACCGCGCCGCGGTGCTGAAGCTGGCCAGCAAGACCGGTCGCTTCGTCGCGCCGCTGGGCGTGGGTGACCAGCTGATCGCCTGGGGCGTGGATCCGGCCAGGGTCGAGCAGCTGGACTGGTGGGAATCCACCGAGATCGACGGGCTGCGCCTGACCGCGACCCCGGCCCAGCATTTTTCCGGCCGCGGCCTGGCCGACACCGACCGCAGCCTGTGGGCGTCGTGGGTGATCCAGGACGACGCGCTGCGCGTGTTCTTCAGCGGCGACACCGGCTACTTCGACGGCTTCAAGGCGATCGGCGACGCCTACGGTCCGTTCGACCTGACCCTGATGGAAACCGGCGCCTACGACGAGCGCTGGGCCTTCGTGCACATGCAGCCCGAACAGACCCTGCAGGCGCACCTGGACCTGCGCGGGCGCTGGATGCTGCCGATCCACAACGGCACCTTCGACCTGGCCCTGCATCCGTGGGAGCAGCCGTTCGAGCGCATCGTCGCGCTGGCGGCCGAACACGACGTGCAGCTGACCACGCCGGTGATGGGCGAGCGCGTGGATCTGCACGCGCCGCAGCCGGGCACGCCGTGGTGGCGCGAGGTGGGCGCGCGCTGAGCGCTCGCCGCGCAGTGCAGGTGGGCGGCGTGCGTTGCCGGCGTGCGCCGCTCAGCTGACCCGGTCGATGATCGCCAGCAGCGCGCTGGCCATGCACAGGCCGATGAACAGCGCGCCGCACCAGCCGCGTTCGATGCCGCCGCGGCGACGCCGGACCAGCTTGCCGATGCCGACCACGCCGATTGGCACGGCGAGCAGCCATGCCGCGTGTGCGAGTCCCATCGCGTGGATGTCCATGGCCGTTGCTCGATGACGGCGGCGGGTACCGCCATGGATCGATCATCGATCCGCTGCGCCGCCGCCGTGTTGATCCGGATCAACAGAGCGGCGGTGCACGCGGTGATGTCGCCCAAGCCTGTCTCGCGGCTGTCCGCGCGACACGCTGTGCCATCGCCCGGGGTACCGGCCATTGTTGCAACGCAGCATAATGGCGCCCATGCACGCGCCCCTCCCCCAGGACGCGGCTGCCCCGGCGGCAGCCGTCAGCCCACGCCATTACACCCTGATCCTGACCGCCCTGACCCTGGGCGGCTTCGCGATCGGCACCAGCGAGTTCGCGATCATGGGCCTGATGCCCAACATGGTCGCCGACCTCGGGGTGAGCGAGCCGCAGGTCGGGCACCTGATCAGCGCGTATGCGCTGGGCGTGGTGATCGGTGCGCCGCTGCTGGCGATGCTGGGCAGCAACCTGCGCCGCAAGGCCCTGCTGCTGGCGCTGATGGCGTTCTACGCGCTGGGCAACCTGGCCAGCGCGCTGGGTCCGGACTATCACAGCCTGCTGCTGTTCCGCTTCATCGCCGGCCTGCCGCATGGCGCCTACTTCGGCGTGGCCGCGCTGACCGCGGTGTCGATCACCCGGCCCGAGGCGCGCGGCAAGGCGGTCAGCCTGGTGATGCTGGGCCTGACCCTGGCGATGCTGATCGGCAATCCCCTGGCCACCTGGATGGGACAGATCGTCAGCTGGCGCTGGGCCTTCGCCGCGGTGACGCTGATCTCGCTGGTGACCGTGGGCATGATCGCCGCCTTCCTGCCGCTGGATGCGAAGCGGCCGAAGGAGAATCCGTTCGACGAGCTGCGCGCGTTCAACCGGCTGCCGGTCTGGCAGGCGCTGGCGATCGGCGCGATCGGTTTCGCCGGCATGTTCAGCGTGTTCAGCTACCTGGCGCCGACCCTGATCAACGTGACCCGGGTCGATGCGGCCTGGATTCCGCTGGGCCTGGCCGGTTTCGGCCTGGGCGGGGTGATCGGCAACATGCTGGGCGGCTGGCTGTTCGACCGCCTGCAGTTCCGCGCGGTCGCGGTGATGCTGGTCTGGGCCACCGCGATGCTGCTGCTGTTTCCGCTGGCCGCGCAGTCGCCGTGGAGCATCCTGCTGGCCACGGTGTCGATCGGCCTGATGGGCGGCATGGGCGCGATCCTGCAGTCGCACCTGATGGACGTGGCGGGCGAGGCGCAGACCCTGGCCGCCGCCTCGCACCATGCCGCGTTCAATGCCGCCAATGCGCTCGGCCCGTGGCTGGGCGGCATGGCGATCACCGCCGGCTGGGGCTGGACCTCGACCGGCTATGTCGGTGCGGCCACCGCGGTTGCCGGTCTTGGCATCTACGCCTGGGCGGCGCGCACGCTGCAGGGCCGCCGTCGGCAGGCCTGCCCGGCCTGAGCCGTCGCCGGCGTCTGGTGAGCGGTCAGCGGCGAGCCGCCGGCCGGTGTGGACGCCGATCCCTTCTCCCGCCTGCTGAAGAACGGCGGAGGATGCAGGCGCTCTGCTTGCCGGTCCGTCGCGCGTTCTCCGACTGCCGGCGATCGGCCATCCGACGATGCTGTCCGGCCATTGCATCGACGCGCGCCGGCTTGTGTGCGCGGCGTCCGAGCGGCGATGCAGGCGATCCGGGATCGCGTCGTGCATGAGGACGCGGCGAGGTGTTCCCGCCATACGTCGTTCCCGCCCATCCCAGGCACCACGCCGGCCTCGTCTGCGATGCAGGCTGCGCCGCGCGGTCCCGCACGTCCTGCGGACGATCCCTCCGTCGCCGCTGGCCTGCAGCGTCGCCTCCATACGCCATGGAAGGGGCGCCACCGACGTTAGCCGGTAGACTGTGGCGCTTCCCGGCAGCGTCGGCGACGCGCCGGTTTCCATCCGTTTTTCGAGAGGGTCCGCGTGGTCATCCATCCCAAAGTCCGAGGCTTCATCTGCACCACCGCGCATCCGACTGGCTGCGAGAAGAACGTGCTGGACCAGATCCGCATCACCCAGGCGCAGGGCGTCCGCGACGACGGTCCCAAGCGCGTGCTGGTGATTGGTGCGTCCACCGGTTACGGGCTGGCGGCGCGGATCACGGCGGCCTTCGGCTTCGGCGCGGCCACGCTGGGCGTGTTCTTCGAGAAGGCCGGCACCGAGAAGAAGCCGGGCAACCCGGGCTGGTACAACTCGGCCGCGTTCGACAAGCACGCCAAGGCCGCCGGCCTGTGGAGCCGTTCGATCAATGGCGATGCGTTCTCCGATGAAGTGCGCGCCAAGGCCATCGAGCTGGCGCGCGAAATGGGCGGCCCGATCGACCTGGTCGTCTACTCGCTGGCCTCGCCGGTGCGCCGCCTGCCCGATACCGGCGAGCTGAAGCGCTCGGCGCTCAAGCCGATCGGCGAGCCGTACCGCGCCACCGCGGTCGACACCAACCGCGACCAGATCATCGAGACCGCGGTCGAGCCGGCCACCGAGCAGGAAATCGCCGACACCGTCACCGTGATGGGTGGCCAGGACTGGGAGCTGTGGATCGACGCACTGGACAAGGCCGGCGTGCTCGCCGCCGACGCCAAGACCGTGGCCTTCAGCTACATCGGCACCGAGATCACCTGGCCGATCTACTGGCACGGCGCGCTGGGCAAGGCCAAAGAAGACCTGGACCGCGCCGCGCACGCGATCGACGCGCGGCTCAAGCCGGGCGGCGGGCAGGGCAACGTAGCCGTGCTCAAGTCGGTGGTCACCCAGGCCAGCGCCGCGATCCCGGTGATGCCGCTGTACATCGCCATCGTGTACCGGATCATGCGCGAGAAAGGCCTGCACGAAGGCACCATCGAGCAGCTCGACCGCACCTTCCGCGAGCACCTGTATGCGAACGATCCGCCGCAGCAGGACGAGGCCCAGCGCCTGCGCCTGGACGACCGCGAACTACGCGACGACGTGCAGCAGGCCTGCCGCGACCTGTGGCCGCAGGTGACGACCGAAAACCTGTCGCAGATCACCGACTACGCCAGCTACAAGCACGAGTTCCTGAAGCTGTTCGGCTTCGAGCGCGACGACGTGGACTACGACGCCGAGGTCGACCCGCAGGTCGCATTCGACGTGGTCGACATGACCGCCTGAGTCGCGTACGCACCGGGAGCGCGCATGTGCCCGGTGCACGGGTCTGCGCGATGGCGTCATCCGATGTGCGTGGCACCGGCCGGATCGTCGGTCCGGGCGCCTGTCGATCCAACGAAAAAGCCGGGCGATGCCCGGCTTTTTCGTGTCGGCGATGTGGCGGCTGCGGTGACCGCGACGGCCAGCGCTGCGTGCTGCTATCCGCGTGTCGCACCCCGCATCGGTCCCGGCGCGACCCGGGCGCCGCGCCCGCTCAGAGGCGCGGCGTCATCGCCGCTTCCACGCTGTTGCGCAGGTCGCTGAGGCGGAAGGGCTTGCCGAGCAGCACCAGGCCCGGATCCAGCGCCACGTTGGTGTAGCCGGAGACCACGATCACCGCGGTATCGGGATGGCGCGCGGTGACCTCGCGCGCCAGGTCCGAGCCGGACATGCCCGGCATCAGGTGGTCGGTCACCAGCAGGCTGGGCGTGAGCCCGGCATCGAGCCGGCGCAGGGCGTCTTCCCCCGAATCGGCCTCGACCACCTCGTAGCCCATGTCCAGCAGCACGTCGGCCGTGCACATGCGCACACCGGGCTCATCGTCGACCACCAGGGCGACCGGGTGGGGAGGGTGAATCGAACTTGCCATGCCGCAACTCCTGTTCCTAGGGGTCCGCCGACGTGTGCGCCGGCAGCCAGAATTCGATGCTGGTTCCGGCCCCGGGCGCACTGTCGATGCGCATGTGGCCGCCCAGCTGCGAGGCCAGCCCGTGCGCCATCGACAGGCCCAGGCCGGTGCCCTTGCCGATGCCCTTGGTGGTGAAGAACGGTTCGATCGCGCGCTTGCGCGTCTCGGCATCCATTCCCTGGCCCGTATCCCGCACCGTCACCACCACGTAGGGCCCGGGTGCCAACGGCATCCCGTCGCCGACATCCGAACACGCCGCCCGTGCGGACAATGTCAACGCGCCCCCGCCCGGCATCGCATCGCGCGCATTGACGCCCAGGTTCAGCAGGGCCATTTCCAGCTGCCCGGTGTCGCCGCGCGCCGCGGGCAGGTCGTCGGGGACCTCGCAGACGATCATGATGCGGGGATCGAAGCTGCTGTGCATCAGTTCGGCGATGCCGTCGATCAGGTGGCCGACGTCGACCGCGCTGGTCTGCAGCGGCTGTCGGCGCGCGAAGGCCAGCAGGCGCTGCACCAGAGTCGCCGCGCGCTCGGCCGACTGCAGCGCGACCGCGACGGTGCGTGCGCGCCGGCCCGGATCGGCCGCCGGATCGGCCGCCAGTTCCAGCGCGGCCAGGATCGGGGTCAGCAGGTTGTTGAAATCGTGTGCGACGCCGCCGGTCAGCTGGCCCATCGCCTCCAGTTTCTGCGACTGGCGCAGCGCGTCCTCGGCATGGCGGCGGTCGCTGATGTCGATCGCCTCGGGGACCACCGCGGTGATGGTGCCGTCGGCATCGTAGAGCGGCCGCATCGACAGGTCGTAGCTGCGCTTGCCGCCGGGCAGCTGCAGCACCAGCTCGTCGCGGAACGGCGTGCCGGCGGCGACCCGGGCGAACGCGGCGCGGATGCGTTCCGGGATGCCCGGCGTGGCGCTGAACAGCGGGGTGTCCCAGAACGGCCGGCCGGCGACGTCCTCGAGCCGGCAGGCGATGGCGTCCAGCAGGGTCCGGTTGGCGTCCTGCAGGGTGCCGTCGAGCGCGCAGCGTCCCTGCAGCTGGTAGCTGCTCTCGAACAGGCTGCGCAGCTGCGCCTGCGAATCGGCCAGCTTGCGGACCGCGACGTGCACGTCGGTGACGTCGCGCGCGCTGCAGTAGAACTTGTCGCCCTCGGGCATCGCGACCCAGGACACCGTGCGGTAGTCGCCGGCGCGCGTGCGCATCCGGCATTCGTAGTCCAGCAGCGGTTCGCCGGCGCGCAGGCGCAGGCCGGCCACGATCGCCGCCTCCAGGTCGTCGGGATGCAGCAGCACGCGTGCCGGCTGCGATGCCAGTTCCTCGCTGGTCCAGCCCAGGGTCTGCTGCCAGGCGGGGTTGGTCTTTTCCAGCACGCCATCGCGGTTGAGCACGCCGAGCATGTCGGGCGTGGTCTGCCAGATCAGCGAGCGTTCCTGCGCCTGCTCGTCGACCCGGCGTTCCAGGTGGTCGTTCAGTTCGCGAAGCTCGCTCTCGCGCCGGCGCAGTGCGATTTCGCCGAGCGTGCGTGCGGTGACGTCGACCCCGACCACCACCACGCCGCCGATGTGGCCATCCTCTTCGATCACCGGCTGGCAGACGAAATCGAGGTGGTGCTCCTGGCCCTCGCTGGCGCCGCCGGGCACCGGCGGACCGACGTAGCGCGCGCCGGCGGCCACGAACGGGCGCCCGGTGGCGTAGACCTGTTCGACCGGCGCCAGATAGCCGCGCGCCACGGCGTCGGGCATGACGTCCACCAGGCGCTGGCCGATCAGGTCGCGGCGGCCGATCACGTCCATGTAGTTGGCGTTGGCGAACTCGATGCGGTGTTCGGGCCCGCGCAGCATCGCCATGAAGGTGGGCGCCTGGTCGAACATCCGCGCCATGCGCGCGTGCTCGTCGGCCAGCCGCCGCTCGGTCAGGACCCGCCGGGTGGTTTCGTGGGTGGTGTTGAGCATCGCCACGACCCGGCCGTCGGCCGCGCGCACCGGCGAGTAGCTGAAGGTCCACCACGTGTCTTCCGGGAAGCCGCGGCGTTCCATGCGCAGGTACATGTCTTCCCGCCAGCTCGGCGTGCCGGCCATGGCCAGCTCGATCAGCGGGCGGATGTCGTCCCAGAGCTCGTTCCAGACCGCGCGCAGCGGACGGGCCAGCGCATCGGCGTCCTTGTCGACCAGCATCGGCTGGTAGGCATCGTTGTAGAACAGCAGCTGGTCCGGGCCCCAGCCCAGGCACATCGCGAAGCTGCTGCCGAGCATGATCGACAGCGTGGTCTTCAGTTCCACCGGCCACGCGTCCGGCGTGCCGAGTGGATGGGTGGACCAGTCGTGGCGTGCGATCCGTTCCGCCATGCGCCCGCCCCCGTGCAGGAATTCGGTGCCTGGAGGGAAGACGTCCGGTGTCGGTGACATGCGGTGCTCGCGCGCGGATTGCGGACATGATGCTTGCACGCCCGGGCGCGTGGAAAGGGTGATGACCGGCCCGCGGCGCGGGCTTCCGTTCAGCACCGCGGCCGGCCCCCGATGCAGGGGCCGGCTGCGCGTCGCGCGGGTCATTCAGCCGTGATCCGGGCGCGGCCGGTGATGCTGGAAATCCCGTTCCCTGCACGGTGTCGATGCCGGGCCGGGGAACCTTCCCTGCGGCCCGGCGGTCTGCCAGCCCTGCTCCTTCGTTGCCTGTTTCCGGATGCATCCCAAGCCGACGTTCGCCGACGACATCCTGCCGCGTGCCGCCGCCGCGATCGCCACGGCGGCGATCCTGCTGCTCGCGCTGCGGGTGCTGTGGCAGGGGCCGACACGCGGCGATGCCGGTGGCGTCGACGAGGACCGCCTCAGCCTGCGCTTCGTCGCGCGCAGCCCGTCCATGCCGGTCGAGCCTCCGGTGGCGCGGGACGAACCGCTGCGGGGCGCTCCCGCCGGCCCGGAGGCTCCTGCGCCGCTGCCCTCGCCGCGCTCCGGCCCGGCCGCGACAACGACGGCATCCACGGCCGCGCCGCAGGCGCCTGGCCATGCGCCCGAGCTGTACGACGACGATGGACGCGTGCGCCTGCCGGCGGGCAGCGAGGCGCGCGCGCCCGCTGGCCAGGCCGACCGCGATGCGTCGGCCGCGCGTCGGTTGATGGAGCGCGAGAACCCGGTCGACTACCACGGCACCCGTTTCGCGAAGGACTGGGTGAGCGATGGCGATGCGGCCGATGTGGCCGCGCAGGGCATCGCGCGCGCGCAGAAGAAGGTCGCACGCCTGATCTTCGGCCCGGATGTACAGCATGCCGAAGCGCGGCCATCGCCCGACGTGCGCTTCAACCCCGGCCGCCATGAGCGTCAGTCCGACCTGGGCAGCGAGGCGACCGGCGACGCCTACAAGGCCGCGCCGATCAACTACGAGAAGGCCCCTGGCCTGGACGGCGAGGCCAGCCGCCGGATCCGCGCCCAGGTCGCCGCGCTGGAAGCCGGCCACGCCGGATGCGACCAGGCGCGGCTGCGCACGCTGATGGAGCCGGTCACCCGGCACCTGGACGACCTGCAGCGCGCCGAAGCCGCGTACGCGCGTGGCGCCGATCCGGTCCGCGCCGAGCACATGCTGCCCAACCAGGCCAACACCGCCTACGACATGGCCCGGCGCGCGCTGTGGCATGCCGAGCGCAGGTTGCTCGACTGCCGCCGCTAGAACCTGCGCGGTGTCGGCGTGGATGCGTCCGCGCATGACCCGCGGCGCGCTATGGTCGCCTGCGCGGTCAGCGGCGAACGTCTCGGAGATCGACCCGGCTCAGTTCACGGCGCGTCGTCGCCGCGCGCGAGCGCTTCTTCGACCGCACTGAACGCCGAGTGCCCGCCGGAGGGGCCGGCGACGACATCCGTGGCGAAGTAGGCCACGCCGGTGCCGGCATCCAGGTCCAGCCACAGGCCCGAGAGCATGCCATAGGCATCGCCGGCATGGCCGACGCGTGCGCGGCCGTCGCCGAACGGATCGTCGCCGCAGCCGGGCGAGGGCGTGGCCAGGGTCTGCACCGCCAGCCCATAGCGGCACATGAAGGCGCCCTTCGGGGTGATGCCGCCTTCGCCGTCGGCCGCCGCGTTGTCGGCGCTGCGCATCCACAGCGGCTGCACCAGGGTGCGTACCGACGCCGCATCCAGCACGCGGACGCCTTCGAGTTCGCCGCCGTTGAGCAGCATGCGGCCGATGCGGGCCAGTCCGTTGACCGAAATGCGCAGGCCGCCCTGCGGCGCGAACGTGGCGCCCGCCGCACCCGCCCGCCAGCGGCGCAGGTCGCAGCTGCCATCGCGTGCGGGGATCACCGCGCAGGCGGGCTTGTGTCCGTGCAGGTCGTCGCGCACCGGAGCGCGGTCGCGGTACAGCACCACCGCGCGTGCGGCGGTCGATGCATCGCAGGCTTCCCAGTTGAAGCAACCGGCGATGCCCAGCGGCGCCAGCACCAGGCGCTGCATCAGCAGGTCGAAGCGTTCGCCGCTGGCCCGTTCCATGACCGCGGCGACCAGCGGGAAATTGAGGTTGGCGTAGCGGAACCAGGTTCCCGGTGCATGCGTGTCGTCCCAGGCCTGCGGAGCGTCGAGCAGGGCGCGGAGTTCGCCATCCAGCGGCACCTCCCAGTAGCCGGCCGCGTCGGTCAGCGAACTGCGGTGCGACAGCAGCAGGCGCAGCGTGACCGGGGTGTCGGGATGTCCCGGGTGGCGCAGCGGCCAGCCGAGCAGCCCGGAGACGTCGGCATCCAGGTCGAGCGTGCCGTCCTCGACCATCCGCATCACCCCGATCGCCACCACCAGTTTCGAGATCGAGGCGATGCGGACCGGGTCGTCCGCGGTCAACGCGCGTCCTGCGGCGATGTCGGCCATGCCCGAGACCTGGCTGGCGGTGATGCGGTCGCGGTCGAAGGCCACGCGCGCCTGCGCGGCCGGGCGCTCGTTGGCGCCGGCCTGGGCGGCGGCGAGCAGTGCCAGGGGAAGCAGCAGGCGGGCGGCGATGCGGCAGGTGGTGTTCATGGCCGCAGTATGCCGCGCCCGCCGTGGCCCACGCCGGGCGGTGGCGGGCGTGGGCATCGTCGTCGGGACGGCATCGGATCCGCGCGCGTCGCGGTTCGTGCAGGCGCGCAGTGGATGCGTGGGGATGGCCTGGGTCCGCGCGTTGCGGCCGCTGCCGCTGCAACCGGTCAGGGCACCAGCATCCACAGGGTGGCGCCGGCGGCGGTGGCGACCATGGTCGAGCCGAGGCCGCGACGGAACCACAGCGCATCGGCCGATGCCGTGCGCCGCAGCACGCTGTCGTCGGGCGCCAGCCCGATCAGCGACAGGGCGTACAGCGGCGTGGCCAGCAGCGGCACCAGCAGGCTGTCCTGCAACTGGTCGCCGACCAGCCAGCTCAGCACGACCGGCACGCCGGCCAGGGCGACCCACCACCAGCCATGGCGGCGCCCGATCAGGAAGCGCAACGCGCGCGCCGCGAGGAAACCGGCGTAGGCCAGTCCCAGTGCGACGGCGAATGCCAGCGGAACGGTGACCGTGGAAAGCGTGGCGACCATGGCGGACCTGGAGAGTCAGGTCTGCAGACTAGCCCGGATCGGTGCCGCGGATGTTGCGATCCGGTAAGCGCCGCCGACACCCGCCGCGCGGGGCGCGCGTCCGCATGCCGCGGATGGACCGGAGCGGGACGTCTGGCCCGATATGGCGTCAGGCGGCGTCGAGGAAATACGGCTCGACCGTGCCCTGGATCTTCATCGTCATCGGGTTGCCGCGCCGATCGCGCGAACGGCCCACCTGCACCCGGATCCAGCCTTCGCTCACCGAATACTCTTCGACGTTGTCGCGTTCCTGGCCGTTGAAGCGGATGCCGATGCCGCGGTCGAGCAGGGCCGCATCGTAGTACGGGCTGCGCGGATCGAGGGCAAGGCGGTCGGGAAGCGTGTCGGTCATCGTGGTCGGTCGTTCGCGCCGCGGATACGGCGCGGCAAGGATACCGGCTCGTGCCGCGGCCCGCATGCGGGTGCGTGGCGTGCGGGCACGTGGCCTGCATCCGAGTGGCTGGAACGGCCGGCCATCGCAGGCCGATGCGCCTTCACCGGCGCTTCGCGCAGATCCCCACAGCATGGACGTACAGGGGGACGATGGGACGTCCCGGACAGCGCCGGCCCTGGCCGGTCCATGACGAGGTGGTCCATGAAGCGCAGCGAGGGATTGATCGCGACGCTGGCCGGGTTCGGCCCGCTCGCCTTTCTGTCGATCCAGCACGCCCCGCCGGGCGCACAGCCCGAGGCGTTCACCAACGAGGAGCGCGCACAGGCGTTCCGCAGCCTGCTCGCGACGATGCAGGGGGGACCACGCGGCGAGGCCCACGGCGGCATGCTGGAAGGCTGAGCGGTTCCGGCCGACGCGCTGCGTTCGCATGAACGGGCACGCGCTCGTCGCCTGGGCGGCGTGCGTTGAAGCGGACTTCGATGCCGGCCCGATGCGCCTGACGCGCGATGGTCGTTGCGGCCGCGGCGGCGCCCGTCTCGACCACGCTGGTGTGCGCATGGCGATCCTGTCCGCCGCCTCCGTGGGCAGATCGCCCACGCTGTGTTGCACGGTCTTTCACAGGCGTTCGCGCTGGGTGGGGGGATGCCACGCCGGTGTCGTGGTCCGCATCATCCACAAGCGGCCCCTTACGACATGGGCGGCAGGACCGATGCCGCGCTCGATGCGTGATCGCGCTCGACGCATGCGGCGTTGCAGCCCGCGGGGGATGGCCGGACAACCACCTGATCACATGCGAACAGGTCGCCTTCGATGCGTGCGACGCTGTTCACCTTCGTATGCATGCATCGGGTCGTGCGCATGCCCCGCAGGCAGGCCGTTTCCCATCCGTGAAAATCGCTGTGTGATCGCAGCGTGCGTGTCGTGCTCACGCCGCGCTCGCCTGCAACTCACGGTGGTTTTATCGCGATTCCGGGAGGATGGCCCCAACGCAACGAGGCACGCATTCCATGCCACGTTCGTGCCAGGTCATCGGGAGCGCATCGCTCCGGGCGCCACGTTGCAGAGGCCGGCACGGATAACAGGAGACCCGACATGAACATCCAGAAGAAGACCGAGCACAGCCTCAACGACCTGATCGCGATCTCGCGCGACGGCCAGCAGTTCTATCAGGAAGCGGCCGACAAGGTCGAAGACGCCGAGCTGGCATCGCTGTTCCTGCGCATGGCCGGGGTCAAGGCCGACGTGGTCGGTGCGCTGAGCGGCGTGGTCCAGTCGGTCGGCGGCGAGCCCGAACAGCACGGCACCCTGGTCGGCAACATGCAGCAGATGTACGGCAAGGTCCGTGCGGCGCTGGGCGACAAGCGCTATGCGTTCGTCAGCGAGCTGGAGGAATCCGAGGACCGCCTGCTGAAGGCCTTCGACGAGACCATCGCCGATGCCGATACGCCGGTGCCGGCACGCGAAGCCGCGCTGCGCCTGCTGCCGGAAGTGCGCGCCTGTCACGACCTGATGCGCAACCGCAAGCTGGCGATGAAGGCTGCCTGAGCCATCGCTCGCTGAAGCGTGAGATGTGAACCGGAGCCCGGTGCCGCAAGGTGCCGGGCTTTTTCGTGCCGCGGCAATCGATGGTTCGTCGCGGCAGCGCGCCGTCTGGACGCGCACGGCGAAGCCGCCCGCTGCGGGCCGTCATGCGCGTCGTCGTCCCGATGACGCGCCAAGGGCTTGGTCGATGGCGGGGTGCCGCAGCCGGGTGCCGACGGCGATGGAGCGCGTTGCCTGCCACGCGCACCGGTTCCGCTGCGCCAGCCGCGGCGTGCGTCACCGACGCGCGCATGTCGGAAGCCGTCGGACGCGCGCGCCGATGCCGCGGTCGCGGAGGGCCGCGCTAGGCATCGCCGCCGCATTTGACTAAGGTGCGGCGTCCATCCGTCACCGACATCGAACGAATGCAGTCACAGCATGGGGAAGGCGCCGCATGAGCCGGCGCGGCTTGATCGCGGGCGTGGTGGTCGTGGTCGCAGTGGCGTTGGCCCTGACCTGGATCCTCGACCCCGGCGTTCCGGGAGAGGGGACATCGCCGGACGTGGCGTCCGGCCCGCGTGCGACGCCGTTCGGCTGGGTGTCGCAGCTGAGCGTGGAGGCCGGCGACGGGATCGGCGGCTTCCAGGACGGCGGTGCGCTGCAGGCGCGCTTCGCCGATCCCTACGGTCTGGCGATCGCGCCCGACGGCGCGCGCCTGGTGGCCGACGCCGGCGACAGCAACCGCATCCGCAGGATCGGCACCGATGGCGTCGTCGCCACCATCGCCGGCTCGGTCGAAGGTTTCGCCGACGGCCCGGCCGCGCAGGCCGCCTTCCACACGCCGTCCGGTCTGGCGCTGGATGCCGCCGGCACGCTCTACATCGCCGACACCGGCAACCATGCGATCCGCACGCTGTCGCCCGATGGCCAGGTGCGGACCCTGGCCGGCACCGGCGAAGCCGGCGATCGCGATGGCCCGGCGCTGCAGGCGCAGTTCCATGCACCGCTGGGCGTGGCGGTGGACGCGGCGGGCAACGTCTACGTCGCCGATACCTACAACGACCGCATCCGCGTGATCGGCGTCGATGGCCAGGTGCGCACGCTCGCCGGCGACGCGCGTCCCGGCTATCGCGATGGACTGGGCGCGCAGGCGCGTTTCGACACGCCGGCCGGCATCGCGGTCGACGCCGACGGCACGGCCTGGGTCGCCGACCTGCGCAACGATGCGGTGCGGCGCGTGGCGACCGATGGCCGCGTGACCACCGTCTACCGCACCGTGCCGGGTTCGCCCGGATATGCCCTGCGGCGGCCGCTCGCCCTGGCGATCACCCATGACGGGCTGCTGTACGTCGCCGAAGCCGCGGCCGGGCGCGTGTTCCAGCTGCTGCGCGACGGACGCTGGCAACTGCTCAGCGGCGATACGCCGGCGCAACGGATGTCGCGTCCGACCGGGATCGCCGTCGACGCCGATGGCGCCGTGCACGTGGCCGATGCGGGCGCCTACCGGGTGCATCGCGTCGCGCCGCCCGATGCCGCCCTGGCGGCCGTGCCGGCGGACGACCCGCGCCTGGCGCTGGGCCCATCGCCACAGGCGCCGCTGCCCGATACCGGCGCGCGCTGGCCGCTGCATCCGCAGGACGGCTGGCACGAGGTCGTCGGCACGCTCGGCGAAGTGCGTGGCGACTACAAGGGCGAGAGCCGCCATCACCTGCACGGCGGCCTGGACATCCGCGGCGACGTCGGCCAGACCGTGCTCGCGATCGCCGATGCCAAGGTCAGCAGCCCGACCGCCGCCTGGGGTTACGGCACCGGCAGCGAAGGGCTGAGCGTGGATACGCTTGCCTACATCCATATGCGGGTCGGGCGCACCGCGCAGGGGCGGCTGCTGGATCCACGCTTCATCCTGCTGTCCGGCGAGGACGGCAGGCCCGAACGCATCCGCGTGCCGCGCGGCACGCGCTTCGGCGTCGGCGATCCGCTGGGCACGCTCAACGGCATGGCGCACGTGCACCTGAGCGTCGGCGCCAGCGGCTACGAGCGCAATGCGGTCGCGCTGGGGTTCACCGGCTATGCCGACCATGTCCCGCCGCGGATCGATTCGATCGCGCTGCTCGATCCGCTGGACGCCCCGCTGGCGACGGCGGGCGGCCGCGTGCAGGTGCCGCGCCACCTGCCCGGCGTGCAGATCGTGGTCGATGCCTGGGACCAGGTCGACCACAACCTGCCGCGTCGCCGGCTTGGCCTGTATTCGCTGGGCTACCAGGTGCTGCGCGCCGACGGCACGCCGCTGCCGGGCGAGGAAACGGCGCGGATGACGATCGTGTTCGACCGCCTGCCCAACGACGACGCGACCAAGGTCGCCTATGCGCCGGGCAGCGGCATCACCGTGCACGGCGCGGCGGTGACCCGCTTCAAGTACCTGGTCAGCAACACCGTGCGCGACGGGCGCTATCTGCAGGGCCTGTGGGACACCGCGGCGCTGGCGCCGGGCGACTACATCGTGCGGATCAGCGCTCAGGACTACAGCGGCAATGCGGCCATCGCCAACCGCGACCTGGCGGTGACGATCCTGGCCGACGCGGTGCGGTGAACGGACGCGGGACGGTGCGGCGCGTATCATGGCCGCCCCGTCCCAACCCCCTGGAACCGCCGATGGCGCTCAAGGCCACCGTGGTCCGTGCCGAGCTGCAGATCAGCGACATGGATCGGCACTATTACGCGACCCATCCGCTGACCCTCGCCCAGCATCCGTCCGAGACCGAGACCCGGCTGATGATGCGGCTGCTGGCGTTCGCACTGTATGCCGGCGATCGCCTTGAGTTCGGCAAGGGCCTGAGCAACGAGGACGACCCGGACCTGTGGGAGCGCGACTACGGCGGCGAGATCGAGCTGTGGATCGATGTCGGCCAGCCGGACGAAGCGCGGATCCGCAAGGCCTGCGGCCGCGCGCGGAAGGTCGTGGTGCTGAACTACGGCGGGCGCGCCTCGGACCTGTGGTGGGACAGGATCGGCGGCACGCTGGCGCGGCACGACAATCTCACCGTGCTCGACATCCCGGCCGACGCGGTCGATGCGCTGACCGCGCTGTACACCCGCGGCATGCGCCTGAACATCTTCGTGCAGGACGGCGAGATCCGCCTGATCGACGAACCGGGCACCGAAGTGGTGCTGCAGCCGACGGTGCGCATGGCGCCGGACAACGCCTGAGCCCATGTCCCGGGAGTACGACGCGCTGGTGATCGGCGCCGGCGCGGCCGGCCTGATGTGTGCGCTGAGCGCCGGCCAGCGCGGCCTGCGTGTGCTGGTGCTGGAAAGCGCCAACAAGCCCGGCAAGAAGATCCTGATGTCGGGCGGCGGCCGCTGCAATTTCACCAACACCGGCACCACGCCCGCCAACTACCTGTCGGCCAATCCGCACTTCTGCAAGTCGGCGCTGGCCCGCTACACGCCGTGGCAGTTCATCGAACTGGTCGAACGCCATCGCATCGCCTACCACGAGAAGACGCTGGGCCAGCTGTTCTGCGACGAGTCGGCCAAGCAGATCGTGCGCATGCTGCTGGACGAATGCGCCGCGGTGGGCGTCGAGATCCGCACCGATGCCGCGGTCGAGCATGTCGATGTCGGCGACGACGGCCGCTTCCGCGTGCGCGGCACGCAGGGCGCGGTGGTCGCGTCGGCCCTGGTGGTCGCCAGCGGTGGCCTGTCGATTCCCAGCCTGGGCGGCAGCGGCATCGGCTATGCACTGGCACGCCAGTTCGGCCACACCGTGCTGCCGACGCGCGCCGGCCTGGTGCCGCTGACCCTGAGCGGTCGCCACCAGGAACGGCTGCAGGATCTGAGCGGCGTGGCGCTGCCGGTCGAGGCCAGCTGCAACGGGCGCAGCTTCGCCGAGGCGCTGCTGTTCACCCATCGCGGGGTCAGCGGCCCGGCGATCCTGCAGCTCTCCTCGTACTGGAATCCCGGCGACACCGTGCTGCTGGACCTGCTGCCCGGCCGCGATGCGCTGGACTGGCTGCGTGCGCAGCAGGCGCAGCGGCCGGATGCCGAGTTGAAGACGGTGCTGTCCGATGCGCTGCCGCGCCGGTTCGCCCAGCGCCTGTGCGAGCTGTGGCTGCCGAACCGGCCGATGCGCCAGTACGACCCGCCGCAGCTGCGCGAGGCCGCCGGGCTGCTGCAGGCCTGGCCGTTGGTGGCCAGCGGCACCGAAGGCTATCGCACCGCCGAGGTGACCCTGGGCGGCGTCGATACCGACGGCGTGTCGTCCAGCACGTTCCAGTCCAGGCACGTGCCGAACCTGCATTTCGTCGGCGAGGTGCTCGACGTGACCGGCTGGCTGGGCGGCTACAACTTCCAGTGGGCCTGGGCCTCGGGCCACGCGGCGGGACAGGCGCTGCTGCCCTAGCGCGGGCGGCAACGCGCATCCCGTGCCAGGGGCCGCGGCTGGCCACGCGGCCATGCAGGCTTCGCCTGGCAGCGTCGGATCGCCATGCCCGGGCCGCGGCCGTGGGCGACGCGCGACGACACCGCGCGGTTCACCGGCTTTTGACGGCGGCGGTCCGTCAATGGCGCATCGCCCCTGCGGGATCGGAACGCCATGTACCAGAGCCTGTTCGGACTCGCGATGCCGTGGTGGGAGTTCGTGTTCCGCGCCGTCGTCGTCTACGTCGTGGTGCTGCTGCTGGTGCGGATCACCGGCAAGCGCGCGGTGGGCCAGTTCACCCCGTTCGACCTGCTGCTGGTGGTGCTGCTCGGCAATGCGGTGCAGAACTCGCTGATCGGCGAGGACGTCTCGCTGCTGGGTGGCCTGGTCCTGGCCGCGACGCTGCTGGCGCTGAACTGGACGGTGGGCATGCTGACCGCGCACCACCCGCGCCTGGACCGCATCGTCGAGGGCGAGCCGGTGCTGCTGGCGCGCGACGGCCAGGTGTTCGACCGGGTGCTGCGCCGCGAGAACGTCAGCCACGCCGATTTCGAAAGCGCCAAGCGCCGGGCCGAGTGCGGGAGCGATGACGACATCGCCCTGGCCGTGCTCGAGACCTCCGGCGACATCACCCTGATCCGCCGCGGCAGAGGCTGAAGTCTTCAGCCGCTGGGCGCGCGGAGCGTGGACGCTTCACCGCTGCACGACGTGCCCGCTGCAATCCTGCGCGGACAGGCAGCGTGCCTGTGCGTCCGCCGCGGATGCCGACCGTCAACGGAACCACGCAGATGACCCAAGCCGTCGCCGGGGGCCGCTGCCATGCGGTCGTCATCGATATCGAGCGCGAGCGCGCGCACTGGCTGCCGCGCTACGAAGACCTGCCGCGCGCCCGCGCCATGCGCAGTTTCGTCCGCTACTGGCCCGTGCTGTGCGCCGCCTACGATGCCTGGCTCAACCATCCGCATGCCGACTACGCGACGCGGCTGGCCGCGTTCCTGGTGCGCGATGCGGTGATCGCCAGCCCGCTGACCGGCAGCGAAGCCGCACAGGTGTTCGAGCGGGTCTGGGAGCGGATCATGGGCATGACCCCGGCCGCGCCCGACCCGGCGCCGCCGCAGCCCGACACCGGGACCGGCGCGGGCTGACGGCGGTCTCCGCGCGCTGCGGGACGCGGCCGCGTTCACGGCCAGGTCTTCGTGCGGCGTGGCCGCGCTTTCGTCGGCCGATCGCCGGTTTCGTCGCAATGCCGCTTCCAGCGCGGCGGCCGGCCGCTATGCTCGCCGCACCTGATCGATCGGCGGTGCAGCGTGTCCTCCAGCGTGTTCCTGATATTCCGGATTCTCCTCGCCTGGTTCCTGGCGATCCTGCTGGTGGGTCTGGCCTGGAGCGGGCTGTTCGGCGACACCGGCGGCATCTTCTGGACCCTGGCGCTGGGCACCATGGTGGTGGCCTTCCTCAGCGCGGTGACCCACCTGCGGCGGGCCAGGCTGATCGCCGGGTCGCTCGACGCGGCCACCCTGAGCAGCCACCAGCAGCGCCGGATCGAACTGCCGCTGGACACCGATGCCGCGTTCGGCCTGGTCGATGCCGCGGTGCGCGGACTGCCCCGTGCCGAAGACATCGAGACCCTGCGCGGCAGCCTGCAGGTGCGGGCCAAGGTGCGCCGCAGCGACCCGTTCGGCGGCAGGCAGCCGTCGCGCTGGAACCTGCTGGCGCGCTTCGCCGTGCACCACGACAAGGTCCTGGCCACCGTGCAGCCGGGCGAGGGCACCAGCGGCGTGACCCTGCTGTGCGAGCCCGACGCGCCGCACTGGATGGATCTGTTCGCGCTGGACGAGGGCAGCAACTACGAGAACGCCGAAGCGCTGCTGCGCGCGGTCTCGCGCCGGGTGGCGGCCAATCGCCGCGACGAGCAGGATGCCGCCGAGCGCCAGGCCACCGACAACGCGCTGACCGTGGCCCGGCTGAATCTGCTGCAGGCCCAGGTCGAGCCGCACTTCCTCTACAACACGCTGGCCAACGCGCAGGTGCTGGCGCGGACCGATCCGCCGCGCGCCGAGCAGATGCTCGGCCATCTGATCCAGTACCTGCGCCGCTCGCTGCCGCGCGAGGGCGACGGGCTGACCACGCTGGGCGAGGAACTGGAGCGCACCCGTGCCTACCTGGAGATCCTGAAGATCCGCATGGGCGCACGGCTGGCCTCGCAGGTCGACGTGCCCGAGGCGCTGCTGTCCACGGCGATGCCGTCGATGATGCTGCAGACCCTGGTTGAGAACGCGATCAAGCACGGCCTCGAGCCGAAGACCGGCGGCGGCACCGTGTGGATCCTGGCACGGCGCATGGACGACCACGTCACCGTCACCGTGGCCGACGACGGCCAGGGCTTCGGCAGCAGCACCGCCGGCACCGGCATCGGCCTGAAGAACCTGCGCGAACGCCTGCGCCTGACCTATGGCGCCGCGGCCGGGTTCGCCATCGTCTCCAACTTCCCCAGCGGCGTGGCCGCCACCCTGACCCTGCCGCCGCCCGCGGCGCCGAGCCAGCCGCCCACCCTGCCAGGAGTCTCCTCCGATGCTTGACTGCGTGATCGCCGAAGACGAGGAACTGCTGCGCACCTCGCTGATGCTGCTGCTGGGCGAGGTCTGGCCGGGCCTGCGGATCGTGGCCGAATGCGAGGATGGCGCCAGCGCGCTGGACGCCATCGCCACGCACAAGCCGGACGTGGCCTTCCTCGACATCCGCATGCCCGGGCTGACCGGGATCGAGGTCGCCGCCGCGCTGGACGAGGTGAGCCCGCGCACCCAGGTGGTGTTCGTCACCGCCTACGACCAGTACGCGATCGATGCGTTCGAGCGCGGCGCGGTCGACTACCTGCTCAAGCCGGTCGCACGCGACCGGCTGCAGGCCACCGTGCAGCGGCTGCAGGCGCGTGCCGCGGCCGGCCGGCCGGATCCGGCGATGCTCGACGCGCTGCTGCGCCAGCTCGCGCAGCGTCCGCCGGAGCCGAGCGCCGCGCCGCCGCTGGCCTGGATCACCGCCAACAACGGCCGCGAGACGCGCCTGATCATGCTCGACGACGTGGCCTATTTCCGCGCCGACGCCAAGTACACCGTGGTCGCCACGGCCGATGGCGATTCGCTGTTGCGCACGCCGCTGAAGGAACTGCTGGACGCGCTGGATCCAAGGCAGTTCCGGCAGATCCACCGCTCGACCATCGTCAACCTCAAGGCGGTCGAGTCGGTGGTGCGCGAGGACAGCGGCAAGGGCCGCCTCAAGCTGAAACAGCGCGACGAGATCCTGCCCGTCAGCCAGCCGTTCATGACCCTGTTCCGCGGCATGTGAGCCGCGCATCCGCAACGGAGTTGCCACCATGCGTATCGTCTCCGCCCTCGTTTCATGCCTGATGGCCCTGTCCGGCTGCGACCCGAAGCCGGGCGTCACCAGCATCACCCGCGCCAGCGAGAACGGCGCGCAGACGCTGTTCAGCAAAACCACGCAGCGCGACGGCGTGGCCACGTTCGAGTGCTTCGCCAGCGACAGCGGCGACTGCCAGTACCTGGTCTACGAAGACGCCTGCGAGCCGACCGCGGCGACTGCCCAGCAGGCGGCCTGCCAGCGGCGCACGCTGGACAGCTTCGTCCTCGCCGTCGGCGACCGCCACGAACTGCGCGGGCTGCCGTCGCGCTTCGGCCACTGCGTGGTGCAGGCCGCGACCGACCGCAACGCGCCTCCGACCTGCGGCTGAGCCGCCGCGCGGCTGCGCTTCGGCCGTGCGGCGGGGTGACGCGATCGCCGCCGTCGCGGCCTAAAATGGGCCATGCATTCGATCGAGATGGTGTTGGCGATGCTGCTGGCGGTCATCACCAGCGGCTACCTGGTGCGGCTGCTGCCGTTCGCGCTGCCGCTGCCGCTGGTGCAGATCGCGCTGGGCGCGGCGATCGCCGCGTTCTCCGACGACGCCGTGGCGCTCGATCCGGACGTGTTCTTCCTGCTGTTCCTGCCGCCGCTGCTGTTCCTGGATGGCTGGCGGATCCCGAAGGAAGGCCTCAACCGCGACCGCCGCACGATCCTGGCCCTGGCGCTGGGCCTGGTCGTGTTCACCGTGCTCGGGATCGGCCTGCTGGTGCACTGGCTGATCCCGGCGATGCCGCTGCCGGTGGCCTTCGCGCTGGCGGCGATCGTTTCGCCGACCGACCCGGTCGCGGTGTCGGCGATCGCCGGCCGCGCGCCGGTGCCGCGCCGGCTGATGCACATCCTGGAAGGCGAGGCGCTGCTCAACGACGCCTCCGGCCTGGTCTGCTTCCGGTTCGCGGTGGCCGCCGCGCTCAGTGGCGGCTTCTCGCTGGGATCGGCGGCGCTGACCTTCCTGTGGGTGGCGCTGGCCGGCCTCGCGATCGGGGTGGGCTTCACCCTGGCGGCGACCCGCCTCCAGTACGCGCTGTCGCGCCGCTTCGGCGAGGAATCCGGCACGCCGATCCTGATCAGCCTGCTGCTGCCGTTCGGCGCCTACCTGATCGCCGAACACCTGCAGGCCTCGGGCATCCTCGCCGCGGTCGCGGCGGGCGTCACCATGAGCTACGTGGAGCTGGGCGGGCGCACCCTGGCGACCACGCGCGTACAGCGCACGGCGGTGTGGGACACGATCCAGTTCAGCCTCAACGGGATCATGTTCGTGCTGCTCGGCGAACAGCTGCCCGGCATCCTCGATGGCGCCGCCGCGACGGTACGGCAGAGCGGCCATCTGCATCCGGCCTGGCTGATCGTGTATGCGCTGGCGATCAACCTCGGCCTGGCGCTGCTGCGCTTCTTCTGGGTCTGGACCTCGGTCCGCCTGAGCCTGTTCCGCGCGCGCTGGCACGGCCAGCAGGGCGTGCGCTCGCCGCCCTGGCGGGTCATCGCGGCGATGTCGCTGAGCGGCGTGCGCGGCGCGATCACCCTGGCCGGCGTGCTGACCCTGCCGCTGGCGCTGCACGACGGCAGTGCGTTCCCGGCCCGCGACCTGGCGATCTTCCTGGCCACGGCGGTGATCCTGGTTTCGCTGCTGGTGGCCAGCATCGGCCTGCCGAGGCTGCTTCGCGGCCTGGAGCTGGCCGAAGAGCCCGGCCATCGGCAGGAGGAGGACCTGGCCCGGCAGGAGGGCGCGAAGGCGGCGATCGCCGCGATCGAGCAGGCCCAGCGCGGGTTGTCGCGCGATCCGGCCGATGCCGACCTCGTCACCAGCGCCGCGGACCGGGTCATCGCGCTGTATGCGCGGCGGCTGGAGCCGGACAGCGCCGGCGGGATCGATCCTGCCGCGCTGCGCCGGGCCGACCAGGCCGAACGCACGCTGCGGCTGGCCGCGCTGCGCGCCGAGCGCGACGCGGTGTTCGCGCTGGCGCGGCACGGCCGGATCTCGGACGAGACCTCGCGCCTGCTGGTGCGCGAGATCGATCTGCTGGAAGCGCGTTACCGCTGAGCGGCGACGACCCCGCGCGTGCCCGGGCGGCCGCCCCCGCGGCGCAGCCACACCGTCTGCGCGGCAAGCAGCACCGCGATCGCCACCGCGATCCAGGCGGCGACATCGGCGCCGCCCAGTTCCGACTGCGACTGCTTGACGTGGACCGCGACCAGGCCCCACAACGCCGCCGCGGCATAGGCGATGTTGCCGTGCATGCGCCGGTTGAGTTCCAGCAGCACGCCGGCGGCGACCACGAACAGCGACACGCTCCAGCCCAGCCGCCATTCGCCGGGCAGCCACTCGTAGGCGACGATGGTCTGGGCCAGGTTGAGGAAGGCGGCCAGCGACAGCCAGCCCGCGTGCAGCGACAGGGCCATCCACGGCAGCCAGTGGCCTTCGCCGCGGTGGCGGGCGCGCGCCACCTGCAGCGCCGCCCATCCCAGGCAGGCCAGCGCGCTGAAGATGACCGGCAGGCAGACCCAGAACAGGCCCTGCGAGAACAGCGGCATCCACAAGGCGGTGAACAGGAAGCCGATCGTCACCGCCGGGCGGATCCGCACGATGGTCGCGTCGGCCTCGCTGCGGTGGTGCCGGCTGGTCTGCCAGATGCCGTAGGCCACATCCAGCAGGAAGATCAGGCCCCAGATCGAGAACGCATAGCCGGCAGCCACCAGCAGGGTCGGATAGCGGTCGGAGATGGTGCCGTTGTCGGGGCCGAACACGCCGCGTTGCGACAGCCAGGCCACGACGGGCATGGCGAGCGCGGTGGCGGCGACCAGCCAGCGGATCGGGGAAGCGTTCTTGTCCATGGGCCGGCACGCTAGCGCCGGGCCCGCACAGGCCGCGTGAACGCCGCGCGGGTGGGACTCAGGCGGCGGTGCAGTGCCCGCTGCCGCCCGGGCCGGTGGTGTCGTCGACGGCGACCAGGGCATCGTCGTCGACGACCAGTTCGTCCGGAGAATTCAGCCACGCGCGCAGCTGCAGGTCTTCCACGTCGCGGTCCAGGCCGAGCGCCAGCATGATCGGCAGGCCGGCGTGGGCGGCGTCGATCCACTGCCTGGCCAGCACGCGCCGGTCGCGCGCGGATACCGCTTCCAGCCAGAACGGCTGCGCCGGCATCTGCTTCGCCTGCAGCTGCAGCTGGTAGTCGCCGGCGCACATGCGCCGCGCCGGGCGGCTGACCGCGACCGAGCGGCGCACGCTCGGCTTGGCCGAGGCGATCACGTTGCCGGCCATCGGCGTATCCACGCTGATGCCCTTGCGCAGCTGCTCGGGGCGGTACATGCGCACCTGGTTCTTGCTGTTGACCAGCAGCGCGCACCAGCCGGCCGGTGCGTCGTCGTCGAAGGCGGCGCAGCGGTCCACGTAGGCCAGCACGTTTTCCGGCTCGCTGAGCGCGAAGTGCTTGGAGGTGTCCTCCAGGTACATCGCCTTGATGTTCCACTGCGGGTCGTATTCCAGCAGCACCGGTGGCTGGACCTGCTGGTTGCCGACCAGCACGCGCTCCTCGTCGACCTGCAGCTCGCGGGTGCGCTCGCCCATCCACAAAGTGCGTGCGTAGGCGAGATACGGCAGATAGTCGGCGTCCGGATCGGTGTAGGCGACGCTGGCGCTGCGCGCGACGCGGTCGGACACCAGCGAACGGCCGAAGCCGATCGCCTCGATCTCCGGATCCAGCAGGTTCAGCACGGTCGCGCCGGTGTCCAGGGTGCCGCCGCCGCGCGCGACCTGCTGCGGGGCGATGTCCCTGCCCAGGATCAGCAGCAGGTTCTCGCGGTGCATCCGGTCGATCACGTGGCTGATGTGGTTGGGCATCGCCAGATGGTCCGAGGCGATGACGATCAGGGTGTCGTCGGCGTAGTCGCTGTCGCGGATCTTCTGCACGAAGCGCTCGATGAGGCGGTCGCTGCACTTGAGCGCGTTGAGCAGGCCGATGTTGCCGTGGCGGCTGCGGTAACGCACGTCGCGGCAGCTGACCGGCAGGTGCCCGGCCGGATGGTGGGTGTCCATCGTCAGTGCGGTCAGCAGGAACGGCGCGCCCGCCGACGACAGCGCCATGAACCGGTCGAACGCCTCGTCGAGCAGCACGTCGTCGTGCACGCCCCAGTTGGAGAAGTGCCTGCGCGGCACGCCCTTGTCCTCGAAGTGGCGGCGGTCCATCACCACGTCGAAGCCGTGGCTGGCCAGGAAGTTGCCCTTGCCGGCGAACTCGGCGCTGGCGCCGCCGAGGAATTCGGTGGTGTAGCCCTGGTCCTTCAGGTAATCGCCCAGGCACAGCGCGTTGGGCAGGAAGCTGGCCATGCGCCCGAAGCTGTTCTCGTCCTCCCGCGCGGCGGTCAGCGGCACGCCGCACATCGAGGCGACCATGCCGGCGATGGTCCAGCCGCTGCCTTCGGGCGAGGCGATGTCGCGGAAATCCAGGCCTTCGCCGGCCAGTCGGCCCAGGTTCGGCAGCAGGCCGGGGAACACCTCTTCATCGAGGTAGGTGCGTTCCAGGCTTTCGGCGTAGATCCAGACGATGTTGCGGCGATCGGCCAGCGGGCGGTCCGGTAGCAGGTACTCGGCGGCGACCGGCGAGGGATCGACCGGCCGCATGTGCTGCACCAGGCGCTGCGCGTCGGCGCGCAGCGGGCTGATCATCACCGTGGCCACGTACACCGCGGCGAAGCCGCAGAACAGCGCCACGCCGGGTCCGTTGCGGTGCAGGCGGCGCAGCTTCGGCAGGCCCAGCGGCAGCAGCGAGGCCAGCAGCATGCAGATGGTGGCCGCGATCACCGGCGCGAAACCGGCGACGCCGGCGCCTTCCATGCTGGTGCGCAGGTGATAGAGGGTGGCGGCGTTGAGCCCGTCGCCACTGAGGCGGTCGATCAGCCACCACAGGCTCAGCAATACCAGCAGCAGCGACAGCAGCGAGGCCTTGAGCCAGATCCACCTGCGGGATGCAACCACCAGGAAAGCGAGAAGCGGCAGGGTCAGCAGCAGGATCAACGTGGAGCCTCGTCGTGTCGTGAACAGTCTGCACGCACGGCGCGCTGAGGGTCTGATAGCACGGGAATTGTAAAAATGACAAAAAGATGACGCGCCGAAACTGTCGCGACGTTCAGGAAACGGCCGCGGATTCCATGCGCGGCGGACAGCGCGCGATGCCTGCGGCAGATGCGCTGCGCAGCGTCGTGGATCGTCGGGCGTGGTGGCTCAACGCGCTGCATGCCGTGGCATCGTCTCCACCAGGTGGTCGATGAAGCTGCGCACCTTCGGCGCGAGATGGCTGCGGCTGGCGTACACCGCATGGATGCCCACCGGCGGCAGCGTGTAGGTCGGCAGCAGCTGCACGAGACGGCCCGCGTCGATGTCGTCGCCGACCAGGAAATCCGGTTGCAGCACGACACCCATCCCGGCCAGCGCGGCCGCGCGCAGCACATCGCCGTTGTTGGCGCGCAGGCCGCCATCGATGCGGACCACGTGTTCGCCATCGGCGCCTTGCAGCCGCCATTCGTGGCCGCCGGACCAGTAGCTGTAGTTCAGGCACTGGTGGCCGGCCAGATCGTCCGGATGCCGCGGCGTGCCCATGCGCGCCAGGTACGCGGGCGATGCGCAGAGCAGGATCCGCGCTTCGGCCAGCCTGCGCGCGATCAGGGTCGGCGCGGGCGTGCGGGTGATGCGGATGGCCAGGTCGTAGCCTTCCTCGACCATGTCCACCAGCCGGTCGGACAGCGCCAGGTCCAGCGTCACCTGTGGATAGCGTTCGCGGTAGCTGGCCAGCAGCGGTGCGAGCCGGGCGATGCCGAAGCTGACCGGCGCGTTGATCCGCAGCACGCCGGCCGGCGTCTGCGCCTGCGCGCCGACCGTGGCCTCGATGTCGTCGAACTCCGCCAGCAGCTGCAGGCAGCGCTGGTAGTAGGCGGTACCGGCGCTGGTCAGGCTGGTCCGGCGCGTGGTGCGGTTGAGCAGGCGCGTGCCGAGCCGCTGCTCCAGCCAGGCGATCTGGCGGGTGACCCGCGCGGTGGAATGGCCCAGCGCCTCGGCCGCGGTGCTGAAGCCGTTGCGGTCGACCACGGCGGCGAAGGTGCGCATCGCGTCCAGGGTGTCCATTGTTTCTCCCAATGAAACAGTTATTCGTTTGCGGTCGAGTTTATCAATCCCGGTGGAGGGAATAGGCTGGCCGCTTCTTGGTGGCAGCTCCGCCAGGGTCTTCAGCAGGAGGTCCCGATGACCCGTCTTCCGTCCCTCTACATCTCCCACGGCTCGCCAATGACGGCGCTGGAGCCGGGACTGGTCGGCCAGCGGCTGGCCGAGCTGGCGCGCGGCCTGCCGCGGCCCCGGGCGATCGTGGTCGCCTCCGCGCACTGGCTGGCGCATGCGCCGCTGGTCGGCGCGGCCGCGCAGCCGGAGACCATCCATGACTTCGGCGGCTTTCCGCAGGCCTTGTTCGACATCCAGTACCCGGCCCCGGGCGAGGCCGCCCTGGCCGGGCGTGTGGCCGAGCTGCTGCAGCACGCCGGCCTGCCGGCCCGGATCGATCCGCGCCGGGGCCTGGACCACGGCGTGTGGGTGCCGCTGCGCCTGCTGTATCCGGAGGCCGACATTCCGGTGGTGCCGGTATCGATCCAGCCCGGCCTGGGGCCGCAGCACCAGTTCCAGCTGGGCCGTGCGCTGGCGCCGCTGCGCGACGAGGGCGTGCTGGTGATCGGCTCGGGCAGCATCACCCACAACCTGCACGACTGGCGCGGTCATGCGCAGGACGGCGAGGCGCCGTATGTGCGGCCCTTCATCGACTGGGTTGAGCAGCGGCTCGCGGCCGAGGATGTGGCCGCATTGATCGACTATCGCCGCCAGGCGCCGTTCGCCGAACGCGCGCACCCGACCGACGAGCATCTGCTGCCGTTGTACGTGGCGATGGGCGCAGGCGGCGCACCGATGCATGCGCAGCGGATCGACGCCGGCATCGACATGGGCTTCCTGGCGATGGACATCTACCGCTTCGACGGCGATCCGGCAGCGGTGCATGCATCACGCTGAGTGGGCGCGGGCAGGAACGCCGCAGTCCCGGACGGGGCACACCTGACCGGCGGCGGGTTCTGCGCCGGCGATGAGCCGGTGCGATCCGATCCCGAACGACGCCGTTGCACGGATGGCGTCGCAAGGGCGTTCCGACGGCAGGGCGGGGTGGACCGGCATGTCGCAGGGTCGGCGGCACGCCTGCAGCGCATGGCCGCGCGCCGCGTGCACGGGATGGGCGACGCGTGGCGCGGGCGAGGTCAGTCGGCCGGGGCCGCGATGCTGCGCTCTTCGCTTGGGATGGAACGAACGCGCCGTCGATGGACCCGTCCTCCGCCGGGATGGAGGACGGGCGATCCCCGGCGGCGACGCGTGGACGCGTCGCGCCCGGGCCGGACCCGATCAGTCGCGCTTCGCGACCCGCTCGCGCATCGCGCGTTCGTCGTCGAGCCAGTTCGCGTCCTTGTTCTTCAGGAAGAAGACGTAGACGACCAGCGAGACCGCGATGACCGAGGTCGCATAGATCACGAACGTCATCACCTGGTCGGACTTCAGCGCCGCCTGGTAGGCCAGCGGTGCGGTGCCGCCGAACGCGGAATTGGCCAGCGCGTAGCCCAGGCCCACGCCGAGGGCGCGCACGTGGGTGGGGAACAGTTCGGCCTTCACCACCGCGTTGATCGAGGTGTAACCGGTGAGGATCACGAAGCCGATGCCCAGGATCACGAACGCCGACAGCGCGTTGGTCTGCTGCGGCAACGCGGTCACCAGATACCAGGTGTAGAGCACGCCGCCGATGCCGAAGAACACCAGCAGGCTCTTGCGGCCGATGCTGTCCGACAGCCAGCCGCCGACCGGCTGCAGCACCATCAGGAAGGTGAGCAGGCCGAGGTTGATCAGCGTGCCGGTCATCACGTCGTCGCCGGCGAACGCGGTCTGGATCATCTTCGGACCGTTCACCGAGTAGGTGTAGAACGCGATCGTGCCGCCGGCGGTGATCAGGAAGCACAGCAGCAGCGGACGCCACTGGTTGACGAACAGTTCGTGCAGCGAACCGCTCGCCCGTGCGCCGCCGGTCTTGGCCGCCTCGATCGATTCGGTTTCCAGCGACTCGTCCATCGTGCGGCGCAGCCAGAACACCACGATCGCGGCGATGCCGCCGATGCCGAACGCCACGCGCCAGCCCCACTCGGAGATCTGCGAGGTGTCCAGCGCCAGCAGCATGACCAGCAGCGTCGCCTGCGCCAGCACGTGGCCGCCGACCAGGGTCACGTAATGGAACGAGGACAGGAAGCCGCGGCGGCCGGGAATCGCGGCCTCGGACATGTAGGTCGCGCTGGCACCGTACTCGCCGCCGGTCGCGAAACCCTGCACCAGGCGCGCCAGCAGCAGGATGATCGGCGCGGCGATGCCGATGGTCGCCACGGTCGGCGTGATCGCGATGACGAACGAGCACGCCGCCATCATCGACACCGAGATCGTCAGCGCCAGGCGGCGGCCGAAGCGGTCGGCGAAGCGGCCGAAGTACCAGGCGCCGATCGGCCGCATCAGGAAGGTCATCGCGAAGATGCCCCACACGAACAGCGTGGCGTTCTTGTCCTCGGGCGAGAAGAACTGCGACTCGAAGTAGGCGGCGAACACCGAGTAGACGTAGACGTCGTACCACTCGACCAGGTTGCCGGCCGAGCCTTTCAGGGTGTTGGAGACGGAGCGGCGCAGGCTGGCGGGACGCGCCGCGCTTGCGCCTGCCGCCGATGCGGTATGCGTGGAAGAGGTCATGGGGGAGGCCTCGCAGGAAAACAGGGGCCGAGTATATGAGCGTGACGTGTGCTCGAACGCGTGAAGAGCCGCCAATGAGCCCGCACTACGACCAATGTGTTAGGTGGACGCAGCAGCTCCCGGGTGCGCGCGGCCGGGCACATGGTCCGTGGACCGCGCGTGCAGATCCCGCATCCGTTTCATTCCCCGCCCACGCGCGCGACCATCGGCACGCTCCGCGCGGCGTGCACGATCAGGCGCCGACGCGCAGGCGTTCCTGCTCCAGATCGTCCATCGGCCGCACCTCCATGCTGCCGTAGCGGGCCCACGGGAACGCGTGGGCGATGGCGACGGCTTCTTCCAGCGTGGCGACCTCGACGATGTTCACGCCGGCCAGCAGTTCCTTGGTCTCGGCGAACGGGCCATCGAACACGCTGGGGCGGCCTTCGCGGATGCGCACCGTGCGCGCCTGCGCGACCGGTTCCAGCTTCTGCGAACCGAGCAGCTTGCCTTCCGCGCGCAGTGCATCGGCGTGCTGGATGCAGTCGCGCATCAGGCGGTCGTATTCGTCGGCCGGCAAGGCCTCGAGCAGGGCGGGGTCGGTGTAGACCAGCAGGGCGAACTTCATGCGCGGCGTCCGTCGTGGGCAGGGTGCCTGTGTACCGGAAAGGCGGCGGTGCTGCCAGCCGCGCCCGTCCTGCGGCTCAGGCCGGGCCGGCCTCGGCGCCGCCGCGCTGCAGGGGATCGGGCAGCGCCTCGCCGTCGCCGCTGAAGGACAGCGACACCGAATTCAGGCAGTGGCGCTCGCCGGTCGGCGGTGGCCCGTCGGGGAACACGTGGCCCAGGTGGCTGCCGCAGCGGGCGCAGACGATCTCGGTGCGGATCATGCCGTGGCTGATGTCGCGGATGCGGCCGATGTGCGCCTCGTCGTACGGCGCGAAGAAGCTGGGCCAGCCGGTGCCGGAATCGAACTTGCTGCTGGAGCGGAACAGCGGCAGGCCGCACAGCCGGCAGCAGTACGCGCCATCGCGCTTGTTGTCGAGGAACACGCCGCAGAACGGCGCCTCGGTGCCGTGCTGGAGCAGCACGCGGCGCTCATCGGCGGACAGGCCGGCCGCCAGCGTCTCGCGCTGCGCGGGCGTGGGAGGGCTGAGATCGAAGCGGCTCATGCGTCATGTCCTTTGCGTGCAGGCGACTGCCCACGATATGGAGGCGGATTGCACCGGCCGCAACGGCGACCGGTGCGATGCGGCATCGCCGCGCGTACGGACGGAATGCTGACATCGCCTGCGCAGAACCGTAACACCCGCCTGCCTAGGCTGCGGTGGCGTCCCTGCGATGCATACGCGATGCCACACCACAACAGAGGAGACGACATGCGCAGGATTCCCAAGGAGGCGTGGGTACTGGTTGCCGATGGTGCTTCGGCCCGCCTGTTCCGCAACCTGGGCAGCGGAACCGGAGCGGTGAAGCTGCACCAGGAGGAAAGCCTGATCCTGGATCCGGCCGAGGGCGAGATGCCGTCGGTGCTTCCGGCCGACGTGCCGCCCAAGGAGGTCGACGAGGCCTCGTTCGCGCGCCAGCTGGCGAAGCGGCTGAACGACGATGCGCTGGCCGGCCGCTATGCGCACCTGGTGCTGGTGGCCGAGCCGCAGACGCTGGGGCAGATCCGCCCGCTGCTGCATGACGAGGCCCGGTCGCGTGTCGCGGTGGAACTGGCGAAGAACTTCACCAACGCCCGCCGCGAGGACATCGAGCGCGCGCTGGCCCCGGAGTTCTGATCCGGAGAACATCCCGCCGCGGAGGCCGCCATGGCATCCGCGGCGGGCAAGGCTTTCAGAGGCTGCTGAGGCCCTGATCGGCCGGGATCTCGCGGCGCAGCCAGTCGTCGATCATGCGCTTCTCGAAGCGCAGGTTGTCCTGGTCGTTGATGCGCACGCTCTGCAGGTAGCCGCTGTCCCTGAGCCGGCGTTCGCCCTCGGACACGACCTGGCCATCGGCATCGACGATGCGGAAGTTCAGGTCGATCCGCGGCGGATAGGTGTCGCGCATGATCCGGATCGTGTCGTAGCGCATGCCCAGCCAGGGCTCGTAACGGCCGGCACGCTGGATGTCGGTGATGGTCACTTCCATGCGCTGTCCGTCCGGCAGGCGCTTGCTGCCGCTCTTCTGCAGGTGGCTGGCGATCTGGGTGACCCAGTCGCCGCGCTCGGCTTCCCAGCGGTTGCCGCTGAAGCGCAGCTCGGAGAACTGGGCCGGATCGGTCCATGCCACGTCGACCTGCTGGCCGGCCTCGGCCGGGAGCGCACGCGGCAGTTCCGGGTCGGTGACCTGGCGGGCGGCGTGGGCGGGAAGCGCAAGCAGCGGCAGCAGCACGGCAAGTGTCAGGGCCTGGAGTTTCATCCGGATGACCTCGTCAGAAGGGATGGGATCGATTCTGCGCCCGTCCGCAGGCGCAAGGAAGCCGGGCGGCGCCCGGTGTTGGCGGCGCTTCATCCGCTTCGCCAGGCGGCGCGCTGCAACGGTGTTTTGCGGTCCTGCCGGCGCTGCTGCACCGGCGCTGGATTAGACTTCCGCACCGTCCCGTCGGCTTTTCGCCCCCATGTCCGCTTCCCCTCAGGCCCCGGCCCATGCCGCTGGCCTGGCTGTCGCTGTCGCCCTGGCCCTGGTCTATCTGGTCTGGGGTTCGACCTATCTGGCGATCCGCTTCGCCCTCGAGGGCGGCTGGCCGCCGCTGACCGCGGTGTCCGGCGGGCGTTTCATCGTGGCCGGCGGCCTGATGTACGCCTTCCTGCGCTGGCGCGGGCACGCCGCGCCGACCCGCGCGCAGTGGAAGAACCTGGCCGTGATGGGCGCGCTGCTGCTGTTGCTGGGCAACGGCATGGTGGTGCTGGCCGAGCAGAGCGTGTCCTCCGGCCTGGCCGCCGTGTCGGTGGCCTCGGTACCGCTGTGGATGGCGCTGTTCGGGGTGATCTTTGGCCAGCGCCCGAGCCGGATCGAATGGCTGGGCCTGGCGGTCGGTTTCGCCGGCGTGGTCTGGCTGAACTCGGGCAGCAGCCTGAGCGCCAGCCCGACCGGTCTGGTCCTGCTGCTGATCGCGCCGATCGGCTGGGCGTTTGGCTCGGTCTGGTCGCGCGGCCGCGACCTGCCGTCGCCGTTCATCACCGCCGCCGGGCAGATGCTGTGCGGCGGCGTGCTGCTGGTGATCGTCGGCCTGCTGCGTGGCGAGCACTTCGCCAGCGCGCCGACCCCGCATGGCATCGCCGCGCTGGTCTACCTGGCCGTGTTCGGCTCGATCGTGGCGTTCACCGCCTATGTCTGGCTGCTGCACCACGTGCGCCCGGTGCTGGTCAGCAGCTATGCCTACGTCAATCCGGTGATCGCGGTGGCGCTGGGCGTGTGGCTGGCCGACGAGCGGTTCACCGCGCACGACATCGGCGCGATGGCGGTGATCCTGGCGGGCGTGGTCGTGATCAGCCTGGCCCGGGTGCTGCGCCGGTGAACGCCGCCACCCACGCCGAGGGCATCGACCGTCGCGGCCTGGCGGTCACCGCCGGCACCTTCGTGCTGTGGGGCGTGGTGCCGCTGTACTGGCACCTGCTGAAGACCGTGCCGGCGATGCAGATCATGGCCCACCGGGTGATCTGGAGCACCGTGCTGGTGGTCGGCTGGCTGCTGCTGCGTGGCGGCTGGGGCTGGCTGCGCACGATCGCCGCCCAGCCGCGCGCGCTGCCGGCGCTGGCCCTGAGCAGCGTCGTGATCGCCTTCAACTGGGCGCTGTACATCTGGGCGGTCAACGCCGGCCATGTGGTCGAGACCAGCCTCGGCTACTTCATCAATCCGTTGATCAACGTGGTGCTGGGCGTGCTGGTGCTGGGCGAACGCCTGCGCCGGCTGCAGTGGGTGGCGATCGGCTGTGCCGCGGTCGGCGTGGCCTGGCTGACCTGGCAGGCCGGCTCACCGCCGTGGATCGCGCTGGGCCTGGCGGTGTCGTTCGCGCTGTACGGGCTGGTGCGCAAGCTGGTCTCGGTCGACCCCGTCGGCGGACTGGGTGTGGAAAGCCTGTATCTGGTGTTGCCGGCGCTGGCCTATCTGGGCTGGGCCGAGGCCGGGCACGGTGGCGGCTTCACCGGCGAATGGAGCCTGGGCACCGACCTGCTGCTGGTGTTCGGCGGCGTGGTCACCGCGGTGCCGCTGATCGGCTTCGCCTACGGCGTGCGCCGGATCCCGCTGTCGGTGGTCGGCCTGCTGCAGTACATCGCACCGACGATGGTGCTGCTGCTCGGCGTGTGGTTCTTCCACGAACCCTTCGATGCCGCGCGTGCGCTGGGCTTCGGCGCGATCTGGTTGGGCCTGGCGGTGTATGCCGGCGAGGGCCTGTGGCGCAGCTGGAAGGTGCCTGGCCGCGTAACGCGGTAACGGGGCGTACCCGAGCAGGTGCGGCGCTGCCGCCCCCGTTACGCCCTCGTTTTCACCAGCGTATCCAATACGGCCGCATCAACGCCGGAAAACACCGTCGGCGTTGATGGCTGTCGCATCTGCTCCCGCCCGGCAACGCATTGATTGCGGGTGGGGTTTGTCCGATAGGCAAGCAGGGATGGATCGGGGATACTCGGCGCTACGCCGCTGGGGAGCGGCCCAGTAGTAGTTAGGGGGGCTAGCGTGCTCGTAAAGTGCTATGGACAGTTATGGAACCCAGACATCATTGACTGGGGCGGCGGGGGTGCTGGCGCGGGAAAGCTTCTCGGCAACATCAAGAGAAGGGGAGCCAAGCACCAGATAGACTTCTGGCAGGCGAAAGGCATCTACGTCCTGCACTCTGACTACAAGTCAATCTATGTGGGTAAGGCTTTCGGCACTTCTATCGGGTCACGCCTTCGGGACCACCTCACGGATCGTCATGCTGGGCGTTGGGACATGTTTTCTTGGTACAGCGTTTCAAGCCCAAGAATCACTCAACGGGATGTTTCTCAGCCAGGCCAGCGTCAGCTCACTCCAGAGACTGTCATCAACACCCTAGAAGCACTGGCAATCCTCATTGCAGATCCGGCACTTAATCGCAGGCGTGAAACTCTAAAAGATGCATATGAGGCGACCCAACCAGATGGCGCCAAGCCCCGGACGATACGCAACTACTTGCAAGAAATCCTTGACAAGTTGGACGCCCCCTAGCAATTCATTCAAGCCGATGCCGCTTCGCGGCACGGCTTAATTCAAGCGTTAGGCGCTTCAACAGGAGGAGTCGTGGACGGATACATACAAACGGGGATCGGTGTATTCATTTCCGTTGTTCTCTTTCTAGTAGGCTATCGCCAAACGATTGGCGCCCGTCGAGAGCGTATCGGGTCAGCAAATCGCGCTGTATACAAAGCCCTTCTTCGCAGGCTAGTCCTCGAAGACTACTCTCCGAAGGTGGACGACTTAAACCGGCTAATAGAAGGCAAAGCACAGGAATTCAAGGTTGCACCTAGTGACTTGCACGCAGACGAACAAGTTCTCAATCAAGTATTTGCCGAGATCTTCGATAATGACTTCATAGCACCAAGCAAAAGAAGCGAGATTGAAGGTCGGCTCACTGGTGCATTAGATCAACTAGCGCGGGGTCGGCAGAGAATCGACGATAGTCGGCTGGTGAACCCGGATCAAGAAAGAAGGCGCGCCCTTCTACTTATAACTCTTGGATTTCTTGCGTCGCTAATGGGCGCACTAGCTTCGCTGTTTCTGCTTGGTGAAAATACTCTGCAGCTCGGAGGTAGCACAAGTACAGTCAAGACATTTCTTCCTGTTCTAACGGTATTTGTAGCGAGCCTCGTTTCAGTTGTAGCAATCTCGTTCGTGAAGCGAGTGCGCGAAGCTCCGGACGAGGTTCCTTCTCGCAGCAATGCTGCGGTAGAGAGTGCTCTACTAGAGCATCAGGTCGCCGCAATACTCTCAAAGCACCATATTCCTTACCAAATAGAGCCAAAAATTGGAATGCTGCGGCCGGACTTTGTTGCCCAGGTAGGAAATGAGCGAGTTGCAATTGAGGTCAAGTCGTGGCGTTCACCGCCACCGCTAGCCGTCGCCTCAAGGGCAGCTCGGTACATGCTGGAAGTTCTACGGAGCGGAAATATCAATCGCGCGATTGTTGTCACGCGCGGCAGGCTGCCAGCGTTGGACAACATTCGCGACGCGGATGGTGTCCAGTTCGTAGCAATTAAAGATCTTGAAGACTGGATCAAATCTGTCGGAAGCATATAACAATTCATTCAAGCCGGCGCGGTAGTTCCTTCGCTTTTGTGTACACCCTGACCTAGCGATCAGGAGTGTCACCATGCCAGCACCCGGGTCCACGTACGACCTATCGCGCGAGCATTTCAAGGCCACTGCCGTGCGCCTTAGTCAGCTTCCAGGCGTCTCGGTATCCGATGTCGCTGCGTCGCTTTACATCCATCCGTTCATGTTGTCTCGTTGGCGCAGGCTGGTGCGCGAGGGCGAGGGCGAGGGCGAGGGCGAGGGCGAGATCGTGAGCAAGGGCGTGGAGATCGACAAGGCGGTTGCAGCCGAGCTCAAGAGCTGCGTGAGCTGAAGCGCCGCTACGAGCGGCTGCAGGTCGAGCATGACATTTTAAGAAGAAGCCATCGCGTTCACTTCCGGACAAAAGCGACGTCTTCGCCTTCATCGCGGGGTCAGCGCTTCGCGCTTCTACGCATGGCAGTAGCGGCCTCCCACGCTTGCTGGGATGGTCGCTTGGACGCCGCCGCACCACTGCGCTGACGAGGCGGGCATTGGCCTCAGCGTTGCGAACGCGTCGCCCCTGGGACGGCCACGATCGTCCACAGCGATCGCGGCATCGAGTTCCTGGGGCGCGACTTTCAACAGCAGCTGCAGCGCGCAGGCCTGGTGCAGTCGGTCAATCGCCCGCGTCGGATGACCGACAACGAATCGTGGAAAAAATCGATGAAGTCAGACATGTACCACCGTCGGGTGTTCACGAGCGACCACGCGCTGCAGGCGGCGGTCCGAGGCTACGTGGATTTCTACAACCACCAGCGCATACACTCGGCCTTGGGGTATCGCACACCAGTCGACTTCGAGCGCGCAAGCGCCTAACCAGCAGGTGTCCACTTTTTCGAGGGAAGTCCCCGCCGCTTCGCGGCACGGTTTAATTCAGGCGTTAGATCTCACGAGGCTCAGCATGGCCAGGCCCAAACGACGTTCCTTCAATCAAGTCAAGGAAGAGATTTCTTTCAGGATCTTGCGGCAGAAATTGCCGGAGGCATGGGTAATCCACGAGTATGGCCCTGACTACGGAATAGATTGCGTTGTCGAACTCTTTGACTACGTGGATGATGAAAAGGAAATTGCAGAGACTCTTGGTGAGAATTTCCATGTGCAACTTAAGTCGTCTGATTCGCTAAAATACACTACACGACGCGCATATCCGCGTGGAAACGTAGCCAAAGGAAGGCTTTCTGAGAACAATTCCGAGTTCATTGACGTAGAAGTAGTCAATTTCAATCTGGATGTGTCGGATCTTTTGACTGTCGAGCTTCTTGGTCCAGCTGTTCCCGTCCTTCTTGTTCTCGTCGATGTTCAAACCGAGAGAGCGTTTTTTGTCTGCCTCAACGACTACCTTGAGAAGGTAATCCTTCCTGAGGACCCTCTATTTTTTGAGAAGGAATCCAAGTTGTTGCAGATCCCCGTTCAGAACGAAGTCCTTCCTCGCAACACGAATCTAGTCCCACTTAGGGCATATGGGAAGCGTGCAAAGATGTATGGGGCATTCACTCGATTCTATTTTCAAAAAAAGGAGATTGAGCGCGCTCGTGGCAATTCCAGATTTAGTGCGGAGGCATCCCGAGAAGCCGATATGGAAATGCTTCGTGTATTTGCCGAGAGCGCACTAAGGCAGGATGTATGGCGTGGCCACGACTTCTGGGAGCCGATGAAATGGAGTCTTAAAGAGCTTGAAGATGTTCGCGACAGCATCAAGGCTGGCATTGACCCCGATCATGTGCCTGCCTTCAAAGAGTATTGTGACCAGCATGTGTGGCGCAGACTTTCAAATCTTTCAAAAATGTACGAGGAGCTAGTCAGGGAGTGGTTCCTACCAACCGTGCTCGCTCAGCTTTCGTCCTATCCAGAGCAAGGCCAGCTCAGGCAGGCAGAGGTCTAACAATTCATTCAAGCCGACACCGCTTCGCGGCGCGCCTTAGTTCAGGCGTTATGCATCACTTTGGGGGATCTCGATGAGCATCTTCGACTATCTAGACAAGAACAAAGAGTGGCTTTTCTCAGGTGGAGGAGTCGTCGTCTTAGGGGTAATAGTGGCCGCATTTCGTAATCGAGTATTTCCACGAAAGAAAACCTCTACAACTGCTGTCGTCGCCACCGATCTGGATCAGCCACAAAAACTTTCGGAACTCAGTACATATGAGTCGGCGCAAGCGACTAAGACTCATAGCGGTGAGTTGTCGGAAATAATTTCCACCATCAAAAAGTCGCCCTCACTGCAACAGTCCGACGTGATCAAGCACTACATCGGCATTAAAGTTCAGTGGGAGGCGCTCCTATTTAAAGCTGAAAAGAAGGACGAAGAGAATGTTCGGGTGGTCCTTGACTTTGGATCGAAGAGCCTGCACCTCGTGTACTGTTCCGTTCGGTTGTCAGACTATCGTGAACTTGGTGTACTAGAGCAGGGAGCTCCGGTTACTGTAATTGGCAGAATAAGTGAGCTTTCAACATCCTCAGCAAGCCTTGAAGAGGTTCAGCTATTTTTCCACAGCATGAGTCCAAGTCGTGATGCCTAACAAATCATTCAAGCCGAGGCCGCTTTGCGGCTCGGCTTAATTCAGGTGTTAGGCCACTAAATGAGCTGGATCGCAGACCTAGTCAAGCACATCACGGCGTCAAACAAACTGATGGCCGCGATTCTTATTACATCGATTGTCGTAGTTCTGGGGCCAGCCTACGTCCCGGCTCTGAAGCCAGTACCAGAGAACTGGCAATGGGTGCCTGTATCCGCTGCCATCTTCAGCTTTGCGATGCTTGCTCTGTCGTTCCTGACTTTGCTTTGGAGCAAGGCGGGCAAGCTCCCAAAGACTCTCAGTACGGCTGTTCTTGCCGCCAACCCACAAGGCTTGGAGCTTGGATTGCTCACGTATCTTGGTGAGAAATTCGGCGAGGACCCAATGGATCTTGATGGCCTGGACTACTCAAAGGTAAAGCGGCTAGATGTGCTCGCCGCACGAGACGCGCTGGCCCAGAAAGGACTCATAACGATTGGCGACTGGAACCCGAACCTGATCTGGATTACTCGAGAAGGTAGGAGCTTTCTTACCAGGCAGGCCCGGTAGTGGTCTAACAATTAATTCAATCCGACGCCGCTTCGCGGCTCGATTAACTCAAGCTTTAGAGGGTACATGATGGCTTCGCTAGTACTCGAACTTCAAAGAGACGCGCTCGACAAATCCATAGATACGGCAGATTTGCTTCGGAAGGCGCTTGTCGTTGCGAGGAAGCTGAAAGTAACGGATATCGTTGAATGGTTCACGCACGAGCTAAACGGATATCCGGAAGGCGCAGAGGTGCCAGAGTATCGGAAGCTAAAGGGTGAGCTGAGGGTGCACAATCCGTATAACGGCTGGGTACCTTTGATAATGTCCAATGCAGAGCATGCTGAGCTACTGTCAAAGCGCGGCACGTCTCAGTCGATCTCGGAGTTGGATCGAATCGCGAATGGCGATAGCGCCATGGTCTATGTTCGCCTTCCAAAGAGCATTGAAAAGATTCTGATGAAAGGTATGGAGATGCCGTTAGAGCCGGCAGTAATCCTTTCAAAGACACAAGTTCATGGACTTGTAGAAAGGGTCAGGAACACGGTACTCGAATGGGCTCTAAGCTTGGAGGAGCAAGGAATCACGGGAGAGGGCATGAGCTTTTCGCCTGAGGAACAGAGGCAGGCTGGGAGCGTTACGTTGAACGTCGGCAACCTTGGTAACCTGATTGGGTCAATGCATGACTCTCAGCTACAGCAAGGCACGCGAAACTCCACTCAGTCCTACAGCAAAACGCTAGATTTAGAGGCCGTCGCTAAAGTTATTGGAGAGCTCCGCAGTCGCTTGGATGAAGCGCGTCTAGAGCTAAATGAGACTGCCCAAGTCAAAGCCGAAATCGCATGTGTAGAAGCACAGCTCATAGCTCCGAACCCAAATGTCGGCGTTATCAAGGAAAGCTTGCGGAGTGTGCGGGCTATCCTTGAGGGAGTGGCTAGCTCGGCTGTTTTTCAAGGAATCATTACGGCACTCGGAGGTCTTAGCTAGTGCCCTCTAATAATTCATTCAAGCCGACGCCACTTCGCGGCGCGGCTTGATGCAGCAACTGCCTCCCGACCAGGAGTGCAAGCCAGCATCACTGTCTACGCCCCTGATTGGAGGCACCCACCGTCGTGCGGCGACGCTCGTCAGTTGAGTCTGCCGGCGACAGGTGCCTGTCCTGTCAGCCTGCGCCTGCGCCTGCAACCGCAGGCTGCACCTGACCGGCCTCCGCAGTTCCACTGTCGCGCGCTGCGATAGGCTGCGGGCAGGCCTCGCCATCGGTGACGGCGGTGCGGGCGAACCAGTCGCTGACGGTGGGGCCGAGCCGGTCCAGGCGCATCGGCAGGCTCAGGTGGTCTTCGCCGGCCAGTTCCAGGTAACGCGCGCGCGGCGCGGCGGCGGCCAGGGCGCGGCCATGTGCGACCGGCACGTGTGCGTCGTCGCGGCCGTGCACCACCAGTACGCAGGCGGGGCCCTGCGCCAGCGCGGCGCCGACGTCGACCCGGTCCAGGTCGATGCCCAGGCGGCGGTCGGCTTCGGCGATGGCGGTATCCAGCGAGCGCGCATTGAAGCGCCAGCGCAGCCACTGCAGCGACAGCCAGCCGGCCAGGTCGTGCGGCTGCCGGGTCAGCATGTGCGGGACCATGTCGCGGATCGCGCCGCCGGCGTTGTCGAACGATTCCATCGCCACCACGCCACCGAGTTCCATGCCCAGGTCACGGGCGGCGAAGATCGCGGTGGCCGCGCCGTAGGACACGCCGAGCACATGCAGCGGCCCGGCGACTTCGCCGCGCTCGCGCAGTGCACGCAGCACTGCGACCACGTCGTCGGCCTCGCGCGTGCCGTAGCCGGACAGGCCTTCGCCCGAGCGGCCATGGTTGCGCAGGTCCAGGCTGATCGTGCGGTAGCCCTGGCCGGCCAGCTCCACCGCCCACGGCAGCAGCGAGCCGCCGTCCATCATCCAGCCGTGCAGCAGCACCACGGTGCCGCGCGGCGGCGCATCGCTGCGTGCCTGCGGCGTGTCCAGCGCGAGGCTGAAGTCCATGTCGCTGTCTTCGTTGCCGCGCATGCCGCGGTAGCGGTAGCGCATGCCGTAGTCGCCGGGGTCGAGCGCGCGCCAGAACACGGGTACGCCGTCGGGCGTGTCGATGCGGCCGCTGCGCGTGGGCAGCGACGCGACGAGGGCGTCGATCCGCGCCTGCGGCAGCAGCGGCGAGACGCCACCAGGTGCGACCAGACGCGCGCCGAGTGCGGTGGCGGGGTCGGGAAGGGCGAAGCCGGCGAGCAGCAGGCAGCCACAGGCGATCGCCAGCAGCCGTGCCGCGCGCCGGCGCGGCTGGAGGGCTGCGGACATGGCGATGCGGGGACAGGAAAACGGAATGACCGCAGCCTAGGCCACGCCGGCGGCGCGCTTCTACCGCGACTGGATGACAGCGCGATGACACCGGGGCGCGCACCGCGCCATGCACGCTTGTGCATATCGACATGCCGGAGCGCCATGTGTCCGCGATGGCGGCGGAAACATCCAATGCTTCAAAGGCTTGCGCAGGAGTGCGGCAGACGCTGCGGTGCGGCGCCGCCGGAACCGCATTGACGCGATGCAGCACCGGCGGGAGAGTGCATCGGCCTTCCAGCGTTCATTCCATGTTCCGGAAAACCACCCCCGAAGCCCGATGTCGTGCCGCCGGCTGATCAGCCCGACCGCTGCCGCATCGCCCTTCGTCATTCTTCCCAGGACTTCGCACCCATGATCCGTCGCCACGTGTTGGCCTCGGCGCTCGCCGCCGTGATCGCCGCCCCCGTCGCCGCCCAGACTCCCGCCGCATCGCCGTCCGATGCCACCTCGCTCGACGCGGTCAGCGTGATCGGCACCCGCACCCAGCCGCGCACCGTGCTGACCTCGCCGGTGCCGGTCGACGTGCTCTCCGCCGAGGACATCCGCGACAGCGGCTACACCGACGTGGCCAAGATCCTGCAGTCGCTGGTGCCCTCGTTCAACTTCCCGCACCCGACCACGCCCGACGGCAACACCCACATCCGCTCGGCCACGCTGCGCGGCCTGTCGCCGGACCAGACCCTGGTCCTGGTCAACGGCAAGCGCCGCCACACCAGCGCCTGGGTCAACACCGGCGGCACGGTCGGCAAGGGCGCGGTGTCCACCGACCTCAACGCGATCCCGGTCAGTGCGATCGAGCGGATCGAAGTGCTGCGCGACGGGGCCTCGGCCCAGTACGGCTCGGATGCGATCGCCGGCGTGATCAACATCGTGCTGCGCAGCGATGCCGGCTTCGAGGGCCGCGCCAGCTGGGGCACCACCGAGGACGGTGGCGGCGACACCACGAAGATCTCGCTGGACAGCGGCTTCGCCTTCCCCGAGGGCGGTGGCGTGCGCTTCACGCTGGACTACCGCGACCGCGAGGCCGCCAATCGCGCGCTGCCCGACACCCGCCAGCAGTACTTCGGCATCGGCGCGAACGGCCGGCCGGTGGCGCTGTCGTCGGCCTACGGTGCCGGCACCGGGCTCAACCCGATCGGCGGTGCCGCGGCGGGTGCGGTGGCCGATCCGCGCGAGGCCACGATCGACCGCGCCGGCCTGTGGCGCTTCGCCGACTCGGCCGACACGGTGGAGAAGACCGTGTTCGCCAACCTCGACAAGCCGCTGTCCTGGGCCGAAGGCCTGGAGGTCTACGCGTTCGGCGGATACGGCGTCAGCGACGGCAGTTCCAACGCCTCGCTGCGCCGCGCCGGCCAGAACGAGAACGTGCGCGCGCTGTATCCGGACGGCTTCCTGCCGTGGGTCGACACGCAGAGCATCAACGCCTCCTTCGCCGGTGGCCTGAAGGGTTACGCCGGCGGCTGGCGCTGGGACCTGAGCAGCGCCTACGGCCGCAACACGCTGGAATACCGCACCCGCAACACGCTCAACGCCACGCTCGGCACGGCCAGCCCGACGGCGTTCTACAACGGCCGCTTCGCCTCGTCGCAGTGGACCACCAACCTCGATGTCGCCAACAGCTTCGACCTGGGCTGGAACGCGCCGCTGCGGCTGGCGCTGGGCACCGAGTACCGGCGCGACGGCTACGAGATCTCGCCGGGCGAGGAAGCCTCCTACCTCTGGGGCCCGGCGCGCGTGCTGGACGGCCCCGGCGCCGGCGCGATCCCGACCATCGGCTCGCAGGGCTTCGCCGGCATCCAGCCCGGCGATGCCGGCGACTACAGCCGGCACAACGTGTCGGCCTACGTCGAGGCCGGCACCGACCTCACCGAGCGCCTGCAGCTGGAAGCCGCGCTGCGCTATGAGGACTACAGCGACTTCGGCGATACCACCAACGGCAAGCTGGCGCTGCGCTACGAGATCGGCGGCGGGGTCGCGCTGCGCGCTTCGGCCAGCACCGGTTTCCACGCCCCGGCCCTGGCCCAGCAGTACTTCAGTTCGACCAGCAGCCGCACCCTCAACAACGCGGTCACCGGTATTCCCGAATACGTGCTGGTGCGCACCGCGCCGGTGGATTCGATCGAGGCGCGCGCGCTGGGCGCCGATGCGCTCAAGCCGGAGAAGGCCGACAACCTCACCGCCGGCCTGACCTGGGGCTGGCGCGGCCTGGTCGCCTCGGTCGACGTCTACCGGATCGACATCGACCACCGCATCTACCTGTCGAGCAACTTCGTCGATGCCGGCACCTCGACCGCGATCCGCGACTACCTGGCCGCGCTGGGCTCGCCCGGCGTGACCAGCGTGCGCTACTTCGGCAACGCCGCCGACACCCGCACCACCGGGGTCGACGTGTCGGCCCGTTACCGCTGGGAACTGGGCGATCATGGCCGGCTGACCGCCACCCTGGGCTACAACCGCAACAGGACCGAACTGCAGCGCGTGGGCGGCACCCCGGACGAACTGCTGGCGCTGGGCGTGCGCACGCCGTTCCTCGACGTGACCGAGCGGACCCGGATCGAGAAGGGCCAGCCGAAGGACAACGGCCTGCTCGCGCTGGCCTGGGACGTGGGCGACTGGGGCTTCGCCGTGTCGGGGCACCGCTACGGCGAGGTCCGCGGCGTGGCCGCGACCAACCAGAGCGCGGCGAACGTGGCCGAATTCGCCAAGGGTTCGACCCGCTTCGTCACCCGGCCGACGGAAGCCGGCAGCGCCGGCAATGTCGATGTGGTCCAGATCCTGGAAGCGAAGTGGATCGTGGACCTGGACGTCTCCTATCGCTTCAGCGATGCGGTGAAGCTGACGCTGGGCGCCAACAACGTCGCCAACACCTATCCGACCCGCAACATCGCGACCACCGCGACGGTCTCCGGCGCCGACACCTTCGGCGTGTTCCCGTACAGCGAGCTGTCGCCGTTCGGCTGGAGCGGCGCCTACTACTACGCGCGCCTCGAGACGCGCTTCTGAGGACCTCCCGATGCTCTACGGAGTCCGCAGCGTGGTCGCGACGCGGCGATCCCGCGGCCCGTGCCGGCCGATGCCGGGGCGCGGGCCCGCAGGGCGCGCATCGCCGCATGCCGCCACGGGCGCTGCCTGGTGGGTGCGGTGCGGACGGCCAGGAATGCGGGCGCTGTCCGGACCGCGCTTCGACCTGACACCATCGGCCTGTTGCCGGCATGTCGGCCACAACCTCCCACGATCGCGCGCTTCCATCGCCTGACCACGGATACGACCATGACCGACGCTTCTTCTCCCCGCGATCCCGGACGCCGTCGCTGGCTGCGTACCGGCGTATCCGGCGCCGTCGCCGCGACCCTGGCGCCGGTCGCGGCACTGGCGGCGCAGCGTGCCGCGACTGCAGCACCGGCGGTGCCGTCGGCATCCACGCCGACACCCACGCCTGCGACGCCGCTGCGGCTGGACCTCAACGAGAGCAGCTACGGGCCATCGCCGCAGGTGCCGGCCGCGGTGCAGCGCGCACTGGCCGATGCGCCGCGCTACGTCGGCGCTGCGAAGCTGCAGGCGCTGCAGGAGCAGATCGCGCGGATCGAAGGCGTCGCGCCATCGCAGGTCGTGGTCGGCGAGATCCTGGAAGCACTGGGCCAGCATCTGGCGATCACCGGCAATGGCGGCAGCTTCGTCTACTCGGTGCCCGGTTACGGCGCGCTGGTCGATGCGGCGCGTCCGTTCGGCGGGCATGCGGTCGAGGTGCCGCTGGATGCGAAGCTGGAGAACGACCTGCCGGCGCTGGAAGCGGCGATCGCCGACGACACGCGCGCGCTGTTCATCGTCAATCCGCACAACCCGTCCGGCACGATCAGCGCTGCAGACGTCTTCGACGGCTTCCTGCGCCGCGCCTCGGCACGTGCGCTGGTGATCGTCGACGAGGCCTATCTCGACTACCAGCCCGATTTCGAACGTCGTACCGCGGTACGTCACCTGCGCGAGGGCCGCAACGTCGCGGTGTTCCGCACCCTGGGCAAGATCCACGCGCTGGCCGGGTTGCAGCTGGGCTACGCGGTGGTCCCGCAGGCGCTGGCCGATGCGCTGCGTGCGCGGGGTGTCGGTGGCGCGCATGCGCAGAACCAGCTGTCGATCGCGGCTGCGGCGGCCAGCCTGGCGGATACGGGGCACATCGTCCGCGTGCGCGACCAGGTCGCGGCCGAGCGCGCGTTGTGGCTGGACACCTTGAAGTCGCTCGGGCTGCGCCATGCGCAGCCGGCGGGCAACTTCGTGTTCTTCGATGCGGGGCGCCCGCATGCGGAGGTGGCGGCGGCGTTGCTGGCGCGTGGGGTGAAGGTGGCGCGGGCGTTTGCGCCGTACGACCGGTGGGTGCGGATCACGATTGGTGTGCCGGCGGAGAATGTGCGGGCGCGGGAGGCGGTGGTGGCCGTGCTGGGGCGCTGATCCGTCAGCGCGCATCGCAGGCCGCGGCTGCAACGCGAAGTGGTCGCAGCTGGTGAAGCGCAGGGTATCGCGCGAACTATCGCTGGCCGATAGCTTGGAATGAAACAGTCAAACGACTGAAGCAGAACTCAGAGCAACAGCTTCCGCACTGTCGTGCGGGTTACTTTTGTCTTGGCAAAAGTAACCAAAACCGCAGGCGCCAACGCAAGCCGATGCGTTGCATCGGTGCCCTCCGCTCCTCGCCGGAAACGGCACGGCGCCCAAACTCGCTTCGCTCAGACAAGGGCGCCTCTTCGGCCGCTTCCGGCTCCGGTGCTCGGCTTGCTTCAAGGCGCAGACCATCAAGATCAAAATCACGGCAACGGCAACGGCAACGGCAACGGCAACGGCAACGGCAACGGCAGGGGCAACGGCAACGGCAGGGGCAACGGCAGGGGCAGGGGCAACAACAACAGCAAGGGCAGCAGGTTGCCGGTTAGGCTGGCTGAACCGGCTGCCTTTCTTGCACTTTCGCTGCTTCTCGTCTTAGCCCATCAGGGGCCGCGCGCTGTTGGTGGCGCTGGTCTGAATCCGATCAAGGCCTGGCTGGCTGCGTGAGCCGATCCCGCTGTTGCTGTAGATCCTGATCCACCCGAGCCGTAAAGCGAGCCGAGCATCGCAGGATGGCAGGGGCGAAGAGCTGCCCTTGTCTGAGCGCAGCGAGTTTGGGCAGCGTCCCCTGTCATCCGAGAAGCGCAGGGCACCGATTCGGCGCAGCCGGATCGGCTCGCGTCCGGCGACGGCGGTTTTGGTTACTTTTGCCAAGACAAAAGTAACCCGCGCGACAGCGCGGAAGCCGTTGCCCTGAAGCTTTGCCTCAGGCGTTTGACGTTGCTTCAAGATCAAGAAGTCGCGGCATCCACCACGCAGTCCGTCGCCCTGAAGCACCGCGTCGGTCGTTGAAGTTGCTTCAAGATCAAGAAATCGCGGCGTCCATCACGGTGCCACGCAAGCCGCTGTCCCCTTCGACCATCGCCGAGCGCGACGCGCTCAGCAGACGCAACGGAAAAGCGCCACCCGGCCGATGGTGCACGCACCCGCCAAACCCCGCAGCGGCACCAACGCCGCTGCAGGGCCAGGCCAAACCACTCAGACCTCGCGCAATGCCACCGTGATCGGCAACCGTGCCGCGCGCAGCGCCGGAAACAGGCCACCGATCAGACCGATGCCCAGCGCCCACTTCAGGCCCATCCACAGCAGCTCCGGCGAGACCTTGAACTGGAACACCACCGCGCTGAAGTTGCTGCCGATCGTCGACACGCTGTAGCCGCTGAAGATCGCCCAGGCCAGCAGGCCGCCGAGCAGGCCGCCGAGCAGGGCCAGCAGCATCGTCTCCAGCATCACCGCGGTGACCACCGGCAGGCTGCGGAAACCGATCGCGCGCATCGTGGCGATCTCGCGGGCGCGGGTGGCCACCGCGGCGTACATGGTGTTGAGCGCACCGAACACCGCGCCCACCGCCATGATCCCGCCGATCACCGTGCCCAGGATCGACAGCAGCGTGTTCAGCCCGCCGCCCTGCTTGCGGTAGTAGTCGCGCGTGCTCTCGACATCCAGTTTCAGGCGCGGATCGGCCTCCATCGCGGCCTTCAGCCTGGCCATGCCGTCGCTGCCCTCGGTCCGCACCAGCACCGACTGGTAGGAACTGCGGTTGTAGGTCGACGAGAGGGTCTGCACGTCGGTCCACAGTTCCGACTCGTTGGCGTCGCCGCTCTCGAAGATGCCGACCACGGTCCATTCCTGGTTGCCGATGCGCAGGGGCTTGCCGACCTCCAGGTTGCGGAACTGGCCCTGCGCGCCGCGGCCGGCGACGACTTCGCGCTTGCCCGCCTCGAAGCGGCGGCCCTCGACGATCCGCACCTTCCCGCGTACCGCCCAGCCCTGGTCGCCGAGGCCGCGGAACTGCGCGTTGACGTCGGTGCCGTCGGACCTGGAGACCAGGTTGATCACCTGCGACAGTTCGGCCGACAGCAGCGGCTGGCCGGCGGCATCGCGGGCGACGCCGGCCAGGGTGCCGATCAGCGGCACCTGGTCGCGCATGATCACCGAGTTGGTCTCGGCCTGCGATCCGCCGCGCAGCACGATGGCGACGGTGTCGTCGCCGGTGCTCTCCAGCGTGGCCTGGAAGCCGCGGCCCATCGCCAGCATCGCCACCAGCACGGCGACCACGCCTGCGATGCCGACCACGATCACCGACGAGGCGCCCCAGCGCTGCGGCAGGCTGGCCACGCCGATCCGGGTCGCGGCCAGGGACAGCCGGCCGCTGCGGGTCAGCAGCAGCCACAGCACCAGCAGCACGACCGCCACCGCCACGCCGTACCAGGGTAGGGCGATCCACACGCCAAGGCCGACGGCCAGCAGCACGACCGACAGCAGCGTCCACATCCATTGCCTGTTCATTCGTTGGTTTCCTCGAAATTGTGTAGCCATCCCTGGCGCTGATGCGTGGCTTCGGCACGTCCTGCCCGTGCATCCCTGCACGGGCGCCCGTCGCCGAGCGGGCCAGTGGCCCACTCGCGTGGCGACGCGCCCTCAGCGGCCGGCCAGCGCATCGACGATCTTCAGACGCTTGGCGCGCAGCGCCGGCAGCACGCCCACCACCAGGCCGATCAGCACGATCAGGACCAGGCCGATCGCCCAGGTCTGCAGCGGGATCGTCGGCGGCAGCAGGCCCTGCGCCTTGCTCGCCAGGACCGGCAGCAGCACGCGCGCCAGGCCCAGGCCGAGCAGGCCGCCCAGGCCGACCAGCAGCACCGATTCGACCAGCACCAGGGTCAGCATCGTGCCGTCCTTGAAGCCCAGCGTCTTCAGCGTGGCCAGTTCGGGGATGCGTTCGCGGATCGCCTGCGCCATCGTGTTGCCGGTCAGCAGCAGCAGGGTGAAGAACACCGCGCCCATGATCGAGGTGACGATCATGCCGATGTCGGCGAACTGCTTGGCGAAGGCCTGCTGGAACGCCGACTCGGTCTGGGTCTTGGTCTCTCGGTCGGAGTTCAGCGACAGCGCGTCGATCGCCTGCGCCGCGCGCGAGGCGTTGGCGCCATCGTCCAGGGTCACGGTGAAGAAGCTGACCTGGTTCTTGATGTAGTCGTTGGCTTCATCGAAGTAGGTCCAGTTCATCACCATGAACATCTCTTCGTTGGACGACGCGGTGCGGTCGCGCGTGCGGAACGTGCCGACCAGCTTCAACGGCCAGTCGTTGCTGCCGTTCTGCGGGAAGATCGTGGCCTGCATCGGGATCGTGTCGCCGACCTTCCAGCCGAACTTGTCCGCCAGCGCCTGCCCGACCAGCGCACCCGTGCGGGTGTCCTGGAAGGTCCGGATCTGCTCTGGGGCGATCTCGAAGTTGGTGTAGACGTCGAAGTAGTTCGGCGCGACGGAAAAGCTGGGGAAGAAGTTGCGCTGGTCCTGGTAGATGCCGCCGAACCACATCGCGTAGGTGCTCTGCTTCACGCCCGGTACGGTGTCGATCTGCCGCTGCAGGGTGATCGGCAGGCTCTGGGTGATCGACAGGCGCGAGGCCACGATCAGCCGGTTGGCGCCATCGACGCTGCCGCCGGAGGTGAAGGCCACGCGCACCGAATCGAGCATGCCGAACAGCAGGAACGCGGTGACGACGGACAGCAGGGTGAGCAGCGTGCGGGTCTTGCTGCGGAACAGCTGCGCCCAGATCAGGGAGAAGTACTTCATGGCCGCGGCCCTCAGTGCGCGACCGGCGCGTCGGCCAGTTCGCCCTTGTCCAGATGCACGGTGTGGGTCGCGTATTCGGCGGCCTTCGGATCATGCGTGACCATGATGATGGTCTTGCCGTGTTCGCGGTTGAGCAGCTGCAGCAGCTGCAGGATCTCTTCGGCCGAATGCCGGTCCAGGTCGCCGGTGGGTTCGTCGCAGATCAGGAAGGTCGGGTCGGAGACGATCGCGCGGGCGATCGCCACGCGCTGCTGCTGGCCGCCGGACAGTTCGTTCGGGCGGTGGGTGCGGCGCTCGGCCAGGCCGACCAGGGTCAGCGCGATCTGCGCGCGGCGCTGGCGCTCGCGTGCGCCCAGGCTGGTCAGCAGCAGCGGCAGTTCGACGTTCTTCTGCGCGGTCAGCATCGGCATCAGGTTGTAGAACTGGAACACGAAGCCGACGTGGTGGCTGCGCCAGGTGGAGAGCTGGCCTGCACTGAGCCGGTCGATGCGCTCGCCCTCGATCTCGATCTCGCCGCCGCTGGGCGTATCGAGGCCGCCGATCAGGTTGAGCAGGGTGGTCTTGCCGGAGCCGGACGGGCCCATCAGGGCGACAAAATCGCCGCTGGGGATTTCCAGGTCGATGCCGTGCAGGACCTGGACCTTTTCCGGGCCGCGCTGGTAGGTCTTGGTGACGTTGCGGAGGGTGACGAGGGTGGTCATGGCGATGGTCCTTCGATGGTCGGCCTGGTGACGGCAGCGCGGGGATTCAATGGTGAGAGGGGATCGGGGGCGGGTGGGTGGCTGGCGTGGGTCTGGTACTGGTATTGGTCGCTGTGGTCGATTTGCGGCTTCCGATGCGGTTGCAGCTTCGGCAGCAGTGCAACTGCAACTGCAACTGCAGAAGCTTTCGCGCCTCGGGCGCGAGTGACTTTTGTCTTGGCAAAAGTCACCAAAACCGCGGGCGCCGCCGCTCGCCGATGCTGCGCATCGGTGCCCTGCGCTTCTCGGCGCTCAGGGCACGTCGCCCAAACTCGCTTCGCTCAGACAAGGGCGCCTCTTCGGCCCCGATCGCCTGCGATGCTCGGCTCGCTCCAAGGCGCTGGAGAGCGGGGCCAAAGTCAAAATCACGGCAACGGCAACGGCAACGGCAACGGCAACGGCAACGGCAACGGCAAAAGTAGAAGCAACGGCAAAAGCAGAAGAGGCAACAACCACGACATCAACAAAAAGAAACAGCAACAAAACTGATGGCAACAGAAGCAGCAACGATCACCACTACGACAGCAACAACGAGAAAGCTGAAACAGTAGAAAAACCGCAGTGGAAACAGCAGGGGCACAACAGCAAGGGCGGCAACCAGGCGGACGGTCATGGGTCGAACCGTGTGGCCGGGCTGTGTACGGAAGAACAACCGAGCGAGGCGGGAAAGACGTGTCCGATGCTGCCTTTCCTTCTCCCGCTTGCGGGGGAAGGTGCCCGGAGGGCGGATGGGGGGACGCTTTGCCAGGAAGTGCAGGATCTCCGGAGCGGTGTCGCGTTTCGGGCGTGATGAATGCGGCATGGCGCGCGCCGGGAAGCGCGTGCATCAGGCCGCATCGTTCACTGTGTGGCGCCGAGGCTCCACAGCATCGACAGCAGCATCAGGACGAGTACGGCGGTGCCGATCACCAGGCGCGCGGTCAGGGCGATGCCGGTGCGGGCCAGTGCGCCCGCACCGCCGCCCTCCGGCCCGGGCGCCTTTCCTGCGCTGTGGATGAAGCCGCTGGCGAGGATGCCGGCGGCGACCAGGGTGAGCGCCGGCAGGAACGGCAGGGCGGCGAACGTGCTGGCGGCGCCGGCCAGGGCCAGGGTCACGAGGGCCAGGGCGATCAGCTGGAAGGTGCGTGACATGCTGGCGATCCTCGTGTGGTCTGGGGTCAGGGCGCGGCGTCGGCCACGCGGACCTTGTCGCCGTCGGCCAGGGTGGCGGGTGGGTCGAGCACGACCGTCTCGCCGCCGGTCAGGCCGTCGAGCACCTGGCGGTCGCTGCCCAGCGCGATGCCGGTCTTCAGCACGCGCTGGGCGACGATGTCGCCGGCACCAACCACGAAGGCGACCTCGCTGCCATCGCGCTGCACGATGGCGGCCGCCGGGGCGCGGACGCCGGTGGGCTGGTCGTCGGCCTTCGCCGCAGCTTCCAGGAAGCTGACCCGCACGCCCATGTCCGGGACGATGCGCGCGTCCTTTTCCTTCAGCGCGATGCGCACCTTCACCGTCGCCTTGCCGCGGTCTGCGGCCGGGATGATGGCGATGACCTCGGCCGGGATCTTCCAGTCCTGGTAGGCGTTCAGCACGACCTCGACCGGCATCTGCGGCTGCACCCGGCCGATGAAGGCTTCGCCGACATCGACCTCCACTTCCAGCGAGTCCATGTCGACGATGGTGCCGATGCCGGTGCGGGTGAAGCCGCCGGTCGCCATCGGCGAGACGATCTCGCCGGGCTGCGCGGCCTTGGCGGTGATGATGCCGGCGAACGGCGCACGCACGATGGTGTTGTCCAGACCCTGGTCGGCGATCCGCAGCTGGTCGCCGGCGACCTGCGCATTGCGCTGCGCGGCGGTGGCCTGCGCGCGCATCGCATCGCGCTGCGACACCGCCTGTTCGTACTGGGCGCGCGAGACCAGCTGCTGGTCGACCAGCGAACCCAGGCGGCGTGCGTTGGCCTCGGCTTCGACCAGCTGCGCGCGCACGCTGTCGGCCTGGCTGCGCGCGGCGGCGACCTGCGAGGTGGCCAGGGTGCGCTGCGCGTCGGCGTCGATCGGATCCAGCCGCGCCAGCACCTGGTCCTGCTCCACGCGCATGCCTTCCTCGATCAGCACTTCCTTCACGCGGCCGGTGATCTTGGACGACACCGTCGCGATGCGGCGGGCGACGACATAGCCGCTGGCGTCCAGTACCGATGCCGTGGCGCTGCCGCCGGCGATCGCCACCGTCGGTGCGGTGCGGACCTCGACCGCGCGGTCGCGGCCGAACAGCGCCCAGCCGGCCGCGCCCAGTGCCAGCAGCACCACGGCCACGCCCAGCGCGATCCACAGCCCGCGCCGCGACGGCGGCTCGGGTGTCCTGTTGCGCTCGATGCGCAGTTCCTTCAGCAGTTCGGCGGAAGCGTTCATTGCGGTCTCGTTGGAACCAGTACGCGAAGTGTCGATGTGCAGCCTACACGGGCGCCAGTTGCCGGAAGTCACTTTGTGGCCGACGGCGGCGATGCGGGGGCGAACGGGAGCGTGGGCGGATGGATGGCGCCGGCCGGTCCCGCCCGCATCGGCGACGTCCCGGCCGCTGCCGGATCGACACGCCGCTGCTGCAGCGCATCCTAGGCGGCGCCGGCGGCCGCCCGTAGTGACAGCTGTCACCTGGTTCGCATGAGGTCCGTGACTGCCGCGCGCGCCGGCGGCCGCACAGACTGCGGCCATTCCCGACGGGAGCCGCACCATGCACGACACCTCCTCTTCCATCGCGCGCCTGGCTGGCGCCGGCAAGCGTTACGGCGGCCTGGTGGCGCTGGACGGCATCGACCTGGACGTCGCGCCCGGCGAAGTCCTGGCGCTGCTGGGCCCCAACGGCGCCGGCAAGAGCACCGCGATCGGCCTGTTGCTGGGCCTGCACCAGCCCGACGCCGGCCACGTCAGCCTGTTCGGGCTGCCGCCGCAGGCGCTGGCGGCGCGGCGCCGGATCGGGGTGATGCTGCAGTCGGCCGCGCTGCCCGACGAACTGCGCGTCGGTGAACTGCTGGCGCTGACCCGCAGCTACTACCCCGATCCGCGCAGCGTCGCCGACTGCGTCGCCCTGGCCGGGCTCGACGGCCTGCTCGATCGTCGCTACCGGCAGTTGTCCGGCGGCCAGCAGCGGCGCGTGCAGTTCGCGCTGGCGATGTGCGGGCGCCCGCGGCTGCTGTTCCTGGACGAACCGACCACCGGCCTGGACATCGAGGCGCGGCAGGCGCTGTGGCGTGCGATCGTCGAACTGGCGGGGCAGGGCTGCGCGGTGCTGCTGACCACCCACTATCTGGAGGAAGCCGAGGCGCTGGCCAGCCGCGTGGTGGTGATCGACCGCGGGCGCGTGCTCGCCAGCGGCAGCGTCGAGCAGATCCGAGCGCGGGTGAGCCAGACCCGCGTGCGCTGCCAGACGCGGCTGCCGTCGGCCCTGGTCGCGGCCTGGCCGCAGGTGCGCGAAGCCGGCGAACGCGACGGCTGGCTGGAGCTGGTCGTCGATGCGCCCAACCCGGTGCTGGCCCGGCTGCTGGCCGACGACCCCGCACTCGATGGCCTGGAGGTGCGACGGGCCGGCCTGGCCGAGGCCTTCCTTGCCCTGACCCGCGCCGATGCCGAGGAGACGACCCCATGAATGCGATCCGTTCCGACCTCGCCCAGCCCCGCTTCCGCCCGTGGAAGGCCTATGCGCTGGAAGCGCTCTACGAAGGCCTGCGGCTGCTGCGCACGCCTTCGTTCTCCCTGCCGGCGCTGGGCTTTCCGGTCGTGTTCTACCTGTTGTTCGGCGTGCTGCTGGCCGGCGGCCGCGGCGGCGCCGATGCGGCCCGCTACATGATGGTCGGCTATGGCGTGTTCGGCGCGATCGGGCCGGCCCTGTTCGGCTTCGGCGCCGGCCTGGCGATCGACCGCGACCGCGGCCTGCTGACCCTGAAGCGTGCGCTGCCGCTGCCGCGCGGTGCCCTGCTGGGCGCGCGCACCGCGACCGCGCTGGCATTCGCCCTGGTGATCGCGCTGATGCTGCTGGCCGCCGGCGTCGTCATCGGCGGCGTACGCCTGTCGCCGGCCGAGGCCGCGCTGCTGGTGGCCGTGCAGGTGCTGGGCACGCTGCCGTTCTGCGCGCTGGGCCTGCTGATCGGCAGCCTGGTGCGCGGCCAGGGCGCGCCGGGCGTGGTGAACCTGATCTACCTGCCGATGTCGTTGCTGTCCGGCCTGTGGATGCCGCTGACGATGCTGCCCGAGGTGGTCCGCCAGCTGGCCGTGGTCTGGCCTGCGTATCATCTGGGCCAGCTGGCGCTGCACGTGGTCGGCATGGATGCCGGCGGCAGCGTGGCGCTGCACCTGGCGGCGCTGGCCGCGACCACGGTGCTGTGCTTCGGCCTGGCCGCCCGCCATCTGCGCCGCCGCGGCTGAGCCGCCGGCCCGATCGATCTTCCGGAGAACCGCGATGTCGGCGATCTACGAATACGCGCTGGAGCTGCGTCGGCGGCTGATTCCCGACCGCCACGGCCTGGGCTGGTGGCCGGTCGCCAACCTGGCCTACCTGGGCTTCCTGTTCATGCCGCTGCTGTTCGGCATGCACACCGGGTTCGGCCGCGATGCGCGCGCCGCCTGGGGCACCACCTTCGTCAGCATGGCGCTGTTCCTGCCGCTGTACCTGGTCGGCTACCGGCGCCTGAGCGAGGGCCGGGTGGTGCTGCGCGCGGTCATCGGCATGGCCGCGCTGAGCTACGCGGTGATGCCGTTCAACAGTTTCGCCAACACCTACCTGATCTATGCCGTCACCCTGGTCGCCTTCGTCGACCGCCCGCTGTGGTGGAAGCTGGTCGCGATCGTGGCGATGCAGGGGCTGTTCCTCGCCGAGGTGCTGTGGCTGCGCTATCCGCCGTTCGTGTTCGGCGTGACCCTGGTGGTCGGCTGTTCGGCGTTCTTCGGCACCCACTTCTTCCAGCAGAGCCGGGCGCGCCAGGCGGCGCTGCAGCTCAGCCACGCCGAAGTGCGGCGCCTGGCCGCCACCGCCGAGCGCGAGCGGATCGGCCGCGACCTGCACGACCTCCTCGGCCACACGCTGTCGCTGGTGGCGCTGAAATCCGATCTGGCCGCGCGCTGGCTGGACCGTGGCGAAACCGAGTCGGCCCGGCGCGAACTGGACGAGCTGGGCCGCGTCGCCCGCGATTCGCTGGCCCAGGTCCGGCGTGCGGTGACCGGCATCCGCGCGGCCGACCTGGTCGCCGAACTGACCGCGGCGCGCGTGCTGCTGGAAGCCGAGGGCGTCCGTGTCGACCACGCCGTGGCCGAGGCCGCGCTGCCGCCGGCGCAGGAAACCGCGCTGGCGCTGTGCCTGCGCGAGGCGGCGACCAACATCCATCGGCATGCGCGCGCGCGCCACGTCCGCATCGCGCTGTCCGTGGCCGATGGCCACTGGCGGCTGGTGGTCGAGGACGATGGCCGTGGCGGCGCGATCCGGCCGGGCAATGGCGTGGACGGCATGCGCGAGCGCCTGCAGGCGCTGGGCGGCAGCCTGCGGATCGAATCGGCGCCGCGTCGCGGCACCCGCTTGCAGGCCGAACTGCCGCAATGGCAGCGCGTGGCCGACGCGCCGCCGGCGCTGCCCGCGTCCGCGTGAGCGCCTCGCCACGCTGCGCGGTGGCGCGTGCATTTGCTAACGTCGCGTCGATGATGCGTCCGCTTCCTGTCCGATGATCCGGATCCTGCTTGCCGAGGACCAGGCGATGGTGCGCGGCGCGCTGGTCGCGCTGCTGTCGATGGAGCCCGACATCGAGGTGGTGGGCGCGGCGGCCGATGGCGAAAGCGCCTGGCGCGACCTGCAGCGCCTCGGCCCGGACCTGCTGGTCACCGACATCGAAATGCCCGGGCTGAGCGGCCTGGAGCTGGCCCAGCGGATCCAGCGCCAGGGCCTGCCGGTGCGGGTGGTGATCGTCACCACGTTCGCCCGCGCCGGTTTCCTGCGCCGCGCGCTGGATGCCGGCGTGGCCGGCTATCTGCTCAAGGACGCACCGGCCGAGCGCCTGGCCGAGGCGCTGCGCACGGTCGCCCGCGGCGGCCGCGCGATCGATCCGGACCTGGCGGTCGAGGCCTGGGCCGGCACCGATCCGCTCAGCGAACGCGAGCGCCAGGTGCTGCGCCTGGCCGGCGAAGGCCGCTCGTCCGGCGAGATCGCGGTGCAGCTGAACCTGTCGCAGGGCACGGTGCGCAACTACCTGTCCGAGGCGATCGGCAAGCTCGGCGTCGGCAACCGGATCGAGGCGTATCGGCTGGCCCGCCAGCGTGGCCTGCTGTAGGCGGCGCGCGTCCCCGGCCACGCATACGTTTCCGTATGCCGGCGATGCCGGGCACAATGCCCGCGCCTTCACCGCGCACAGGTAATCGTGGCCATCAGCGGCCGTTCCCGCTTCGCCAACCAGGCCGGCCTGCTGGTCGCCGCGCTGATCTTCATCGGGATCGGCGTCGGCGTGCTGGTCGGTGCGCAGCGGTTCATCACCGATGCCAGGAAGGTCGCGCACACCAACGAGGTCATCGCCAATGTCGATGCAGTCGAAGCGCGCCTGCGCGATGCCGAGTCCGCGCAGCGCGGCTACCTGCTGACCGGGCGCATCGACTACCTCGCCGAATACCAGAGCAACCGCGAGCAGCTGCAGCCGCTGCTCGACGGCCTGGCGCGGCTGACGCGGCAGAATCCGCAGCAGGCCGCGCGCACGCGCACGCTCGACGACCTGCGCGAGCAGCGCATCGCCCAGATCGAGGCCAACCTGGTGCGCTACCGCAATGGCGGCCTGGCCGCGGCCCAGACCGGCATCGACGACAAGGCGCTGCAGGTCTCGACCCGGATCCGCGTCGTGGCCCGGCGGCTGCTGGACGAGGAACGCCGCCTGCTCGCCGAGCGCGACCGCACCAGCCGGCGCAGCGCCGACATCCTGCGCGCGCTGGCCGTGCTCGGCATCCCGTTCGGCATCGTCGTGGTCGGCATGGTCTATTGGCTGCTGCTGCGCGAGATCGGCAACCGCAGCCGCGCCGAGCGCGCCGGCGCCGACGCCAATGCAAGGCTGCTGGAGACCGTCGAGAAACTGGAGCGGCACAGCGCCGACCTGGCCGAACTCAACCGCTACGGCGGCCTGCTGCAGAGTTCGGTCGATACCGACGAGGCCGTGTCGCTGACCACCCAGCTGCTGTCGCAGCTGCTGCCGGAGACCGGCGGCACGCTGTACCGGATCCGCGCCTCGCAGGATTACGCCGAAGAACTGGCCCGCTGGGGCGAACACGTGGCGCATAGTGCCGCGCTGCTCGCGCCCGAACAGTGCTGGGGACTGCGCCGCGGCCAGCCCTACGTGGTGCGTGGGCAGCGCGAGGCGGTGCGCTGCGCGCATATCGACCTGCCGACCCTGGCCGACGCGCTCAACACCGCCTGCATCCCGTTGTCCGCGCAGGGCGTGCAGATGGGCTTCATCTACCTGTCGTCGCGCTCGGACGGATTCATCGACCGCCTCGACCTGGTGCAGGCGGCGGCCGAGCAGCTGTCGATGGCCATGCACAACCTGCACCTGCAGGAGCGGTTGCGGATCCAGTCCATCCGCGAGCCGCTGACCGGCCTGTTCAACCGGCGCTACCTCGAGGAATCGCTGGCCCGGGAACTCGGCCGCTGCGAACGCCGTGGCCTGCCGCTGAGCCTGATGATGTTCGACCTGGACCACTTCAAGGCCTTCAACGACCTGCACGGCCACCCTGGCGGCGATGCGCTGCTGGCTGCGTTCGGCAGGCTGCTGCAGGCGCATGCGCGGGTGGAGGACATCGCCTGCCGCTACGGCGGCGAGGAGTTCACCCTGATCCTGCCGGAGGCCTCGATCGAGGTCGCCCAGCAGCGCGCCGAACGCATCCGGCAGGCGGTGCACGCGCTGCGCGTCGAGCACCTCGGCCGCGAACTGCCGGCGGTCACCGTGTCGATCGGCGTCGCCACCTACCGGCGCGAAGGCGACAGCGGCGAGCAGTTGCTGCGCCGCGCCGACGAGGCGTTGTACCGGGCCAAGCGGGTTGGCCGCGACCGGGTCGAAGTGGCGGGCTGAGAACGCCGGCGGTCGTTGTCGGGACCAGGCCCGCAGCGGATCGGTGGGCGCGTGTGCGCCAGGCCGGAACGGATGCATCCGCGGGGCCGTGCGGCGTCGCGGCAAAGCCCCTCGACCCTGATGCCGGAGGTTCGCTGCAGCAGCCGGGCGCGGGGACGCGCGGCAACGGCGTGCAGACGCGGTTGGGCGCCTGACGTGCAGCCGCCTGCCGGTCGTCCCGCACCGGTGCGGGCCACGCCGTGCGTGCTCGATGCGCTATGAGGCCGGCGCATGAAGGAAGGCCGCCTCGAGGGCGGCCTTCGTCACGTCGCTGGCTGCGCTGGATCAGCCGCCGTAGCGGCTCTTCAGCAGGCTCCAGGCCGCGCGCAGGCCCAGGGCCTCGCCGCCGGCCGGCCGGCCGGCACGCGCGCTGTCGTTCCACGCGTAGGTGTCCAGGTGCGCCCACGGCGTGCCCTCGGGCACGAAGCGCTCCAGGTACAGGGCGGCGGTGACCGCGCCGGCCATGCGCGAACCGGCGTTGGCCAGGTCGGCGACATTGCTGGTCAGGTAACGCAGGTACGGGCGCCACAGCGGCATGCGCCAGACCGGGTCGCGGGTGCGTTCGCCAGCGGCGATCCAGTCGTTGGCCAGTGCGTCGTCGTTGGCGAACAGCGCCGGCAGGTCCGGGCCCAGCGCGATCCGCGCCGCGCCGGTCAACGTGGCGAAATCCAGGATCAGCGCCGGCTGCTGTTCGCCGGCGTAGGCCAGCGCGTCGCACAGGATCACCCGGCCTTCGGCATCGGTGTTGTCGATCTCGACGCTGACGCCGGTGCGGGTGGCGATGATCTCGCCCGGCCGGAACGCATCGGGGCCGACCGCGTTCTCCACCGCCGGCACCAGCAGGGTCATGCGCAGCGGCAGGCCGCGTGCCATGACCAGCCCGGCCAGGGCCAGCGCGTGCGCGGCGCCGCCCATGTCCTTCTTCATGTTGCGCATGCCGTCGGCGGGCTTGAGGTCCAGGCCGCCGGTATCGAAGCACACGCCCTTGCCGACGATGGCCACGTGCGGATGCGCGGCATCGCCCCAGCGCAGCGCGATCAGCCGCGGCGCACGGTGAGAGGCGCGGCCGACCGCATGGATCGCCGGGAAATTCCGCTCCAGCAGCGCGTCGCCGGCGATCACCTCCAGCTGCGCGCCGTGCGCGTCGGCCAGTGCGCGTGCGGCCGCTTCCAGGTCGTCCGGGCCCATGTCCTGGGTCGGCGTGTTGACCCAGTCGCGCACCTGCGCGCAGGCGGTCAGGACATCCAGCGCTTCTTGGTCCAGCGCGGGCAGGCGCAGGCGCGCGGCGTCGCGCGATGCCGACTTGTAGCGATCGAAGCGATAGCCACCCAGGCCCCAGCCCAGCTGCAGCGCGGCCAGGGCCTCGCCCTGCGGCAGCGCGGCCGGCGCCCACACGCCTTCGGGCAGGCCGGTCGGCGCATGCGCGTAGGAGTACGGATCCAGCGGATCGCCGATGCCGACCACGGCGCCGGCGATGCCGGCCTCGCCCGGCAGCAGCGCCAGCGTGCCCGGCGCCGCCTTGAACGCCTGGGCGTCGAGCCAGGCCTGCAGCGCAGGCGGCTGCGTGGCGTGCCAGGCGGCGTATTCGCCACGGGCGACCAGGTGCAGCGGCAGGGCGGTGGCGCCGGTCTCGGCGTAGGCGGTGGTCTCGGTCATGCGGTCGTTTCCCGGGTGCGGTCGGCGGTGTGCGTGTCCAGCCAGTCGGCCAGCGCGGTCAGGGTGGTGAACTGCAGGTCGGGCACGATCTCCGGGTGCTCCCAGCTGCGGTCCTCGCGGTTGATCCAGCAACTGCGCAGTCCGGCCCGCGCGGCGCCGGCCACGTCCATCTCGATGTGGTCGCCCACGTGCAGCACCTCGCCGTGGCTGCAGCCCAGGCGTTCGCAGGCGGCATGGAAGATGCTGGCCGCGGGCTTGGCCGCGCCGTGCTCGCGCGAGCCGAGCTGGAACACGAAATGCGGCATCAGGCCGATCCGTTCGAGATCGGCATTGCCGTTGCTCAGCGCGGCCACCGGCACCTTCGCCGCGATCCGCGCCAGCGCGTCGATCGCGTCGGGATAGCATTCGACCTGGTTGCGCGCGGCGTAGAACGCCTCGTACGCGGGCTCCAGCAGGGCGGGATCGGCGCCGCTCCTGTCCAGCGCTTCCTGCAGAGTCAGGCGGCGCAGCGCGCTCAGGTCGTAATGCAGTTGCGGATTCTCGCGGAACGAGCGCTCGCGCAGTTCGCGCATCGCCGCCACCGGATACATCGCGGCGGTGGCGGGGCTGTGCTGCAGCATCCAGTCGTGCAGGACCTGGTCGATGCGGGCGCCGATCGGCGCGAACGGCCAGAGGGTGTCGTCGAGATCGAGGGTGATGGCGCGGACGTTGAAACTCATCGGCGCATTGTAGGCCTCCGACCGCCGCGCTGCTCGCGGGCGGCGACCGCGGGCCGGCACGGCCCCGTGCGGCGGCATGCCGCCAGCGGGGCGCCGCGCACGCTCACTCCAGCAGCCGTGCCCAGCCGTCCATGCCCTCGACCTGGCCCAGCACCAGCTTGATGCAGACCAGCAGCGGCACCGCCAGCAGCAGGCCGATCAGGCCCCACAGCCAGCCGAACAGCATCAGCGCCAGGATCAGCACCAGCGGCGACAAGGCCATGCGCCGGCCGAGCACGATCGGGGTCACGATCTGGCCCTCGATCGTGTGCAGCGCCAGGTACAGCAGCGCCGGCAGCAGCGAACTCCAGGTGTCGTCGAACGCCATGTAGCCGACCAGCAGCATCATGATCACGCCGATCAGCGGACCCACGTAGGGCGCGAAATTCAGCAGCATCACCGCCGTGCCCCACAGCAGCGCTTCCTGGGTGGGGAATTTCAGCAGCACCAGGATGCCGGCGAACAGCAGGCCGACCACCGCGTTGATCAGGCTGATGGTCAGCACGTAGCGCGAGACTTCGCGCTCGATGCTGTACAGGATCTCGACCGTGAACCGTTTCTGCTGCCGCCCCGGCATCAGCGCGATGGCGTTCCGCTGCAGGTTTTCGCCGTAGACCATGAAGAAGAAGGTCAGCAGCACCACCGCCAGCACCGAGGCGGCCACGCGCGGCGTGCGGGTCAGCGCCGCGTAGGGATCGTCGACCCGGGTGCGCACCACCTGCACCTTGCGGTTGGCTTCGCCGGCGGCCGCGCGCGCCATGTCCTCGGCGATGCGGTTGGCCTCGTGCATCGGCCGCGACAGTTCCTGCAGCTGGCGCGCCAGCTTGCGGGCCTCGCGCGGAGCCTGCTCGGCCCAGCTCGTCGCCGGCGCCAGCAGCTGCACGCCCAGCGTGCCCGCGCCGACCAGGCCGACCACCAGCACCAGCAGCGCACCGAGGATGCGCGGTACGTACAGGCGCCGCAGCAGGCGGATCAGGGGGTTGCCGATCAGCGCGAAGAACGCGGCCAGCAGGATCGGCAGGATCACGTCCTGCGCGGCCCACAGCGTGAAGCCGACCGCCAGCGTGGCCAGCACCATGATCGCGGTGGAGGCGCGCGGGCGCGGTGAGTGCGGGACGCCGGCCGGAAGCGGCGCGGCGTTGGAATCGGGCGGGATGGCGGACATGCGTCCTCGGGGCGGCGCTGGCCGCGGTGGTGGAGCGGTGGGGTCAGCGCTCGGACACGTCGGTAGCCGCTTTGGCCGGTCGCGGTGCCTGGTGCATGCGGGTGGCATCGGTGCGGCCCGGCAGGCCGGCAGGCGCGGACGCAGTGGATGCGGCCGGTGCTGCAGCGGCCTGTGCCGCCGTCGCCTGCGCGGCTGCAGCGCGTGCCGCTGCCGGAGCGGCCTGGCTGGCGGCGTGCGCCTGTGCGCCGGCTGCCGCGGCCTGTGCGGCCGCCACATCGGCGGCGTTGCCCGCGTCCTCGGTGGCGGCTGCGGCGCGCAGCGTGGCGACCATGCTGGAGAGCGTGCCCAGCATCTGCAGCCAGCGCGTCCCGCCGACTTTCGAGAAGGGTTCGGCACGTCCGGCCAGGAAGCCGCCGAGCAGGCCGGCGATCACGATCCGGCCGGGACTCCAGCCGCTGCGCCAGGCACGCGCCAGGCCCTTCCACTGCGTGTCGACATTCTGCTGGCACCGCTCCATGCGCTGCTCGGCACGTTCGACGCGCTGCTTGATCAGTTCGAAGCGCATCAACGCGTCTCCCGGGCGGCAGCCACCGGCGCAGGAACGCCGGTCTGGCCGTCATCGTCTTCGTCCGGCTCGTCGAACAGGCCCAGCCGGCTCAACTGGCGCCGGGTCGCGTGCAGGCCCATGTAGTCGAAGAAGCGCGAGGTCCGCCACGCGGCCAGCCCGGTGATGGCCAGGTTGAACACGGCGGCGATGCTCAGCGACTCCAGCCAGTTCAGCCCCAGCCGCTGCATCAGCGCCACGCTGGCCGCGGTGGCCAGCAGCCAGGCCGAGGCACCGAACACGATGGCGACGCCGGCCCAGGCGATGCCGCGGCCCAGTGCGCTGCGGGCCAGCGCGATGTCGGCCGACAACAGGCTGCGCAGGCTGCGCAGCGTCTCGCCGGCCGCATCGACGGTCGCGCGGCCGGCGTCGCCGACCGCACGGATGCTCTCGTCCAGCGGCGGCGTGCCGCTACCGTCGTCCGCGTCCTGGCGGCGTTCCTCTTGATCCTGCACGTCGTCGGCTTACTTGTCGCGACGGCTCAGCGCGGCCACCAGCCAGCCGGCGGCGAAGGCCACGCCGAACGAGGCCAGCGGACGCTCGCGGATCAGTTCGGCTGCGCTGTCGACCAGGTCGCGGCCCTTGTCCATCAGCGCGTCCACCTGCTCGCGCGCGGCTTCGCCACCGAACTCGGCGGCGGCCAGGCCGGCCAGGGCGCTGTCGGCCAGTTCGGTCTTGACGTTGGCCTTGCCCAGGCGCAGTTCGTCGCCCGCGGCACCAGCAGCGCCACGGAGCGCGTCGCCCGCGGCGCCGGCGGCGGTCTTCAGATGCGAGCCGGCTTCGCTCAGGTTGTCCTTCAGGTGTTCGGTCGAGGTCGGGCTCATGCGTCTGTCTCCGATAGAGGTCAGGGGGAAGAAGAAATGCACGCCGGATGGCGTCGTGACAGCAATAGCACCGGCGTGGTGTAGGAGCCGTCACGGATGGCGCGGACGGCGTGGTTCATTGCAGTTCCAGCGTACCCTGCACGTTACCGCGGACGATGCGCACCACCAATCGCTGCGGCGGCTGCGCCAGCGTCGCGCGCAGGCCGGCCAGGTCCTCGAAGGCGCCCGCGCTGGTTGCGGTGATGATGTCGCCGCGGCGCAGGCCGCTCTGCGCGGCGCGGCTGCCGGCGCCGACGTCCTCGACCAGCACGCCGCGGACGCGGCCCTGGCGCTGCGCCTCGGGCAGGTCGGCCAGGCGCGCGCCGGCCAGGCGCGGATCCAGCGACTGCCCGCCCATCGCGCGCGGCTGTTCCTTGAGCGTGGCGTTCAAGGTCAGCGTCCTGCCGTCGCGGATCACCTTCAGCGGCACCCGGCTGCCGACCGGCTGCAGGCCTTCGTAGTTGTGCAGGGCCAGCGGATCGCCGACGCGCTGGCCACCGGCCTCGATCACCAGGTCGCCCGGCTGCAGGCCGGCCGCGGCCGCGCCGGAGTCGTCGTAGACCCGCACCACCAGCGCGCCCTGCTGGTTCGATTCCAGCCCCAGCGACTGCTGCAGGCGCGGGGTCAGCGCCTGGGTCTCCACGCCCAGGGTGCCGCGGCGGACTTCGCCGGTGGTGATCAGCTGGCGGACCACGTCGCGCGCCAGGTTGGTCGGAATCGCCAGGCCCAGGCCGATGTTGCCGGCCATGCTGCCCTGCGGATTGAGGCTGGCGGTGTTGATGCCGACCAGTTCGCCGCGCAGGTTGACCAGCGCGCCGCCGGAATTGCCCGGATTGATGCTGGCGTCGGTCTGGATGAAGCTCTGGTAGCCCAGGCCGCGGATGCCGCTGCGGCCCACCGCCGAGACGATGCCCGAGGTCACCGTCTGGCTCAGGCCGAAGGGATTGCCGATCGCGACCACGTAGTCGCCCACCTGCAGGCGGCCGCTGTCGCCCAGTGGCAGTTCGGTGAGGTCTTCGGACGGCACCCGGATCAGGGCCACGTCGGTATCGGCGTCCGAGCCGAGGAACTCGGCCTTCAGCGTGCGCCCGTCGGCCAGGGTGACCGACACGTCGTCGGCGTTCTCGATCACGTGGTGGTTGGTCAGCACGTAACCGCGCTGCGCGTCGATGATCACGCCCGAGCCCAGCGAGCTGCGTTCGCGCGTGGCGGCCTCGGGGAACATGCGGCGGAAGAACGGGTCGTCGAAGAAGGGATTGCGCGCGCGCACCACCTGGCGGGTGTGCACGCTGACCACTGCCGGCATCACCCGCTGCAGCATCGGCGCCAGCGACGGCACCGGCTGGCCGTCGACCGCCGCCGGCAATGCGGCGGCCATCGGCAACGCCGGCTCGGCCGGCAGGGGTGCCGGCGCGGTCTGCGCCTGGGCGCGGTTGTCGAAGGTTTCATGCAGCGCGACCGCGGCGAATCCGCCGAATGCGGCGGCGGCGGTCAGGGCGAGAAGGGTGGTTGCGTGTCGCATGTGCCGTTTCCTGTTGGCTGGACGCGAGGCCGGAGGGCGCCGCGCGGTACGCCTGCATAGCGTACTCAAGAACCTGAACGAGTCTGCTGCGTCCGCATTTAACCGACGGTGAAGTCGTGCCCGCCCGACACGCCCGCCTGCCGGCATCGGCCTCCGGTGGCCTGCGGCGGCAGGCCGCGGCGGCGGTTGACACGGTTTCGGGGCGGGCGTAGGTTCCGGCTCAGTTCGTGCCACAAGATGTTGCGGTGCAACCGTTCCGGGGCCCAAGCGCTGGTGCATCCAGTGGCGGCGGCACCGTCACCGAGGGGCGTGCGGATGGCGCAGTGGATCACAGCCCGCAGCGGTACATCCGCTGCCGATGCGGCGCCTGCAGGGCGGGCCGCGGATCGGTGCGCGCACGCAGCCTTCGCGCCGGATACCACATCGCCATCACGACGCGGCGTGCATGCGCGCTCGGGCAGCATGCAGGCATCTTCCGGCCATCCCCTGGTGCGCGTCTTCGTGCAGAACCCGCAGAACGGCATCGCTGTGTCCGACCGTCGCGCGCCATCGGCGTCGGTCGGCTGCTTCTCCGCTGGTGCGCAGGACGTGCCGCCGGCAGGTCATGTTCCCGGTCGTCGCATCGCAAACGTGGCGACGTGTCGGCGCGCTGCCGCGACGGTCGTCGATGGTCCGCGTACGGCAGAGGGAGGCGAGCCCCACGACTAGATTCCGGCGCGGCGTGCGGCAGGGCTGTCCCGCCGCACTTCGCGCCGACCGGTCGCGGCGCCATTGTTCCGGGCGCCCGCCGCGACCAGCGATACGTTCCACGGCGCCTGGCAGCAGGTAGCATCCGCCCCGGTAACCCACAGAACGCGCCCCAAGGAGGGCACATGAGCAATGGCAACGGTGTGACGGCGACTCTTTCGGAGGCCGCCGAAAACGTGAAGGACACCGCGTCCGAGGTGGGCACCGCGATTGCGGCGACCGCCACCGACACGGTGGAGAAGGCGAAGAAGGCCGTCAGCAAGGCCCGCAAGGCCACCAGCACCCGCGTCGCCAAGGCGACCAAGACGGTCAAGACCGATGTCGCCAAGGCGAAGAAGGCGGTGAAGAAGGCCGTCGCCAAGGCGAAGAAGAAGCTGACCGCCGCCAAGGACGCCGCCAGCGCCGAGGCCACCGCGCTGCGCAAGAAACTCGGCAAGAAGGCCGCCAAGAAGACCACCGTGAAGAAGACGGCGGTCAAGAAGGCGACCGGGAAGACGGCTGCAAAGAAGGCCGTCGCCAAGAAGAGCGCCACGAAGAAGACTGCCGCGAAGAAGGCGGTGGCCCGTAAGCCGGCAGCGAAGAAGGCTGCCGCCAAGAAGGTCGCCACCAAGAAGAGCGCCACCAAGAAGGTCGCGAAGAAGCCGGCGACCGTCAAAAAGGCCGCGGCGCGCAAGCCTGTCGCAAAGAAGGCGGTCGCGAAGAAGGCGGTGAAGAAGGTCGCGAAGAAGGCGACGGCCAGGAAAGCCGCACGGTAATCCTGACCCGCCGATGAGAGAGGCCCCTGACCGCAATGGCAGGGGCCTTTTCAGTGGTGGGGACGTGGCTTCCACGTATGCATTGGACTTCGATCCGATGGCGTTTCGGTTGATCGGCTGGCCGATGTATCGGCTGTGATCCAGGTGCGAGGGGAATGTCGTGGGCAAATGGACGTGCTGTGTTCTTCTGCTGTGCTGCGCCGATGCGTCCGCGCACAAGCTTGCACCGCAATCGACGCCGGACGAGCGTCGATTGGCAGGCATTTCGTCGGGAAACTGGGCTGGTGCCGAGCGTTTCGTGGCGCGTTGGTCGCTGGAAGCATTCACCGAGCCCGTGCATGAGGAAATCACCAACCGGCTCTACGGCTGCAACGGCGACGCATGCTCCGGAAGCCGCGCCACCAGCGCGCCCGTGCCAGTCCTGGCTGGCGTGCGCTGGAATGACGACCCGCCCTTCCGCCTGGCTTCGGGCCAGGCCAGGGGCACCAACTGCGTTGTTCGCGAAACCGTGCGGTTCGAAACCCAGCCGCTGTGCTGGGTGGCATTGTTCCGGGATGCACAGGCGGGAGCTGCGGCCGGCAAACGCTATGGGTCAGGCGATGCGATGCTCTATCGCTCGCACTTCGGCGATCTGCAGTACCTGCATGCGATGGCGAGTGCAGACGGTGAGCCCGCATGGCAGACCAAAGCCAGGTTGATGGGCTGGTTCGAGTTCACTTGGCGGGCTGCATCGGGCGAGTACACCCTGGATACCCGCTTGAAGGACATCGAGAACCCCACGATCCGGGAGGCATTCGGTCGAACGGAATGGCGATTGATGGATCTCTACACCCTCGGGGCGAGTGGAGGGCTGCGACGGAACGTGGATGACGTTGCATTCGGATCGCTGTTGCATGCCGTGCAGGACAGCTTCGCTGCCGGCCACGTGCTCCGCGAGGAGTCCAGCGGAACCAGCGAGTGCTCGGCGGGAAATCAGCGCGTAGCCGCTCCGGGAAACGTGCTGGAATTCCATGCCTACAATCGCCAGGACCATGCGATGCACGCCACTGCCGATTCCCGGGTGGCGTTCATGCGTGGCTTTCAAGGCGAGGGCAACGTGATCGATGTGGGGCGCGTCCTTGTCCGCGCCCGCCGCGACCGACTTGCATGGAGCGTCGTGGAGCCCTTCTTCGACTGCATCTTCACCCTGCAGCGCCCGGAAGCTCCTGCCGGGCCGGGCGACTTCGTCGCAGGCCGTTGATGGGTTCCGCCCGCGCTTGATCGGGCGCGTCGACCCTCACTCGAGCGCGGGCTGCAGCCTGACGATCCTGACGTCGAAGGCCTCGCAGCCGGCGTCCTGGCAGATGCCGTTGAGCCAGGCCTGGCCGCGGCCGAACATGACGCCCTCGCCGTTGACGAACAGGTCGGCGTAGCGGGTGTCGACGATGGCGCTGCGGATGTCCGGCGTCATGAACCCGGCATAGCGTGCGACGAAATCCTGTTCGTTCCCGATCGTGACCGGCTCGCCGCCGATCCGGACCTCGAGCGGGTAGCGTGCGAGTGGAGCGACCGCGGCTGCATCGCCGGCCGCCACGGCGGCCTGCAGGCGCTCGATCGTCTCGCGGTAGCGGCGTGGCTCGCCGAGCAGCCGCGCGATGGTCTCGTCGACGCTGCGTTCGTCCGCCTGTGCGGGCGCCGAGCCGGTGGGTTCACCGGTGGCCGGCTCCGTCGTGGTGGCGGCTCCTGGCTCCGCCGACGCTGCCGGCGGCTGCGGCGTGTCCGCGGATGGTGCCTGGGCGGGTGCTGTGCCCGCTGGGGTGTCGGTCGGTGCATCGGGGCCGCAGGCGGCCAGCAGCAGGGCGATCGGCAGGACGAGCAGATGCGGCTTCATGGTGGTTCCCTTCATCGGCGAATCGAGTGCGTCCGTTGTAGACCAGACCGGGTGCGCTCGAGGTGATCGGCGCGCGACCGTGGACGTGTGGCGGTCGGATCATGCGCTGCCGTGCCGGCATCGCTGCGGCGCGGCTGCTGTCTGTGGCGCCCTGTGTGGCGGGTGCCGTGGCCGTCGACCAAGGCGAGCGACGCCGGACGCGGACCGGACGGGACGCAGGGCGCGATGGGATGCCGGTGCACCCGGAACGCGATCAGGCCGCTTTCGCGTCGATCGCTTCGGGCCAGGTCACCGCGGACACGCCGTTGAGGGTGGGGCGTGCGAACAGGAAGCCTTGGAACAGGTCGACGCCGGCCGCCTGCAGCCAGCACCACTCTTCCGCCGTTTCGACGCCCTCGGCGACGGTGGTGATGCCCAGCGAGCGGCAGCAGCCGACGATCGCGCGGACGATCGCCTGGCGCGGGCCGTCGGCATGGATGCCGCTGACGATCTGGCGGTCGATCTTCAGCTTGTCCGGCTGGAAACGGGACAGCAGCGAGAGCCCTGCGAAACCGGCGCCGAAATCGTCGATGACCACGCTGATGCCGATTTCGCGCAGCCGTCGCACCGCCGCCTGGAAGGCGACCAGGTGCGAGATCGCTTCGTCCTCGGTGATCTCGACCATGATCTGCTGCGGTTTCAGGCCATGCAGCGCGATCAGTTCGGCCAGGCGGTCCACCGCGCCCGGGACATGCACCAGCGACATCGGCAGCAGGTTGATCGACAGCTTGCAGGCGCCTATGCCGACCTTCGACGCCAGTTCGAACGCATGGGCCTTCGATTCCAGGTCGAAGCGGTAGCGCTCCTCCTGCGTCAGGCCTTCGAAACAGGTACGCGGTGGTGCGCCGTCCGGGCTGCGCATCAGCGCTTCCAGCGAGGAAATGCGGCCGCTGGCGGTGTCGACGATCGGCTGCAGCGCGAACTGGCAGGGCGCGGATGCGTCCATCGGCACATCCGGATGCGGAAAGGGCGCGGCGTGGCGGACGAACCGCCAGCGCCCGGTGTCGCCGCTTTCGGTCGCATGGTCGCGCCAGCGTCCCGCGGCGAACACCTGCATCAGCTTGTAGGCGCGGTCGCCGACCAGCGTTCCGGTACCGGCTGCGTTGACGCTTTCCAGCGACAGATCGGTCAGGCCCTGCGGGTGGGTGCGAAGGTCGACAAGCCGCATGCCCCATTGCGGAAAGCGGCGGCAGGGCGCGTAGTCCTGCAGCAGCCTGACGATATGGCCGTGGCGCGGATCCCCGGCGATCTTCTCGTAGACCTGCTGCACGGCCCGGTCGGGCCCTTCCAGCATCTGCAGGACGTGCACGCCATCGAACAGCAGGATGCCGGTGACCGCGCGCGCTTCGTTCGCGCCGCGGGCCTCGCGCACCAGATCCGCCAGTTCGCCCTGTGCGATCTGGCTGTTCATGCGGCTGCGGTAGATCAGGATCGACAGCATTCTTTCTTGACCCCGCGGGACGTCGCTGAAGCACGATACTGCTTGCCGCGTGCAAGCGATGCGAGCTGGGCCGATGCGCGGCCCGATGGAGCGGTGGAATGCGTTCTGCTCCGCACCGTCCGGTCGTATCGGCGCGGCGCGGTCTTCCTGAAGCGTGGCGCACGCCGTCGCATGAACGTTTCATCATCGTGATGCGCAGTGGCCCGGATTGCCGCCCTCCGGCGACGTGCCGGGCCGTTGGAAGCAGGGGGAGCGACCGGCAAGGCGGAGCGGAGCTCGGCGATGATCCATGTGGCGCGCCGCGGGTGTCGTCCATACGGCAGCGGCTGGACTGGATGCTCTGGTCGAGCGCCCTCGGCCGCCGTCTGGAGGCCCGGCCGGGCATGCCCCAGAATGCGGTCCACTCTCCGGCATTCCAGGTGGCGCATGCGCCCTGCAGACCCCGATGGCGTCGAATCCGCATCGCTGTTCGATGCCATCGCGGCCGGTGACCTGTCCATGCTCGAAGACCTGCTGGCCGCAGGCGCGGATCCTGAAACGGTCGATGACAATGCCGGGCGATCGACGGCCCTCGCGTGGGCCTGCGGCCATGGCGACGAGGGGGCCGTGCGCATGCTGCTGCGCTCGGGCGCGAAGCCAGACGCGGTCGCCGATGCACGGCCGCTGGTGGAGGCCGCCAGGCACGGGTTCGTCGATCTGATGCTGCTGCTGATCAAGGCGGGCGCGCGCCTGGATGCTGCGGACCGGTCCGGCGTCACCGCGCTGCGCCTGGCCGCGGCCAACGGCTTCGCCGACATCGCACGCAAGCTGGTGGAGGCCGGCGCCGACCGCGCGCAGGCCGGTCTGGACGGCGTGCTGCCCGCCGATGCGGCACGCGCCGCCGGGCACGCGCTGCTGGCGGCCTATCTTGACGATCCGGCCAGGGTCTCCACGCGACATGCGCTCTGGCGCCACGGCCGCGAAGCGGCACGTGCGGTTGCGGACGCGCGGCGCACCAGCGTGATCGACCGTGCGCTCGGCCTGGATCACGACCTGCAGGCACCGGACTGGACGTTCTCCGGCGGCATCGCGCAGGGGCCGGCCGTCACCCAGGATTTCACCAGCGTCGCGGCCTCGGGCAACACCGCCCTGGTCGTCCGCATGCTCGATGCCGGGCTCGATCCCGACTGGACGTTGTGCGGCGGCGGCGCCACCGCCCTGATGATGGCGGCGCGCTCCGGCGAGCGGCAGGTGCTGGAGGTGTTGCTGGAGCGTGGCGCCGATCCGGACCGGCGCCACGACACGGGGCTGACCGCCCTGCATTTCGCCCTGTTCAAGCCATCGGCGCGCGTGCATGGCCCGGTGGTCGCGCGCCTGCTCGCTGCCGGCGCCGATCCCGATGCGGTGGACGGCGACGGTCTGCGTCCCCTGCACCGCGCGTGCGGCCACGGCGTGGCGGAGATCGCCGGTGCGTTGATCGACGCCGGTGCCGATCCGTTCCTGCCCGACCGCACGGGCCGCACGCCGGCCGACCTGGCCCCGGCCGGCGGCAGGAAAGGCAAGGCGATCCAGGACCTGCTGGACCGCGTGCGCGCACATCGCTGAGTGCGGCTGCGCATCGCGCGCCTGGCCCGTTCGCGGCCGGGCCGGCGCGGCGGACCGCGCGCGTCAGCCGCGCAGCCTGACCAGCTGTTCCTGCAGCGCGGTGACCTGGCGGCGCAGCAGTTCGTTCTCGCGCTCCAGTTCGGTGACACGGCGTTGCAGGGCCTTCGCATCGGGTGCGTCCTCCTCGCCTTCGGTGGCATCGCCCTCGCTGCCCTGCTTCGGCTTCTTCTTCGCGTCACGGGCGCGCCTGGCGGCCTGCTTCAGCTCGGCCTTGCCGGCCTGGGCGGCGCTGCGCTGCTCGTCCTCGGGCAGGGTGGCGACCGCGGCCGCTGCGCTCATCGAGATCTCGCCGGCCTTCAACGCCTCCACCACCTCGGGCGTGGCCTGGCTGTGGATGCGCTCGATCATCACCACCTGGTTGTTGCTCAGCCGCGCCTCGCGCGCCAGATCGGCACGGCTGACCGGTGGCGGTGCGTCGTCCCATGGCGGCAGGTCGTCCGTGGCCGGTCCGGCCTGCAGCGCCTCGGCTGCGCTGTCTTCGGCGGACGCGGCCTGACGGGCCGCGGCGGCGCGCGTGGCCGCTTCCGCCTCGCGCTGGGCCTGCTGGCGCGCGCCGAGGATGGCGCGCTTGCGCAGTGCCAGCACGCCGCGCTGGTAATCGGAGACGCTGCGCCGGCCCAGGTGCTGTTCGATCATCCACAGGTGCACGTCTTCCATGGACTGGAAGCGGGTGTTCTGCACCGTGTTGAACGGCAGCCCGTGCTTCTGGCAGAGGCCATAGCGGTTGTGGCCATCGACCAGGATCTCGCCCCACAGCACCAGCGCGTCGCGGCAGCCCTCGGCCAGCAGGCTGCGCTCCAGCGATTCGTACTCGTCGGGGGTCAGCGGATCGATGTAGGCCTTGAGTTCTTCGAGAACGACGATGTTCATGCGGCGGGGGAGGCAGTCGAGCAGGGGGCGCGCATTGTAGTGCGGCCGGCGGCCGCGCGGGTCGGCCGCGATGGCCTCGCTTGTCGCCATGCCGGAGCGAAGCGGTCATCGCCGGTGCGGCCGGCACCGGCACCCACACGTGATCGAGCGTGCGACCGCCGCGCCGGCGTGCGAGCCGCGATGCGGACGCGATCACGCGGGAGCGATCGGCGCCCGGCGGCGCGCCGGGGTCGCGCATAATGCCGCGGCCGCAGGAAGCGACCGCACGGAGCAGGCATGTCGACCGAAGTTCCATCGCCAGCGGATCCCGCCCGCTCGACCGACCAGGCGCATGAACCGCGCGCAGGCATCGGCAGGCGCGTTTCGGCGGTTCCGGATGCGGCTACCGCGCTGTTCTTCCTGCTGCTGTGGTGCGCGCCGCACTGGCTGCCGGCGTATGCCCTGGAGACCGCGCTGGCGGTGATGGCGGTCGAGTTCGTCCTGCTGCACGCCACCGTGATGCTGGGCAGCAGCGTCGTATCGGTCGAAGCCGGTGCCCGCCGTCCCTGGGGCAGGTTGGTCGGCCTGTCGCTGGCCTACCTGCTGTTCGTGGTGGTGTGGTCCTGGCTGTTCCAGGCGATGTGGCCGCTGATCGCGTTCGCCTGGCTGCTGCTGTCGAAGCTGCGCCTGCTGTTCCAGCCCGGCCCGTCGCAGACCCGGCGCCAGCGCATGTATTCGGACTGGGGCATCGCATCGATGGCGTACTTCGGCGCCTGCATCGCTACCGCGTTCCTGCCGGTGCCCGGCCTGGGGCTGGCGCCTGACGTGGTGGCCGCGGCGCGGCTGGAGGGCGGAGGCCTGTGGGTCGAGCAGTCGCAGACGGTGGTCGCCGCGGGCGCGCTGTGCTTTTCGCTGGTGAGCCTGTCGCGGCTGCTGGGGTGGCGTCTGCCCGGCAGATAGGTGGGCGCCGGGTGCATCGGTGTGCAGGCGCGCGCTCGTCGAATCGGCGCGGCCTGCCTGGAATCGTCCTGGACGCACGACAGGATCGAGCCGGATGCCGCTGCGCGCTCTAGACCCGCTGCGCGCCGGGCCTGCCGTGCCGCACCTGGAACCGGGCCGCGGTGGCGACCGTGGCATCGCGGCGCAGCACGCTGTCGGCGAAGCGCAGCTCGGCATCGAGGCTGTCGCGGCCCAGCTGCATCCGCCACCAGCCGCGGCGGTCGCCGTCGAAGTAGCGGATGTGCGGGTTCTGCGCGATCGACGGGCCGTAGTACGGGCCATACGGCGTCTCATCGCCGCCGCTGCTGATCGCCGGGGCGATGAATTCGGTGGCGAGCACCGGCGCATCGGGCCGGTCGAAGTCCAGCTTCAGATCGTTGACGAAGCTGGAATGCCAGTCGCCCCCGAGGATCACCGCATTGCCCTCGCCGCCGGCCTGAAGGGCTTCCAGCATGCGTTGCCGGGCGAGCGGGTAGCCGTCCCAGGCGTCGTTCCAGAAGCGCTCGCGCGAGGTGCCCGCATCCAGCTTCAGCTGCGCCATCAGCAGCTGCTGCACGACCACGTTCCAGCGCGTGCCGCGCGCGCTGGCCATGGCCCGGGCGAACCAGGCCTCCTGCCCGGCACCGAGCATGCTGGCGCGCGGATCGAGCGCGGCCTCGCACCGCGGCGACTCGCCGGTGCCGCAGGGATTGGCCGGGCGGAACTGGCGGCAGTCGAGCAGGCTCAGCTGGGCCAGGTCGCCGTAGCGCAGGCGCCGGTGGATGCGCAGGCCGCCATTGGCCGTGGGGGCGCTGCGCATCGGCAGGTGCTCGTAGAACGCGCGGTAGGCGGCGGCGCGGCGCACGATGAAGTCTTCGACCGGCACGTCGTCCTGCTCCGGGTGGATGCCGGAGTAGTCGTTCTGCACCTCGTGGTCGTCCCAGATCACGGCGAAGGCATGCGCGGCGTGCGCGGCCTGCAGGTCGGGATCGAGCTTGTACAGCGCGTACTGGTCGCGGTAGCGCGCCAGGCTGACGGTCTCGCCGCTGAAACGGGTGCCGTCGAGCGCGGTGTCGCGTGCGTTCTGCAGCGGGCTGTATTCGTACAGGTAGTCGCCGGCGTGCAGGACCAGGTCGACATCGCTCGCGGCGATGTCGCGCAGCACCGGGTAGTAGCCGCTGTTCCAGGCCTGGCACGAGCACAGCGCCAGGCGCAGCCGCTCGAGCCTCGCGTCCGGCAGCGGGGTGGTGCGGAAGTGGCCGACCGGGCTTTCCTCGTCGCCATCGCAGCCGAAGCGGTAGAAGTAGTCGCGGCCCGGGCGCAGGCCGGTCAGTTCGACATGCACCGAATGCGCCAGCTCCGGCACCGCGGCGGCGACGCCACGCTGCACGATGCGCTGCATGCGCGCGTCCTCGGCCACGAACCAGCGCACCGGCACCGCGCGGCCGGGCATGCCGCCGCCGGCCAGCGGGTCGGGCGCCAGCCGCGTCCACAGCACCGCGCCCTGCGCATCCGGATCGCCCGCGGCCACGCCGAGGGCGAACGGATCGCGGCCAAGGCGCGGACGCGGGCCGGACGCGGCTAGGCCGGGCATCGCCGCCAGCGCGATCGCCGCGCCGGTGCCCTGCCAGGCCAGGCGCAGCAGGCGGCGCCGGGTGGCCGCGTCCGGGTGCCGGTGCATCAGAAGCGCACGGTCGCGGTCAGCATCGCCGCGCGCGGCGCGCCGACCTGCATCGTGGTCAGGGTGCGGGTCGGGTCGGTGGCATAGGTGCCGTTGGTGTTGACCGTCGACAGGTACTGCTTGTCGGTCAGGTTGGTCAGGTTCAGGGCGATGCTCAGGTTCTGCGCCGGGCCGACCGCGCCCACGTCGTAGGCGATCGCGGCGTTGACCAGCCAGTAGCTCGGCACCGACAGGTCGTTGGTGTAGGTCACGTAGCGCTTGCCGACGTGGTTGGCCGACAGGCGCAGGTCCCACGGGCCCGGCGTCCACGCGATCTGGCTGGCGAACATCCACTCCGGCGTATCGACGGTGCGCTTGCCGCCGGTCGGCACGACCTCGTTGTCGATGTAGTCGTCGTCGTAGGTGCTGTCGTTCCATGACAGCGCGTTGGACCAGGACAGGTCGCGCGCGGGCTTGAGCAGGAAGGTCGCCTCCGCGCCGCGGCTGCTGACCGAGCCGACGTTGGAGTACAGCGCCGGGCAGCCGATGATGCCCACGCACTGGGCGATGGCCAGCAGGCGGTTGTCGAACTTCACGTCGAACACGGCCAGCGAGGCTTCGTAGCCTTCGCCGTAGCCGCGCCAGCCCAGCTCGATGGTGCGCGATTCCTCCGGCTCCAGGCCGACGGCGCTGGCATCGAACGCGGCCTGCGGCACGTTGAACGGGCTGCCCACGCCGAGCGCGAAGGCGGCGATGTTCTGCGCGTACGCACCGAAGACTTCGTTGCTGTCGTTCAGGCGGATGTTGAAGCCGGCCTGCGGCAGGAAACTCTTCTTCGCGGTCAGGCGGCTGTCGTCGGCGTAGTTGCCCAGCGAGGTGCCGACCGTGGTGCGGGTGTTCGGCGACTTGAAGCCGACGTCGATGGTGAGGCGGTCGTCGAGCAGGCGGATCCGGTCCTGCACGTAGAGCTGGCGGGTGATGGTGGTGTAGTGCTGCATCCACACGCGCTGGTCTGGATTGCGCAGGAAGAAGCCGTCGTCCAGCGGGCCGTCGATGTAGTAGAAGTTGCGGCCCACGCTGTGGCCGTTGTCCTCGTACCAGAGACCGGCTTCGAGCTGGTGGTCGCCCAGTTCCCAGCTCAGCGCGGCGGTGGCGCCGGTGCGGTCGATCCAGTATTCGGTGGTGCGGATCGAGATCGGAATCTCGCGGTCGGTGCCGGGATTGGACGGATTGGCCGGCGTGAACCAGTGGCCCTGGCCACGGTTGCTGTGGTTGTAGACGGTGGTCTTCAGGCGCGCGGTGCCGGCGAGGCCGAAGTCGCCGGACACACTGGCCAGTTCGTCGTCGCGCACGCCGTGGCCGGAGAAGTACGCGTCCCAGATGCTGTTGACGCCGCCGCTGAACTGGCCGTTGGCCGCGGCCAGCGCGCGGTTCCAGTCCGGCGCGTAGTTGTCCCACTTCCAGCCCAGGCGCCCGATCATCTCCAGTGACAGGTCCTGGTAGTCGGCCTCGACGCGGCTGGAGCTGTTGACCGTGGCGCTGATCGAGTTGTCGTCGCCGAAGTGGTAGACGGCCTTGCCGTTGAACTGGGTCAGCTCGTGCGCGCCCCAGCCCTTCCACTTGTCGGTCTCCGAGTACACGCCGGACAGGTAGGCGGCGAAGCCGTTGTGGTCGCCGGTGTCCAGGCGCGCGTAGGTGCGGCGCGCGCTGTCGGTGCCGAAGCTCTGGGCCAGGGTCACGCCGTACTCGGTGGACGGGTCGATCGAGAAGAACTGGAACACGCCACCGAGGTTGCTGGTGGACGGCGTGCCCAGCGCGCCGATGCCGGTGGAGACCTCGGCGCCGGACAGGTTCTCGCTGATCACCGCGCGGCTGATGTGCAGGCCGTTGCTGTTGCCATAGCTCATGTTGCCCAGCGGGATGCCGTCGAGCGTGTAGCCGAGCCGGCCCTGGTTGAAGCCGCGCAGGCTGATGCTGGTCGACCACTCGTAGGCACCGGTGGCGTCGGCCGATTCGAAGTGCACGCCGGGCTTGGTCGCCAGCAGCTTGAGCGGGCTGGTGCCCGGCGGCAGCGCCTTCATGTCCTCGGCGACCACGCGCTGGACCTGGCGCGCTTCGCCGCGGCCGATCACGGAGACGGCATCGAGGGTGGTGGCGCTGTCGCCACTGGCGGTGTCGTCGGCCTGGGCCACGGCGGGCAGGGCGGCACAGATCAGCAGGGCGAGCAGGTTGCGGCGGAGCGGCGTGGCGGTGGTGCGCATGCGATGGGGTCCTCATCCGCGGCGTGCGCGGATCGAATCTGCGTGGGTGGGGGCGCTGCAGGTTCGGCATGGTGTGAGGGGCCGATGACATGGCGTTGACAGCGCCGAGGCGCGATGGAGAAAGCGGGCGGTCCGTCGGCTTCGCGCCTGCGCGGATGCATCCGTGCTGTCATCGACGGGTCTTCCGCATGTAAGGTTGGAAGCCCGAACGAAACCGACCGCCCCCGACCATGCGTACTGGATTGATCGCCGCCATCGCAGCGCTGCTGCTGTCCGCCTGCGCCTCGCCCGGCCTGCGCATCGACGACAGGCACGTGTCGCAGAACCAGCACAGCCGCGTGCAGTACCTGATCCTGCATTACACGGTGGCCGACTTCCCCGATTCGCTGGAGATCCTCACGCGCTCGCCGCGCGGCGTGTCGTCGCACTACCTGGTGCGCGACACGCCGGTGGAGATCTACCGGCTGGTCGATGAAAGCCGGATGGCGCGGCATGCCGGCGACAGCTACTGGGCCGGGGCCGGGATGCTCAACGCCGGGTCGATCGGCATCGAGATCGTCAATCCCGGTTACGTCGACACGGCCGAAGGCCGCGTGTACGCGCCGTATCCGCAGGCGCAGATCGACCAGGTGATCGCCCTGTCGAAGGAGATCGTCGCGCGCCACGCGATCCGCCCGGAGCACGTGCTCGGCCACGCCGACATCGCGCCGGGCCGCAAGCAGGATCCGGGTCCGCTGTTCCCCTGGAAGCAGTTCGCCGAGGCCGGGCTGATCCTGTGGCCGGACGAAGCCCAGGTCGGCGCGAAGCTGGCCCAGTACCAGGCCGGCCCGCTGCCCGGCATCGCGTGGTTCCAGCAGCGCCTGGCCACGGTGGGGTATCGCGTGCCGCAGAGCGGCGAGCTGGACCCGGATACGCGCGACGTGATCAGCACGTTCCAGATGAAGTACCGCCCCGGCGACATCGGCGGCCTGCCCGACAGCGAGACCGCCGCGCTGCTGGACGTGGTGTCGTCTCCCGGCGGCATGCGTGCGCTCGGCGAGGTTCGCTGAGCGCCGGTTCCCGTCGGCCTGACCTCGACCGGACGCGTCAGGCGCATCGACCGCTGGCGCAGGCGCCGCCGGATCCGCGCTACCATCGCGTCCGCAGATTCCTCCGGAGCGCTCCGATGGTGGCCGCCACATTGCGTCGACTGGGTGCCACCGTCGTGCTGGCCTGCATGGCCGCCGCGCCGGTCCACGCAGCCGATCCCGTGGGCCTGCGGATCCTGCCGCAGGCCACACCGGAGCATCATTTCGGCGGCTGGCGGAGCGAAGGCCCGCTGATCGGCGATGCGGTGGTGCCGCTGGAACTGGGCGATGCCATCGACGGCGCCACGCTGCAGCTCGAGCCCGCCGACCCGCAGGCCCGGCATCGTGTGCGCGTCCAGTACGAGACCAGCCTGCTGCTGTCGGACGAGGGCCCGCATCTCGACCTCGAGGAGTGGAAGCATTGCCGCTCGGGCTGGGAAGACGCCGCCCCGCTGGACGGCACGCCGCATGCGTTCGTGCTGCCGGTCGCGACGCCGGAGCAGCAGGCGTGTTTCCCCGACTACAGCCAGGCCGAGCTGGAGCGGGCGATCGCCGCGCATCCCTTGATCGGCGACGACCCCGATGCCCTGCAGCGCTGGATCGCGGTGTCGCGACGGCCGGAGCGGATGGCGCATGTCGCCGTGATCAGCACGATCCGCGTACGGATCGAGGTGCTGCGCGATGGGCGCTGGAGCGAGGCCACGACCGTGGACTTCAAGCCGCCCCTGGGCTGCTGAGCGCGCCCCAGGGGCCGCTGGCCCGGCATCGCCGCAGCGATGCCGGAGCCGGATTCACTCGCTGGATCGTGGGGCAGGCGCCCAGCGCCAGGCCTGCAGCATGTCGTCGCGCAGGCGCGGCAACAGCAGCAGCTGCTGGTCGGGCCGGTAATGGATGTCGGCGGTGCCGATGCTGAGCGTCAGCAGCGTGGCGACCTCGCCGTCCGGCGCGACGTGCAGCAGCCGGCCCGGGGTGAAGTCGGTGATGATCCAGCCGCCCTGGCCATCCGGCTCGATGCCGTCGATATGGCCGATCGGCGCGCTGCCGATGCGGTCCATGCGGCCATCGGCCAGGTCGAACGTGGTCAGGTGGCCTGGCTGCTCGCCATCGGGCGCGGGCACTCTCCAGCTGCCGGCCAGCAACCGCTCGCCGTCGGCACGCAGGCCGTTGAACTTGCCGGTGACCTGCGTGTCGACCTTCACCCACGGCGCGAAGGTGCCGCCGGACAGCCGGTAGATCGTGTCCAGCCGGCTGCTGAACACGTAGACGTTGCCGGCGGCGTCCGCGGTGCTGTCGTTGAACTGGCCCGGGCCGCCGTCCTCCGGCGCATGGCGGGCGATCACGGTGCCGGCGTCCAGATCGATCTCCACCAGCGCATCGTCGTCGCCCACGTACAGGCGGCCGTTGGCCAGGCTCAGGCCTTTCGGATTCTCCAGCCCGGTGATCCACTTCAGTTCGATGATCGTGCCGTCCGGCGCGACCCGGCTGATGAAGCCGTCGCCCGGTGTCGCACCTTCGCCACGGGTGGCCATGTTCGAGACGTAGTACTGGCCGCGCTGCGCGTCCAGCACGATGGATTCCGGTGCCGAGAAGCCGCTGGTCTCCCACAGCAGTTCGGGCGTCGGCTGTGCGGCCTGCGCCTGCGCGGCCACGCTGGCGATCGCCAGCAGCACGGCGGATGGAATGCGGTGGTGGAGCGATGGACGCATCGGGTGCCCTCCCAGGCCGGTGTGTTGACGCGGCAGTGTAGGCGCTGGCCGATGTCGATGCAGCGCGTTGCGGCCATGGCCGTTGCAGGACGGGCAGACGCTGCGGTTACCATCGGCGCCATGTCCTTCGATCGACAGGGAGTCGATGCCATGCAATGGAAAAACCTTGCGGCGATCACGCTGTCGATCGCATCGGTGATGCCACAGGCATCGGCGCAGAAACGTGTGGCGCCCTCACCCGACTGCCTGGACGCCCGTGCGATGCGCGAAATGCTGCAGGCCGGACCACGCCTGTTCGTCGCCAGCGACCGCGAAGGCAACCGCTTCCGCATCGATGTCGCGCAGGAATGTGAAGGTGGCCGCGGCTCGGTGACGGTGCTGGCGCCGGGTGGCTGGGTCTGCGGTACCGGAGGCGAGGCGGTGCGGACCGCGCAGGCGCAATGCCCGGTCAGCGGGCTGACCAGGATCGATGCGCGCGAGTATGCGCGGCTGGCACGTGGCAAGGACGATGCGACCGGCGAAGACGACACGACGCCGACGCTGGAAGCCACCGAGGTGCGCGAGGCGCGTCCGCGTGGCTTCGCCGGTTCTCCGAACTACTGTTTCACTCCGCGCTATCTGCGCGCCTGGTCGGAAAGCCCCGACGGCCTGCAGGTCGAGGTGTCGCCACGCCATCCCGGTGGACACCGTTTCTATCGTGTCGAACTGGCGGGCAGCTGCCCGGACCTGTTCCGCGCCCAGGAGATCGCCTTCCACTCGGCGATGGATCTGGGAATGATCTGCGGCAATCCCGGCGACACCGTCCGCGTGGTCGATGCCGAGGCCCGTCTCTTCGGCGCGCGCCAGCGCCATCCGCCGCCGGGTTCGCTGGCCTGCGCCATCGGCGCGGTGTATCCGATCGGGGACGAGGGTCGCCGGCAGGGCGCCAGCGACTGACCTTGCGGTGCTGGCGGCCGTGCCCGATGCACGGCTGACGTGCATCGGGCTGGCGCATGACGGCGCTCGACCCGCGGCGCGTCCGCGCGTCGATGCCTGCGAGGCACCGAAACCGAACGGTTCAGATACGCGCGCGTCTGCGTCTCACGGATCGAGACGCGCCCGTGCCACCGTGCGCGCATGGAACTGACCGAAAAGCTGGCCGTGCTGGCCGATGCCGCCAAGTACGACGCGTCCTGCGCCTCCAGTGGCGCGGGCAAGCGGCATTCGCTGGGCAGCGGCGGCATCGGCAGCACCGAAGGCATGGGCATCTGCCACTCGTACACGCCGGATGGGCGCTGCGTGTCGCTGCTGAAGATCCTGCTGACCAACTTCTGCGTCTACGACTGCGCCTACTGCGTCAACCGGGTCAGCAGCAATGTGCGCCGCGCGCGATTCACCACCGACGAGGTGGTGCGGCTGACCCTGGATTTCTACAAGCGCAACTACATCGAAGGGCTGTTCCTCTCCAGCGGCATCATCCGCAACGGCGACTACACGATGGAGCAGCTGGTCGAGGTCGCGCGCAGCCTGCGCGAGGACCATCGTTTCGCCGGCTACATCCACCTGAAGACCATTCCGGAGGCCTCGCCCGAGCTGCTGGAGAAGGCTGGCCGCTACGCGGACCGCCTGAGCATCAACGTCGAGCTGCCGACCAGCGAAGGCCTGGCGAAGCTGGCGCCGGAGAAGCGTGCCGACGGCATCCGCACCGCGATGGGCGAACTGCGCTGGCGGATCGACGAGAACAAGGAGGCGCGGCGCGAGCAGAAATCGACACGCGCGAAGCCGCCGCGCTTCGCCCCGGCCGGGCAGAGCACGCAGATGATCGTCGGTGCCGATGGCGCCGACGACGGCGTGATCCTGCGCGCCAGCAATGCGCTGTACGGCGACTTCCGCATGCGCCGGGTCTACTACTCGGCCTTCAGTCCGATTCCCGACGCCTCCGCGCAGCTGCCGCCGAAATCGCCGCCGCTCGCGCGCGAGCACCGGCTCTACCAGGCCGACTGGCTGCTGCGCTTCTACGAGTTCAGCGTCGACGAGATCGTGCCGCCGGGGGAGGGCGCCGGCATGCTCGACCTGGACATCGATCCGAAGACGGCGTGGGCGCTGCGCCACCCCGAGCGTTTCCCGGTGGACCTGAACACCGCGCCGCGCGAGCTGCTGCTGCGCGTGCCCGGGCTGGGCGCGCGCAACGTGCAGAAGCTGGTCGCCGCGCGTCGCCATGGCCGCCTGCGCCTGGACGATCTCGGCCGCCTGCGCGCGCCGTTGAAGAAGATGCTGCCCTTCGTCAGCGTGCTCGACCACCATCCGCGCCGCCACCTGGACGATGCCGGCCGCCTGCGCGCGCAGCTGGCGCCGCCGCCGCGCCAGGCCGATCTGTTCGGATGAGCGCTTACCGCGCCAACCTCGATCCGGTCTGGGAGCTGGATGCCTGGCGCCGTGCAGCGCGGCAGGCCTGGGAGGCCGCCTTGCCGCCCGACCAGGTGGACTGGGGCGGCGATGCCCAGGCCGGGCTGCTGCCGTGGCCGCCGCTGGAACAGGCGCCGGCGCAGCGCAGCGGCCTGTCGGTGCCCGGCGCGTTCATGGCGATGGCCGCGGCCGTGCTCTGCCACCGCGATCCGCAGCGGCATGCGCTGCTGTACCGGATGCTGTGGCGGATCGGCGAAGGCGAGCGGCACCTGCTGGAACGTGCGACCGATCCCGACGTGGTGCGTGCGTCCGCGCTTGAAAAAGCGGTGCGCCGCGACACCCACAAGATGAAGGCCTTCGTCCGCTTCCGCGCCGTGCCGCATGAGGACGGGACCTACGTCGCCTGGTTCGAGCCGGAGCACTGGATCGTCGACCGGGTCGCGCCGTTCTTCATGCGCCGCTTCGCCGGCATGCGCTGGACCATCGTCACCCCCGACCGCAGCGTGCGCTGGGATGGCGAACGGCTGTGGGCGGCGCCGGGCGGCCAGCGCAGCGACGTGCCGGCCGAGGATGCGCACGAGGACCTGTGGCGCACCTATTACGCGCACATCTTCAACCCGGCGCGCCTGAACACCACGATGATGCGCCAGGAGATGCCCCAGAAGTACTGGCACCTGCTGCCCGAGGCGCACCTGCTGCCGGATCTGGTCCGCGAAGCCGGCGCCCGCGTCCGCGACATGGCCGAACGCGAACACCGGCCGGCGCGGCGCCGGATTCCGGGGCGCGCGCGCGGCGAGGCCGTCGCCGTGCCGGAGCGCGATCGCCGCGATTGACCTCCCGTGTGTCCGGCACGCGGCCAGGGCGGCCGACGCCGGGATTCCTCTGGCGTTCCGGCGTCGGCCGGCGCGCATCCCACCCGGTCGATCCGCTCCATCGCAGCGGCATCGACGTGGTCCGGCCACGCGGTCATGGCGAGGTTCGCGAGAACGCCCGTTCGAACAGGGTGATGGTTGCCGGATCTCCGGACGGAGGTACCGTCCCCGTGGGCAGGGAATGGCCGCCCAGGACGAGTCGCATGAACTGCTCGGCGTGCGCATCGGGCAGCGCCACGTGCGCATGCGCCAGCGCTTCGACCACATAGCGGCGATAGCGCTGAAGCCTGGCCTCCCATTGGTCCAGGTAGAGCTGGCGCATGTGGCTGGAGTGAACGAGGGTCTGGCAGAAGAACCGACAGGCCGGGTGGCCGGCGAGCATCCGTATCTCTTCGGCGACGCAGGCCAGCTTGAGCCGCAGCTCCGAGGTGCCTGGCACCGCGAGCGATGGCGTCGGCATGTTCGCCAGGTGCTGATCCATGACGGCGGAGAACAGGTGCGCCTTGTCCCGGAAGTGCGCGTACACCGTCACCTTGCTGACGCCAGCCGCCCGCGCGATCCGCTGCATGGTGGAACGCGCGTATCCATCCTGCTGGAAGACCATGGCGGCTGCATCGAGGATGCATCGGCGATTCGCGGAACGTGCGTTTTCCCAGCGCTGCGCGCTCCTGCTGGTCGCGGGCGGTCCGGCAGGCATGTTCACCAACGACGGAACAGTGCGCTGGCGTTGACTCCACCGAACCCGAATCCGTTCGTCAGGGCGTACCGGAGGCTGGCGGTGCGTGGCGTCGGACCGACGATCTCCAGTCCCTGCGCCAGCAGGTCGGGATGCCTGAGGTTGAGCGTTGGCGGCGCGATCCGGTCGCGCAGCGCAAGCACGGCGAAGATCGCTTCGATGCCGCCGGCTGCTCCGAGCATGTGGCCGGTACTGGATTTGGTGGCCGAGACGAGGAGATCGCCACGGCGGCCGAACACCGCTGCGATCGCCGCCAGCTCTGCACGATCCCCGACCTGGGTCGAGGTCGCATGGGCGTTGACGTGGTCGACCTGGTCCGCGGTGATGCCGGCCTGGGCGATCGCCAGTTCCATGGCCCGTCGCGCACCGCTGCCGTTTTCGGGGCCGGCGGTGAGGTGGTGGGCATCGGCCGTCGTTCCGTAGCCCACCAGCTCCGCCAGCGGCGTCGCCCCGCGGTCCATTGCGTGGCCCAGGCGCTCGATCACGAGCAGGCCTGCGCCCTCGGACATCACGAAGCCATCGCGAGCCTGGTCGAATGGCCGGGATGCCAGCCAGGGAGAGTCGTTGAACGAGTTGCTCAAGGCCCTGGCCGCAGCGAATCCACCGAGGCTGACGCGGTGCATGGCCGCTTCTGCACCGCCGCACAGCGCGATGTCGGCCTCGCCCGAACGGATCAGCCGTGCGGCGTCGCCGATCGCCTGCACGCCGGCGGCGCAGGCGGTGACCGGCGCGCCGAGGGGCCCCTTGAACCCATGGCGGATCGACGCGTGACCTGAGGCCATGTTGGCCAGGAAGGTGGGAGCGGAAAACGGGGACAGCCTGCCCGGGCCGCGGCTGTCGGTCGTATGGACCGCGTCGATGATCGAGCCGAATCCGCCGATGCCGGTGGCGATCACCGTCGCAGTGCGCTCCTGGTCCCTGGTCGCGGTGGGCTGCCATCCCGCCTGCGCCAGCGCCTCCTGCGCGGCCACCAGCGCGAATTCGACGAAGCGATCCATCTTCTTCAGATCCTTGGCGGCGATGATGCCGCCCACGTCGAACCCGGCTTCCGCATCTTCGTCGATGCCGGGAACACGGCCGCCGATGCTGCAGCCGGTTCCTGCGGACAGATCCTCGTGCAGGTGGCCGATCCCCGACTGGCCGGCGAGCAGGCGCGACCAGACCTTCTCGACACCGCAGCCCAGCGGGCTGACGGCGCCCATGCCGGTGACGACGATGCGGTTTTCATCAACGGTGTTCATGCATGCATTCCAGTCGCTGTTCGTGGGCGCCCGCAACGCGCGGGCGCATCGGGAAGTCCGACGGCGGCCCGGCTTACGTCGTGGCGGTATCCGGCCGACGGATCCGGAACCAGATGGCGTACATCGCCGGCAGGAAGGCCAGGGTCATGACGGTTCCGGCGATGGTGCCGCCGATCAGCGTGTAGGCCAGCGTTCCCCAGAAGACGGACTGCGTCAGTGGCATGAACGCCAGGACCGCGGCCAGGGACGTGAGGATCACCGGGCGGGCGCGTTGCACGGTGGCTTCGATGATCGCGTGGAACGGATCCATGCCGGCGTGTTCGTTCTCGTGGATCTGCCCGATCAGGATCAGCGTGTTGCGCATCAGGATGCCGGACAGGGCGATCAGTCCGACCAGCGCGTTGATCCCGAAAGGCTGATGGAACAGCAGCAGCGTGGGCACCACGCCGATCAGGCCCAGCGGACTGGTCATGAACACCATGATCATCGCGGAGATCGAACGTACCTGCAGGATGATGATCAGCAGGGTGAGCGCGAGCATGACCGGGAACAGCGGCAGCATCGCGCGCATGGCCTTGCCCGATTCCTCGATGGAGCCGGCCTGCGCGATGGCGTAACCATCGGGCAGCGCATCGATGATGGGCTGCAGCTCCCTGGTGATCGCGGAGGACACATCCGGTGGCTGCAGTTCATCGCCGATGTCGCCACGCACGGTGATGGTCGGCATGCGGTCGCGCCGGCGCAGCACCGGTTCCTCCATGCGCACGTCCACGGATCCGATCTGCGACAGCGGCACACGCTGGCCGGCAGCGCCGACGAGGGTGAAGTCCGCGATGCGGGCAGGATCGAGCCGTGTGTCGCCCGCCGAGCGCGCGACGACTTCGACCGTGCGGATGTCCTCGCGCACCGCCGTGACCGGCACCCCGCTGAGGAAGAACTGCAGCTGCTGCGAGACCGAAGCGGACGTCATGCCGATGGCCTGCAGGCGATCCTGGTCGAGCGTGAAATGCAGCGTCGGCGTGCGCACCCCCCAGTCGGTGTTGACCGTGCGCATGAGGGGGCTGGACTGCATGACCTGCTCGACGTCCGCGGCGATCCGGCGCAGCACCGTCGGATCCGGACCGCTCACCCGGTACGCCACCGGGAAGGGCGAGTACGGACCGAACACCAGCTGGGTGACGCGCACGCGCGCCTCGGGCGCAAGCCCATCGGCGACTGCCGCGCGCAGCCTGGCCTTCAGTGCGTCGCGCTGCTCCTGGCTGTCGGTGCGGACCACGATCTTGGCGAAGGCCGGGTCGGGCAGTTCGGGCGAGATGGCGAGGTAGAAGCGCGGCGCGCCCTGCCCGATGTAGGCGGTGACGATCTTCGACTCCTCCTGCGCGGCCAGCCACGTCTCGACCTTGCGCGTGGCCAGGCTGGTCTGCTCGATCGACGTGCCATAGGGCATCTGGACTTCCACCAGCACTTCGGGGCGATCGGAGATCGGGAAGAACTGCTTCTTGACCAGGCCCATCCCCAGCACCGACAGCACGAAGAGGGCCACCACCGAGCCGGCCGCCAGCCATTTGCGCTGGATCACCCGGGCCAGGATCGACCTGAACCGGTTGTAGCGGGGCGTGTCGTAGAGGGCTGCATGGCCGCCTTCGACCTTCCCCGTTTCGGGAAGCAGCTTCACGCCCAGGTAGGGCGTGAAGACCACGGCCACCACCCACGAGGCGATCAGGGCGATGCCCACGATCCAGAACATGTTGCTGGTGTACTCGCCGGCGGTGGAGCGTGCGAATCCGTTGGGCATGAAGCCCACCGCGGTCACCAGGGTGCCCGCCAGCATGGGCGCGGCGGTGTGGCTCCACGCGTAGGCCGACGCGGCGATCCGGTCGTAGCCTTCCTCCATCTTCACCACCATCATCTCGATGGCGATGATGGCGTCGTCGACCAGAAGACCCAATGCCAGGATCAGCGAGCCAAGCGTGATGCGGTCGAAGTTCTTGCCGGTCGCGGCCATGACCAGGAACACCGCGGCCAGCGTCAGGGGAACCGCGGCGGCCACCACGATGCCCACGCGCCAGCCCATGCTGACGAAGCAGACCAGCATGACCACCAGCAGCGCGGCGAAGAACTTCATCATGAACTCGTCCACCGACGAGCTGATGTTCACGGCCTGGTCGGTGACCTTGTCGAGCGACATGCCCAGCGGCAGGCTGTCGTTGATCTTCTGCACCTGCGCGTCCAGTGCCACGCCCAGGTCCAGGCCATTCCAGCCGTCGCGCATGACGATGCCGAGCAGCAGCGCGGGCTCGCCACCACTGCGGATCAGGAACGTCGAAGGATCCTCGTAGCCACGCGTGATCGTGGCGATGTCCTGCAGCTTCAGCGTGCGGCCCTGCGCCACGACCGGCGTGTTGCGGATCTTCTCCAGTTCGTCCAGCGCGCCATCCAGGCGGATGAAGATCTGCGGCCCCCGTGCCTGGACCGAGCCGGCCGGGGTCAGCGCGTTCTGTCCGTTCAACGCGGCGAAGACGTCCTGCGGGCTGATGCCCAGCGTCGCCAACCGCTCGTGCAGCAGCTCCACATAGATGCGTTCGGGCTGCTCCCCGATGATGTTGACCTTCTTGACGCCAGGCACATGGAGCAGGCGCTGGCGCAGTGCCTCCGCGTCGCGTGCCAGCACGCGGAACGGCTCGCCTCGGGCTTTCAGCGCGAACAGCGCGAAGGTCACGTCGGCGTACTCGTCATTGACCAGCGGTCCGATGACGCCCGCCGGCAGGTTGGCGGCTTCGTCGGCCATCTTCTTGCGCGCCTGGTAGAACTCCTCCTGCACCGCCGATGGCGGCGTGCTGTCGAGCAGGGTCAGCGTGGTGAACGCGAGGCCGGGCCGGGTGTAGGTCTCACTGCGCTCGTACCAGCGCAGCTCCTGCAGCCGCTTCTCCAGCTTCTCGGCCACCTGGTCCTGCATCTCCTGCGGGGTGGCGCCTGGCCATGCGCTGACGATCGTCATCACCTTGACCGTGAAGGCCGGATCCTCGGCCCGTCCCAGCTGGAAGAACGAGACCACACCGGCCAGCGATACCAGGAAGATCAGGAAGGCGGTCACCGCGCGTTCGCGTACCGCCAGTGCCGACAGGTTCCACGCACTCACTGCGCCGCTCCCTCGTCCGCCGTTGCCTGCGGTTCTCCGGCAATGCGCACCTGCTGGCCTTCGCGCAGCAGGTGCGCACCCAGGGCCGCCACGCGGTCGCCCGGCTTGAAGGCGCCTTCGACCAGCATCGAGTCATCCCCGATCTGCCTGACGGCGACCGGTCGCCACGTGGCGGTGGCGGGCGAACCGCTGATCAGCCACACCCCCGGGCCCGTTCCCGGGTCGAACAGCGCCGCCAGCGGCACCTCCGAGGCGCCAGCGGCGGAGGCTGTATCCTCCGCCGGCAGTTCGACGGTCACGGTGGCGCCCAGCGGCAACTGGTCGCTGCCCTGCGCCAGGGCATATCGTGCTTCGAAGGTGCGTGTCGCCGGGTCCGCCGATCCGGACAGGACCCGCAGGGTGGCGGGGATGGCGACACGCTCGCCGAAGGGCACTGCCGTGGCCGGCGACCCGAGCGCCGGTCGCAGCGTTTCAGGGAGCTGGACGACCGCCTCGCGGTTGCCTGCACGGGCCACGCGGACCACCACCTGACCGGCCGCCACGACCTGGCCGGGTTCGGCCAGCACGTCCACGACCACGCCGTCGGTATCGGAGATCAGCACCGCATACCGGCTGGCGTTGCCGGCTACCGCCGCCTGCGCCTGCGCGGCGCGCAGCTGCGCCTGGGCTGCGTCTGCGGCGGCCTTGACCTGGTCGTAGGCCGAACGGGAGACGACGCCCTGGTCCTGCAGCTCCCGGTATCTGGCTTCATCGGCGAGCGTCTGCGCCGCCTGCGCATGCGCCGCGACGACGGCCTGCCGCTGCGAGGCCGCGGCAAGGTTCAGATCGACCGGATCGATCCGGTACAGCGCTTGTCCACGCACGACCGCCTGACCGGTGTCGACCAGTCGCTCGACCACTTTTCCCGGCACGCGGAACGCGAGATCGCTCTGCACCCGGGCGGCGACCGTCCCGGTGAAGGTACGTGATGTCGCCGATCCGGCCCTGACCGCCGTCACCTTGACGACGGGGGGCTCGTTCCTGGGATCGGCGGATGCCGACCCGCCGCAGGCGGCAAGCAGCAGGGGTGCAGCACACGCAATTGCAGAAGTAACGAGAAAGCGCCGCATACGGTGTCCGGAGTGGGAGATCCGGCCGCATTCTGTTACCAGTGACCATTTCAGTCAATGGTCACTTTCCGATCAGGGCGAGAGGCTGCGCAGGACCAGACTGGCGAGCGCGGCAGGCGCCTCGCCATGGGAGGCCACCATGTGGGGCAGGAGGACGGGGTTGATGTAGGGCAGCAAGACCATGTAGATGACTCCCACCGCCTCGTCCAGCGGGGTCTTGCGCTCGAAGTCGCCCGACTCGCGACCTTCCTGGAGGATGCCGGTGATCATGGCGCGGATGCGCGTCTCGTAGGCCGTGACGGACGCCCAGCGCTCCGTCGCCGCCGCAGCTGCGATCTCGTGCAGCCTGCGATCGTGGAAGAACAGCCGCAGGCTCGATTCCACGGCTGTCCTGAAGAGCAGGCGGAGCTTTTCGGGTGCGCTGTCGATCCCGGCCAGCGCGGCCTGGAGGTCGCCTTCGATCTGCCCCAGGCAATTGGCGCAGATGACCTCGCCGATGGCCTGCTTCGAGGCGAAGAACTTGTAGATGTAGGCCTTGGAGAAGCCAATCGATTTGGCCATGTCCGAGACGGTGGTCTTCTCGTAGCCGAAGTGCCTGAAGTGTTCGGTGGCGGCCAGCACGATCTGGGTGCGGACGTCGTGCTCGACCGGCCCGCGGACGGCGTTGGAGGGGAGTGGAGTCGTCATCCATCCAGCTTACAACCGGACTTCGCCCGCAAACAAAAGTGACCATTCAGGTAACTGGTCACGGTGCGGCGCGAGCGGCTGCGCGATGCGTTCCCAGGCCGACGCCGCATCGAAGGCCTCCTGCATCGTGTCGAGCCAGGTCCAGTGTCTGTCCTGCGGTGCCTGACCACAGGGCGACCAAGGCGATCCGCACCTGCTGTCTCCCGCAGGCAGCGCCCGGATGAACACAGGGAAGCGTGAATGCGGCCCGGGCGGCCGCGACGGTCTTGCGGGTGGCATCCGGAGCGCACGGCGCACGTCCGCTTGCGGCCGCCGGATGTACGGAATCGTACGCCGGCGGCGACGGTGGCGATGCGCCGGTCCAATCGAAACAAGGAGTTGGGCCTCGACCAGCGTTGGCACGCGTCCTGCTCTCTTCCCTGGCATGGATATCGCCAAGACCACTTCCGCTTCCCGCTGGCGCCAGCCACGCATCCGCTGGCTGGCCGCTGCCGGCGTCCTTTCGGTCGCCGTCGCCGGGTTCGCCCTGTTCGGCATCGGCCAGGCCGCGCCGGGCGTGAGCCGCGCCACCCTCTGGATCGGCACCGCCGAGCGGGGCGACATGGTGCGCGAGATCCGCGCCAACGGCGTGCTGGTGCCGCGCGACATCCGCTGGATCACCGCCGGTGCGGTGGCCACCCTGCAGCAGGTGGTGGTCGAGGCCGGTGCGCGGGTCGAGGCCGATACGGTGATCCTGCGCATGGCCAACCCGGAGCTGCTGGCCAACCAGGAGAAGGCGGAAGCGGCGCTGGTCGGCGCCGAGGCCGACGTGGCCGCCGCGCGCACCGCGCTGGCCTCGCAGCTGCTCGACCAGCAGGCGGTGCAGGCGCAGGCCGAATCGGAATGGAAGATCGCCCAGGTCAAGGCGCAGGCCTACGAACGCGCGCATGCGGCCGGGGTGATCTCGGCGATCGACCTGCGCGAGGCGACGATCACCGAGGAACAGCAGCAGGGGAGGGCGCGGATCGAAACGCGCCGCGTCGCCGCGTTCCGCGAGAACATGACCGCGCAGCTGCGCGCGGTGCAGGCGCGGCGCGACGAGGCCGCCAGCGTGCTGGCGATCGCGCGCCAGCAGGTGGCATCGCTGGAGGTGCGCGCGGGCAGCGCCGGCATCCTGCAGCAGGTCGACGTGGAGCCGGGCCAGCAGGTCGACGCTGGCGCCAAGCTGGCCCGGGTCGCCCGCCCCGAAGCGCTGATCGCGCGGCTGCAGGTGCCCGAGGTGCTGGCCAAGGACCTGCTGCTGGACCTGCCGGTGCGCGTCGATACCCGCAATGGCGTGGCCGAGGGCCGCCTGAGCCGGATCGATCCGGCCGTGCGCAGCGGCAGCGTCACCGTCGACGTGACGCTGGACGCCCTGCCGTCGGGCGCGCGCCCGGACCTGTCGGTCGAGGGCCGCATCGGCCTGGGCACGCTGCGGGACGTGGTCAGCATTCCGCGTCCGTCGCTGGCGGCGCCCGACAGTGGCGGCGAACTGTTCGTCCTCGCCGCTGGCGACAACGAGGCCCGGCGCATGCCGGTGCGCTTCGGTGCCGCGTCCAGCGACCGCATCCAGATCCTCGATGGCCTGCGCCCCGGCGAGCAGGCCGTGCTGTCCGACACCAGCCAGTGGGCGCAATCGCCGCGCCTGCGCCTGCGCTGACCTTTCCCAGGAGTTGCCATGCATCCGCAGACCACCACGACCGACCCCTCCGCCGAGAACCGCGCCGCGGCGCTGATCCGGCTCGACGCACTGGGCAAGGTGTTCCACACCGACGAAGTCGAAACCCACGCCCTGGCCGAGATCGCGCTGGACATCGCGCCCGGCGACTTCATTGCCATCACCGGGCCGTCGGGCTGCGGCAAGTCGACCCTGCTGTCGATCCTGGGCCTGCTCGACGCACCCAGCCACGGCCGCTACCTGCTCAACGGCCGCGATGTCGGCGGCCTGGACGCACGTGGACGGGCGCGCATCCGCAACGGCGAGATCGGCTTCATCTTCCAGGCCTTCAACCTGATCGCCGACCTGACCGTGGAGGAGAACGTGGCCCTGCCGCTCACCTACCGCGACGACACCGGCCGCGGCGCGATCATGCAGCGCGTGCGCGAAGTGCTGGAACTGGTCGGCATGCAGCACCGCGCCCGCCACTACCCGGGCCAGCTGTCGGGCGGCCAGCAGCAGCGCGTGGCGGTGGCGCGCGCGCTGGTCGGCAATCCGTCGATCCTGCTGGCCGACGAACCGACCGGCAACCTGGACAGCCGCAACGGCGAGGCGGTGATGCAGCTGCTGGAACAGCTGCACGAGAACGGCACCACGCTGTGCATGGTCACCCACGATCCTGCGTTCGCCCGCCGCGCGCAGCGCATCGTGCACATGCTCGATGGCCGCATCGTCGATGAGGACACCTTCGAGCGCCTGCGCCACGAGCACGACGTCGCGCTGCCCGGGCTGGAGGTCGGCGCATGAGCATCGCGATCGTCTGGCACGAGGCGCGCCAGTCCTGGCGCGGGCTGCTGCGCCGGCCCGGCTACCTGCTGCTGGCGGTGCTGACGCTGGCGCTGGGCGTGGCCACCACCACCGCGGTGGTCGCGCTGCTGGACCAGGCCGTGCTCAGGCCGCTGCCGTTCCCGCAGCCGGACCGGCTGGTGACCCTGGGCTATGCGGTCGGCCCGCAGCGGAACGTCGCCGCGCCCGGCTACTACCCGCCGCTGCGCCGGCTCGAAGGCGTGCAGTCGGCCGGGCTGATGCGCGGGTTCCCGATCAACACCAACATCGCCCGTGGCGAACATGCCGAGGTCGTGCAGTCGCTTTCGGCCGACCAGGGCGTGCTGGACACGCTGGGCCTGCCGCTGGCGCTGGGGCGCAACTTCAACGACGAGGAGAACCGGCCCGGTGGCCCGCAGGCGGTGATCGTCAGCCATGGGTTCTGGCAGCGCCATTTCGACGGCGACCCGGCCGCGATCGGGCAGACCCTGCAGGTCGAGGGGCGCGCGGTGCCGGTGATCGGCGTGCTGCCGGCCAGCTTCCAGTGGGCCGATCCGTTCGACCTGATCCAGTCGCTGCAACCGGACCTCAACGCGACCAACCTGTCCACCAACGAAGTGATCGTGGCGCGGATGCGGCCCGACACGGACCTGCGCACGGTGTCGGCGCAGACCGCCGAGGCGATCAAGGGCCTGCTGCGCAACCACAGCGGGATGAACGAACGCTGGTGGCAGCAGCTGCAGGAGAACCCGCCGAACGCACTGCCGATGAAGACCAGCATCTACACCGCGCAGAGCGGCAACATGCTGTGGCTGTTCTTCGGCGCGGCCGCCTGCGTGCTGCTGATCGCGGCGATCAACCTGGCCAGCCTGATGCTGCTGCGTGCGCTGGGCCGCAGCCACGACAGCGCGGTGCGCGCGGCGCTGGGCGCGCCGCTGGGCCGGCTGAGCCTGCCGGCGCTGGCCGAAGGCGCGCTGGTCGGCCTGCTCGGCAGCGTGGCCGGCCTGCTGCTGGCCTGGGCCGGGCTGCGCCTGCTCGGCGGGCTGGTGCCGATCGACTGGCTGCGTGGCGAGCCGGTGCGCCTGGGCACGACCAGCCTGCTGTTCGCGCTGGTCTGCGGACTGGCCACCGCGCTGCTGGCGGCGCTGCTGGGCGTGCTGCGCGGGCGCCGCAGCAACCTGGCGGTGGAACTGGTCGGCGGTGGGCGTGGCGGCTGGAGCCTGCACGCCGGCCGGCTGGGCCGGGTGCTGGTGATCGCGCAGGTCAGCGTGGCGGTGGTCCTGCTGGTCGGCGCGGCGCTGTTCACCCGCACGCTGCAGAAACTGTCCGACGTCCCGATGGGCTTCGAGACCCGTTCGGCGGTGGTGTTCACCCTGGCGCCGGTCAAGGAACGCTACGCCAACGCGCCCGATGCGGTGGCGCTGGGCGATCAGGTGCTCGAACGCCTGCGCCGCGAGCCGGGCATCGCGCAGGCTGGCGCCTCGACCAATCCCCCCGCGGGCCGGCAGCTCAACTGGAACGTGTCGGTCGCCGACGGACAGGACATCACCGTGCAGTACCGGCTGGCCACGCCGGGCTTCCTGGACGTGTTCCGCATCCCGATCCTGGCCGGGCGCGGCATCGCGCAGAGCGACGTGGCCGGCGCCGAACCGGTGTGCCTGGTCAGCGCCAGTTTCGCGGCGCGCTACCTGGATGGCGATGCGCTGGGCCGGATCGTGACCCTGCCCGACGACGGCGGCGACAACAGCATCCGCATGCGGGTGGTCGGCGTGGTCGGCGACGTGCGCCAGGCCGGGCCGGCGCATCCGGCACCGCCGATGGTCTACCAGCCGATGGCGCAGATGAGCGAGCCGATGTGGCAGCTGCTGCGAGGCTTCGGTGCGATGACCTACGCGGTGCGGCTGCATGGCGAAGGCCTGGGCGCGGACGAGCGCGGGCTGCGCGAGGCGATCGCCGAGGTCGCCCCGCAGCAGCCGATCGCCGACCTGGAGCCGATGGAGGTGACGGTCGCCGCGACCACGCGCGGACAGCGGCTCAACCTGCTGCTGGTCGGCATCTTCGCCGGCCTGGCCCTGCTGCTGGCCTCGGTCGGCCTGTATGCGGTGATGGCCACGGCGGTGGCCGCGCGCACGCATGAGTTCGGGGTGCGCGCGGCGCTGGGCGCCGAACCCGGCCGGCTGCTGCGCCAGGTACTGCGCGAGGCCGGCCTGCAGATCGGCATCGGCCTGGCGGTCGGCCTGGGCATCGCGATGGCGTTGTCGCGGCTGATCGAGCGGCTGCTGTTCGGCGTGCAGGTGGCCGACCCGCTGGCGATCGCGCTGGTGGTGGTGGCGCTGGTCGCGGCCGGCCTGCTGGCGGCGCTGGTCCCGGCACGCCGTGCGGCTGCCGTGTCGCCGATGCAGGCGCTGCGGACCTGATCGCGCTCCGCCCCGCATCAGCGCAGCACGTTTTCCCGATCGACATTCCAACAACACAGGAGATTCCTCCATGTCCAACGAGATCCTGCTGCAGCTGCAGCGCCAGAACCGCCTGCTGCGCGGCCTGCTCACGGTCGGCGTCGTCGCGGTCGCCGGCGCGCTGGTCGCCGGCGCCGCATCGACCGGAAGCAAGGCGCGCTTCGCCGAGATCGATGTCGAGCGGATCAACATCGTCAATCCGGACGGCTCGCGCGCGATGGTGCTGGGCGGGCGTGGGCGCCTGCCCGGGCCGGTCATCAACGGCACGGAACAGGCGCGCGACGGCGACGAGCGTCCCGGCATCGCCTTCTACAACGCCGAGGGCGACGAGGTGGGCGGCCTGATCTACGACGGCCGCAAGGGCGAGGATGGAAAGCCGGTCGGTGGCGTCCACCTGTCGATGGACCGCTATGGCGGCGACCAGCAGATGGCGCTGCACCACTACGAAAGCCGCGGCGGAATGGAGACCGGCCTGACCGTGTTCGACCGCGGCCTGTTCAACGAGTACGCGCCGCTGTACGAGGCCTGGGAGAAGGCCGCGCCCGGTCCCGGGAAGGACGCGCTGCTGCAGCGCTGGAAGGCCGCAGGCGGGCAGCAGACCAAGCGCCTGTTCGTCGGCAGGACGGTGGGCAAGTCGCCGGCCGTGGTGCTGGCCGATCCGCAGGGGCGCCCGCGCATCATGATGCTGGTCACGCCTGACGGCGAGCCGTCCCTGCAGTTCCTGGACGAAGCCGGCGACGTGATCCAGCGGCTTCCGGCCGCACAGTGATTACCATGGCCGGTATCGAGCGGCGCAGGCGCGCCGACCAGCCGTAGAACCGGATCCGCACGATGCCTGTCTCCGCCACCGCACTCCGCATCCTCGTCGTCGACGACCAGCCCGACGTGCGCGAAGCGCTGCGTCTGCTGCTCAAGAGCGCCGGTTACGGCATGGTCGGTGCGGAGTCGCCGGAGATCGCGCTGGGTTGCCTGCGCGGCGACAGCTTCGCCGCGGTGCTGGTGGACATGAACTACCACCGCGACACCACCTCCGGCGAGGAGGGGCTGGCCCTGGTCGAGCAGATCGCCGCGCAGTGGCCGGGCCTGCCGGTGGTGGCGATGACCGCCTGGGGCAGCATCGAACTTGCGGTGGCGGCGATGCAGCGCGGCGCGGTCGACTTCATCGAGAAGCCCTGGCAGAACGCGCGCGTGCTGGCGGTGCTGGAGAGCCGCATCGCGCTGGACCACAGCCGCCGCGATGCGGCGAAGTTCGGCCAGGCCCAGGACCTGCTGCTGCGCGACGCCGGCGAAGGCTTCATCGCCGGGTCGGCGCCGATGCGGCGGCTGGTCGAGGATCTGGCGCGGATCGCCGACAGCGATGCCAACCTGCTGCTGCTCGGCGAGAACGGCACCGGCAAGAGCCTGCTGGCCGGCTTCGTCCACCAGTGGTCGCAGCGACGCGCGCAGCCCTTCGTCAAGGTCAACATCGGCGGCCTGGCGCCGACCCTGTTCGAAGCCGAGCTGTTCGGCCATGTGCGCGGCGCCTACACCGACGCGCGCCAGGACCGCGCCGGACGCTTCGAACTGGCCGACGGCGGCAGCCTGTTCCTGGACGAGATCGGCAACCTGCCGCTGGAGCAGCAGCCCAAGCTGCTGCGTGCGATCGAGGACGGCGAGTTCGAGCGGCTGGGGTCGTCGCGCACCCAGCGCGTGGACGTGCGGGTCATCGCCGCGACCAATGCCGACCTCGATGCCGAGGTCGCGCAGGGCCGCTTCCGCCAGGACCTGCTGTACCGGCTCAACACCTTCCAGGTGCGGGTGCCTGCGCTGCGCGAGCGCGGCGAGGACATCGTGCCGCTGGCCCGCCACTACCTGGCCGCCGCCTGCGCGCGCTACCGGCGCGCGTTGCCGCAGCTCGGCCGCGACGCCGAACGCGCGCTGCTCGGCTACGCCTGGCCGGGCAACGTGCGCGAGCTGTCGCATGTGATGGAACGCGCCGCGCTGCTGGCCGATGGCGGCGTGCTCGACGCCGCCGCGCTGCGCCTGTCCGGCGGCGCCGACCCAGGGATGCTGGGCGCGCGCATGACCCTCGAGGAAGCGGAAGCGGCGCTGCTGCGGCGCGCGCTGGCCGATCACGACGGACACCTGCAGCGCGCCGCCGACCAGCTGGGCATCACCCGCCAGAGCCTGTACCGGCGGATGGAAAAGCACGGACTGCGCAGCGATGCCCTCGACTGAGAAGCGCCATCGCCTGCATCGTCGTGGCCTGCTCCGCCGCCTGCCGTGGGTGGCGTTGCCGGCCCTGCTGGCGCTGGCGATCGTGCTGGCCATCGGCGCGCCCGGCGCCTTCGAGGCCTGCGTGCTGCTGGCCTGCGTGCTGGTCCTGACCTGGACGGTCTGGGGCTGGCAGCGTCATCGCGATGGCCAGCGCCTGCGCACGCTGGGCGGCCTGCTCGATGCGCTGCACGAGGGCGACTACGGCGCGCGCGCCGCGCCCGACGGCGGCGGCGACGTGGCCCGGGTGATGGAGCGGTTCAACCTGCTGGCGCGCCGCCTGCAGGACGAACAGCGCGACGCGCACGAAAGCCTGCAGCTGCTCAGCAAGACCCTGGCCGCGCTCGACGGCGCGGTGTTCGCGTTCGAACAGGACGCGCGCCTGCGCCTGGTCAATCCCGCAGGCGAACGCCTGCTCGGGCAACCGGCGTCGGCCCTGCTCGGGCGCAGCGCCGAGGCGCTCGGCCTGGCCCCGCTGTTCGCGGTCGACAGCGGCCAGATCCACGCCCACGCCTTCCCCGGCCAGCAGGGCCGCTGGCAGGTCGCGCATGCCAGCCTGCGCAGCCGCAGCCAGGCCGGGCGGCTGCTGGTGCTGCAGCCGATGGAGCGCGCGCTGCGCGACGAGGAGGCGCAGGCCTTCCGCCGCCTGCTGCGTGTGCTCAGCCACGAGACCAACAACTCGCTGGCGCCGATCGCCTCGATGGCCGACACCCTGGCGCGGCTGCTGCCGACCGGCCTGGAGGCCGAGCTGCGCACCGACCTGCACGGCGGCCTGCAGCTGATCGAACAGCGCAGCCTGGCGCTGCAGCGCTTCCTCGGCGGCTATGCGCGCCTGGCCAAGCTGCCGCCGCCGCAACCGGAGCACGTGGACCTGGCGCCGCTGTGCGCGCGCGTGCTGCGCCTGCTGGACGACGCGCGGGTGGAATCGGCGGTCGACGCGCGCCTGCGCGTGCGCGCCGATGCCGACCAGCTGGAGCAGGTGCTGATCAACCTGGTCCGCAACGCGCTGGAAGCCGGCGGCGCGGCGCCGGTGCGGATCGAGGCCGTGGCCGTCGAGGCGCAGGTCAGGATCCGCGTGCTCGACCATGGCCAGGGCCTGCCGCCCAGCGACAACCTGTTCGTGCCGTTCTTCACCACCAAGGCCGGCGGCTCCGGCATCGGCCTGGTGCTGTCGCGGCAGATCGTCGAAGCGCAGCACGGCACGCTGGACCTGTTCCCGCGCGAGGACGCGCCCGGCACGGTCGCGCAGATCCGCCTGCCGGCGGCCTGAGCCGGTCCCTATTTCGCGAATTCGGCCGGCATCAGGCACAGCCAGGCCAGCAGCAGCGCCAGCCACAGCCAGCGCCAGCGGCCCATGCCCCGCCAGGCCAGCGCCCACGGACCGCGCGGCTTTCCGTTCATGGCTGTCTTGTCCTTTTCTGCGCCGAGCGCAGCGCATCGGCCACGCGCAGGCCGTACAGGTACACGCCGGTGAAGCACAGCGCGGTCAGTGCGGCGCCGAACACGCACCACAGCAGCCGCACCGGCCAGCCGCCGAAGCTGCCGAAGTGCAGCGGATCGGCCATCTCGGAGATGCGCTGGTGCACGTTCAGGTCGCGCCCGTCGTGCAGGCCCAGCAGGCGCCCGTCGCGCAGGTCGATGCCGGCGACGTTGGCGCGGTCGCGCACCAGCCACGCCTGCGCCTGGCCATCGAGCACCAGAGCCTGTCCGTCGCGACTGACCTCCATGCCGCGCAGCGCGAGCGACGGCCACCGCGCCTGCAGCGTGGCCACAGCGCGATCGATCGCGGCCGGGTCGGCCGCCGCGGGCGGGCCCGGATCGGGCAGTGCGATGTCCTGCTGCGGCGGTGCCTTGCCGCCCACCGATTCGACCAGGTACCAGCCGCCGGTCAATGCGATCAGGCCCACGAACCACAGGCTCCACACCCCGAGCAGGCGGTGCACGTCGCCCCACAGCCGGCGCGGGCGGTCGGCGCGCGGCCAGCTGAGGAAGCCGCGCCACCAGCGCTTGTAGATGTACAGGCTGCTGACCAGCGAGATCAGCAGCGGCAGCGACAGCGCCGCCACCAGCGGGACGCCGTACTTCACCGGAATCATCAGGTGCCGGTGCGTGTTGCGCAGCAGCCGGTGCGCGTTGAACCAGTGTGTGTCGCCGGTGACGCGTCCGCTGTACGGATCGACCCAGACGAAGCGGCGCCGGCCGTCCGGCGTGCGCATCTGCGCCTTGGCCGCGAAACGCGAGGCATGCGGCGCCTGCAGGCCTTCCAGGGTCCAGTCCGGATGCGCGCGCTGGACCGCGCCGACCAGCGTGCCCCAGCTGGCGTGCCGGTCGCCGGGTGCGACCCGCATTTCCGGGTGCAGCAGCCAGTCGATCTCGGCGGCGAACACCGCCAGCGTGCCGGTGAGGCAGATGAAGGCCATGAACAGGCACAGCTTGAGGCCGACCCAGCTGTGCAGGTCGAACCACATGCGCCGGCCGCCACCTTTGCTGGCTTTGGCGGCGCTGGTCGCTGGCGTGGGCTGGCGTGCGGCGGTGGACATCAGAACGTGTAGGCCGCCTGCAGGTACAGCCGGCGCGGTTCGCCCGGGAAGTGGCCGTTGCGCTCGATGAAGCCGCTGGCCGCGTAGACCTTGTCGAACAGGTTCTTGACGTTGGCCTGGAAGTGCCAGGCGTTCCAGCGGGTCTGCCAGCTCAGGTCGAACACGGTGTACGGCTTGACCCGCTGCCCGTCCAGGCTGATCCGCTCGTCGGTGTAGTCGGCGCCGAAGCCGATCGCCGAGGCGATCGCCGGCAGGTCGTAGCGCGTCCACAGGCCGAGCTTGTTGCGCGGCGCGTTGGCGAAGCGGTCGCCGGAGGCGTTGGTGATGCCGTTGCTGCCGGCATCGACCACGCGCGCATCGTTGTAGGCGTAGGCCAGGTTCAGCACCCAGCGTTCGGTCAGGTCGGCCAGCAGGTCCACTTCAACGCCCTTGCTGCGGACCAGGCCCAGCGTGGCCAGCTGGTTGACCCCGCCGACGACCTCGCCGGTGGCCTGCACGATGTTGCTGCGCTCGATCCGGTACAGCGCGGTGTTGAGCGTGTAGCGACCACCGAGCAGGCTCTTCAGACCCACTTCCCACTGCCGGCTCTGCTCGGGATCGAACGGGCCGCCTGCGGCCGGATCCTGGTTGGCGGTGGACTGCGGCACGAAGCCGCTGGCCAGGCTGGCGTAGGCGTTGATGCCTTCGCGCAGGACCACGGTGCTGCCCAGGCGCCAGCTGGTGTCGTGGCCGTCCACGCGGCGGCCGGCGACCAGGTCCTGGTCCTCGAAGCCGTCCCAGCGCAGGCCGGCGAGCACGTGCCAGCGCGGAGTCAGCGTGACCTCGTCCTGCACGTAGCCGCCGTAGCGCAGGCCGCGGGTATGGGTGTCGCGCCACGGCAGGCCGGACAGCCCGTAGTCGCGGAACGAGGTGACGCCGTAGACCGGCGCGAACAGATCGATGCCGGGTACCGGTCCGGCGTTGCGCGCCAGGTCGGCGCTGTTGGCGGTCTGCGCGCGGAAGTCCGCGTCCAGCCGGTACCAGTCGCCGCCGAACAGCAGCTTGTGCTCGATGCCGCCGGTGGCGAAGCGCCACACCGCGTTGGCGTTGGCGGTGATGCCTTCGTTGTCGCGGTACTGGTTGCGCAGCTGCCGGGTCATCCATTCGGCCACGCCGTCGCGGTCGCGGTCGATCAGGCCCATCGGCTCGTGGTAGATCTGGTGCTCGGTGTTCTCGAACCAGCGTGCGGCGACATCCACGTCCCAGGCGGGCGACGGCGAGAAGCGGTACTGCGCCAGCGCGACCTTCGCGCGCATGTCGAGGAAATCGCTGGCTTCGTTGTGGTTCCAGCGGCGGCTGGTCAGGAAATGGCCGGCATCGTCCACCGGCACGCCGCGCAGGCGGTTGCCGCCCAGGTTCTGAGTGATGTCGGTGAACTGCAGCACCAGCTCGCCGGTGCGGCCGACATCGAAGGCGATCGACGCGTCGCCGATCACGCTCTCGCTGTCGGCGTTCCAGCGCACGCCTTCCTCGCCATCGGCATAGGCGCCGAGCCGGTAGCGCACGCGCCCGTCGGCGGTCAGCGGGCCGGTGGCCTCGATCGAGCCGCCGAGGAAATCGGCATTGCCCAGCTGCAGTTCGACCCGGCGCCGGGCGTCGGCCTGCGGCTTGCGGGTCACGTAGTTGATCACGCCGCCGGCGTCGCCGCCGCCATACAGCGCACCGGCCGGGCCCTTGAGCACCTCGACCCGCTCGATGTTGAACAGCTGCGGCACCGAGAAGCCGGCGTAGGGGTCGCCGCGCAGGCCGTCGTACAGCACGTTCTCCTGGCGGAAGCCGCGCAGGGTGACGCCGGCATAGCTGAAGAAGCTGATGCCGCTGATGCTGCGGTACAGGTCGGTCACCTGGCGCGCGGCCTGGTCGTCGATCAACTCGCGCGGCAGCACCTGCACCGACTGCGGGACCAGCGCCAGCGGCGTGTCGGTACGCGTGCCCACCGCCGCGTCCTCCGCCTTGTACAGGGTCTGGGCACGCCCGACGACCTGGACCGAATCCAGTTCGGTGACGGCGCGCGGCGCGACGTCCTGGGCGTACAGCGGGGAGACGGCGAACAGCGAGACGGCGAGGACGGACAGGCGGGGCATCGAAGAAGGCATTAGTTGCGAATGAGAATGACTACCAGTCGCGTAGATTAACATCGTTGCCGGCGCGCATACACTGCGATCCTTGTCCTCACGTGGCGCCACGCGCGGCGCAGGGGAACCCCATGCACATCCGCTGGGCGCATGCCGCGATCGTCGCGGTCCTGGCCGTACCGGCCTTCGCTCGCGCCGAGGCGCCCGCCTTCACCTGGCCCGATGGCCAGCGCGCCGCGGTCAGCCTGGCCTACGACGACGCCCTGGAGTCGCAGCTGGACACGGCCATTCCCGCGCTCGACCGGCACGGGCTGAAGGGCAGCTTCTATCTGATCATGGCCGCCGAGCCGGTCCAGCGGCGCATGCAGGACTGGCGTGCGGCGGCGGCCAACGGCCATGAGCTGGGCAACCACAGCCTGTTCCATCAGTGCTCGGGCAAGGGGCCCGGGCGCGAGTGGGTGGCGCCGCAGCGCGACCTGGACACCACCAGCGTGGCGCAGATGCGCGACCAGCTGGTGGTGGCCAACACGCTGCTGCAGGCGCTGGACGGCGCCCGCGAGCGCACCTTCACCGCGCCCTGCGGCGACCTGCAGGCCAGCGACGGTCCCTACATCGCCGCGGTGAAGGACCAGTTCGTCGGCATCAAGCTGGTCGGCGGTGCGCTGGTCGAGGACATGCGCACGCTGGATCCGCATGCGGTGCCGGTGACCGCCCCGGTCGGCAGCAGCGGCGCCGAGCTGATCGCGCTGGTGGAGGAGGCCGGCCGCCGCGGCACCATGGTCAACTTCACCTTCCACGGCATCGGCGGCGATCACCTGTCCGTGTCCGCCGAGGCGCACGAACAGCTGCTGGCCTACCTCGCCGCGCACCGCGACCGCTACTGGACCGCCACCTTCGTCGAACAGATGCGCTGGGTGCGCGCCCAGCAGGCGGCGCATGCGCCCCGATGAACCCCGCCGCGCCGTTCCGCTGGACAACCGGCGGGAGCGGTCGCATCTTCCGGAACGGGAAACGGCAATGGAATCCGTCTGATGGAACTTCACGATCCGGCGGCGACGGACACGGAGTCCGTCGCGCCCGAAGCGAGCCGGCAGCTGCTCGAGGTGGCGTCGACGTTGACCCGCATGTCGCGCGTGGTCGCCGCGCGCCGCAGCCGCGGGCGCTGGGTGGTGATCGACGCGGTGGACCATGTCGCCGATGCCTCCGGTCCCGGTCCCGGCGACGCGCTGGATGCGCGACGGCTGCTCTGCGCCGCCGCGCTTGCCAACCGCACCGTGCTGCAATGCGCCGACACGCGCGTTCCCCTCGACGCGGCGCCCGCGATCGACGGGGTCGGCAGCTGGATCGCCGTGCCGCTGCTCGGCCGCGATGGCGCTGTGCTGGGCGTGCTGTGCGCCACCGACGCCGAGTCGCGCGAGATCGGCCCGCAGCGGGTCGGCATCCTGTGCCGGCTGGCCACCGTCTACACCGCCGCGATCGAGAGCATCGATGCGCGCGTCTCCACCAGCACCGAGCTTGCCGAGACCCAGTTGCAGCTGGCCCGCTCGCGCCATGATCTGGACGTGTCGAGCCAGCACCTGATGGATGCCGAGGGCGTGGCCAGGCTGCGCGAGGAATTCATCGCGGTGCTCGCCCACGACCTGCGCAATCCGCTGCAGTCGATCCGCATGGCCGCCGAGATCCTCGGCGAGGGCGGGCTGCACCCCCGGCAGCAGCGTCTGGTCGGGCATCTGCACGAGAGCGTGGCACGGATGAGCGAGCTGATCGAAGTGACCATGGACTTCGCGCGCGGCCGCCTGGGCGGCGGCCTGTCGCTGGAACTGTCCCCGTGCACCGCGCTGCAGACGCAGCTGCAACGCGTGGTGGACGAAGTGCGCCAGGGCTATCCGGACCGCACCATCCATGCCTCGCTGGAGGTGCCCGCATCGATGCACTGCGACGAGCACCGGCTCGGCCAGCTGCTCAGCAACCTGCTGGTGAACGCAGCGGTGCATGGGCGCGAGGACAGTCCGATCCAGGTCATCGCCGCCAGCGACGGCCAGCGTTTCGAACTGAGCGTGGCCAACAGGGGCTACATCGCCCCGGCGCAGGCGGCCCGCATCTTCGAGCCGTTCGACCGCCCCGGCCAGCGCCGCAACGAACCCGGACTCGGGCTGGGCCTGTACATCGCCAACCAGATCGCCATCGCCCACGGCGGCACGCTGGACGTGTTCTCCACCGCCGACGCCGGTACGATCTTCGAGTTCTCCATGCCGGTCGCCATGGCCTGATCCGCACCGGCATGGGCGCTGCCGCCGCATGCGGCCAACGGTCCGTCGGTGGAGCAGGATTGGCATGGATGCATCACGTTTGAGCTTCGTCGAACTGGAGCGCCGGATCGCGGCGCGATCAGTGCCGGTCGATCCGCGATCTTCCCGGGCGGGCGCATGAAGCCACTGCGCATCGCCATCGTCGGATACGGCAGTGCCGGGCAGGCCGCGGCGGTGCTGCTGGCGCGCGATGGCCACGCGGTCAGCGTGTTCGAGCGGGTGGCGCAGCCCGGGCCGGTCGGCGCGGGCTTCCTGCTGCAGCCCAGCGGCCTGCAGGTGCTGTGGCGGATGGGGTTGCTGGAGCAGGTGCTGCGGCACGGCGCGCGCGTCGAGCGGCTGTATGGCGATACGCCCTGCGGTCGCGCGGTGATGGACATGCGCTACGCCGGGCTGGATGGGCGGCTGTGCGGGGTCGGGGTGCAGCGCGGCGCGCTGTTTTCGATCCTTGATGCGGCCTGGGACGCGCGTGCGCAGGCCCTGCTGGCCGGGCACGAGATCGTGTCGGTGGATGCCGGGAGCGGTGTGCTGCTGGACCGCGCCGGCCGGTCGCACGGGCCCTTCGACCTGGTGATCGTGGCCGATGGTGCCGCTTCGCTGCTGCGTGGCCATGTCGACCGTCCGCGCGTGGACCGGCCGTATCCGTGGGGCGCGCTCTGGTGCCTGCTGCCGGCCGGCGACTGGGCGCATGCGGCCGACCTGCGCCAGCGCTACGTGGGCGCGCGCCGGATGATCGGCCTGCTCCCGGTGGGTGGCTGTCCCGGGGACCCGACCCCGCGGCTGAGTTTCTTCTGGAGCCTGCGCGCCGACGGGTTCGATGCCTGGCAGGCCGGCGGGCTGGCCGCCTGGCACGACGAACTGCGCACGCTGTGGCCGGAAGCCGCGCCGGTGTTCGCCAGCATCGGCGATGCGGGGCAGCTTGCGCGGGCCCGCTATCGCGACACCACCATGCGGCGCTGGCACGCCGGGCGGGTGGTCCTGATCGGCGATGCGGCGCATGCGATGAGTCCGCAGCTGGGGCAGGGCGTGAACATGGCCCTGCTGGATGCGGCCGCGCTGGCCGATGCGCTGCGCATGCACGCCGTCGACCAGGCGCTGCCGCTGTTCGAACGCACGCGCCGCGCGCACGTGTGGATCTACCAGCTGTGGAGCCGCTGGCTGACCCCGATGTTCCAGTCCGATGGCACCGCGGTCGCCCGTCTGCGCGACATCGCGCTCGAGCCGATGGGCCGGCTGCCGCCGGGACGCGTGCAGATGCTGCGCGTGCTGACCGGTACCCGGCGCGGCGTGTTCGGCACCCTGCCGCTGCTGCCGGGATTCCTCGACGCGATGGCCCCGTCGCCGGACGAGGGCGCTGCCACCGCACCAGCCTGACGGCGCGCCGTTGCCGGAGGGGCTGCTGGATCGGCAGGCTGCGCGGCTGCAGGGCACATCGCGGCGCAGGCACGCCCCGGGCCGGGGGCCGCGCGTGACCCCGGCCGGATGGAAGTCGCCGCCGTGGACGACCGGGGTGCGTGCGACGCCGCGCCAGCATGCAGCGGCGCCGTCATCGCCTGCCGGATCCCCCACGCCCAGTCCCGCACCCACCGTGGCCGGCTTTGCCGATTCTGGTGCGCGGACGGCCGCGCGCCGGGCGGCAACCGACGGCGGCGTGTGCGGACGGCCCCGGTGCTAAGCTCCGTCGATGAAAACCCCCGTCGGCGATCCGCACTTCCCGGACATCATCGGATTCGACCTGCCTGCGTCCGACGCGGCCGGCGAGCAGACGCTGACGGCATTGCTGGATGTCGCGCCGGCGCGCGTCTGGATGGACGTGTTCGCCCAGCACGTGCAGGCGTTCGTGTCCGCGCACGCGCTGAGCGACCTGCGGGTCGTCGGCCGCACCCTGACCGCGATCGGCCCGATCCAGGACGGCCGCCGCCTGGCGGCCGACATCAAGGCGCTGATCCATCGCATCTCGCGGCAGCGCATGCAGCGGCGCATGGTGATCGGCGCCGGCGAGCACGAGGCCAGCTGGCCGTTGCCGCGCACGCCGCGCGAGCCGGCATTGCTGCACGACCTGGCGGCGATCTCCGGGATGTCGGCCGTGCCGGCGCTGCTGGAAGCGGTCAGCCGCGCGACCGGCATGCGCTTCGTCGCGATCGCGCGGGTCACCGACGACCGCTGGACCGCCTGCGCGGTCTACGACCTGATCGAATTCGGCCTGCGCCCTGGCCAGGACCTGGTGCTGGAAACCACGATCTGCAACGAGATCCGCGTGCACCACACCACGGTGGCGTTCGACCGCGCCAGCGCGCATCCGGTGTTCGCCGGGCACCCGACGCCGGCGATGTACGGCTTCGAGAGCTACGTGTCGGTGCCGATCCTGCGCGAAGACGGCAGCTTCTTCGGCACGCTGTGCGCGCTCGACCCGCAGCCGGCGCTGCTGGACGAGGCCACCCTGCGCGCGCTGGAGCAGTTCGCCGCGATGATCGGCCGCCAGCTGCCGCTGTTCGACGCGCAGGAGGCTGCCGCAGCCTCATGCGCGACCGTGCCACCGCCGTTGCCGGCCTGATCCCGGCCGCGCCAGGTCAGCCGGCCAGCCTCATCGCGTACAGCGCCGCGCCGTAGTGCGGCTCATGCAGTGGCGTGCGCAGTTCGAAGCGTGGGCTGGCCGCGCGCAAGGCAGCCGCGAACGGCTCGAGCAGCAGCGCGCCGGCGCTGAACGCGCCACCCGACCACGACAGCGGCACGGTCTCGTCGTCGCCGAAGCCCAGCGTGCGGCGCAGCGCCTCGGCGATCAGCGCCAGCTCCTGGCCGGCGCGGACGTAGGTGTCCGCGGCCATCGCATCGCCATCGCGCGCGGCCTGCGCGACCAGCAGCGACAGGCGCGCGACCTGGTCGCGGGTGAACGCGTGCTCGCCATGGATCCGCGCGCACAGGTCGAGATCGTCGGCCAGCGCGAAATGCGCGTTGAACGCGGCATGCAGCGGCCCCCGCGGCAGCCGGCCATCGCTCATCCGCGCGTAGGCGTTCAGGCCCTGCACTGCGATCCAGTAGGCCGAGCCTTCGTCGGAGAACACCTCGCCCCAGCCACCGGCACGGGCGTCGCGGCCGTGGCGCTGGCCGTAGCCGATCGAGCCGGTGCCCGCGACGATGTTGATGCCGTCGGCGCAGGCCAGCGAGCCGGCCCAGCCGCAGACCATGTCGTTGCCGCAGGTGGAGCGGTCGTGGCCCAGGATCGTGGCCGGTATCGCATCGAGCTGTGGGGTGACCGCGCTGTCCTCGCCATGCGCGGGCAGGCCGAAGAAGGCATGCCCGATCGCATCCGCCTCGATGCCGGCCTGCTGCAGCACCTCGCCGATGCCGTCGGCGAGGATCGCACGCACGCCGTCCAGTCCGACCTGGGGATGGTAGGTGGTGCCGCGCTGCGCCTGCGCCAGCACCGCACCGGCGGCATCGATCAGCACGAACCGGGTCTTGGTGCCACCACCGTCGACACCGAGATAGCGGAGTGCGCCGCTCATGAGGCCAGCGGATGCAGGCGCACGCCCTGGACCACGCGGTTCACCGTGCCCTGCTTGTTCGGGCTGTCCGGGCTGATGCCGGATGCGCGCGAGGCATGGAAGGCGAACAGCTGGGCCACGGCCACGTACGGCCACAGCAGGTCGACATCGGCGGCGCCTGCCAGGCCGGGCACCACCACCGCGTCGCGGCCGCCGGCCTGCGTGGTGATCGCGACCACGCGCGCGGCCACGCCGTCGTTGCGCAGCTCCTCGACCAGGTCGAGGTCGTAGCGGCGGGTCAGCGGATCGTTGGACACGAACACGAACACCAGGGTCCGCGCGGTGACGAAGGTCTTCGGCCCGTGGCGGAACCCCATCGGTGATTCGAAGCAGGTCGCCACGCCGCCGTTGGTCAGTTCGCCGAGCTTGAGCGAGGCCTCGCGCGCCAGGCCCTTGAACAGGCCGCTGCCAAGGTAGGCGACGCGCTCGAAGCCGTGCAGCGCCAGTTCCTGGGTGAAGGCGCGCGCGCCGTCGAGCACGCTGGCGGTGGCGTGTGCCAAGGGCCCGATGCGCGCGTCCATCGCGGCGTGGCCACCCAGCGCGGCCAGCGTCGCGTACATCATGCAGCTGAAGCTGGAGGTCATCGCGAAGCTGACGTCGTGCGTTTCTTCCGGGAGCAGCAGGGTCATCGCCTGGCGCACCGCGACCCGGCCCAGCGCGCCGTCGGCGTTGCAGGTGACCACGAGATGGCGCACATCGGCGACCAGCGCCTCGGCCAGTTCGACCGCGGCGACGCTTTCCGGGCTGTTGCCGGATCGGCCGAACGAGACCAGCAGCAGCGGCTGGGCCGGATCGAGGTACAGCCGCGGGGCGCTGACGATGTCGGTGGTGGCCACTGCGTCGACCCGCGCGGCCAGTTGCCGGTCGAGCAGCGGCGCCAGGCATTCGCCGATGTAGGCCGAGGTGCCGGCGCCGGTGAGGATCACCCGTGCGGCCGGGTTGCCGGTGACCGGGTCGGCGAACGCGGCGAGCTGGGCGGCGAGGTCGCTGACCAGGGCGTGGGTGCGCGCGAGCATGCGCGGCTGCTGCTCGATCTCGCGCGCGGTCCAGAGCGCGCCGCTGGCGGACAGGTCCGCTTCGGGAATGCCGAGGTGCTCAGTGCTGGTCATGGGGGAGGCTTGCATGGAGATAGTCGTCGAGGGTGGTCGCGATGTGGGCCATCACGAGGGAAGCCGGATCGAGCGGGGCGTGGTCGATGCGCAGCGTGCGCAGCGCCTGCGGCAGGTGCTGGCCGACCAGCGGCATCGGCGGCGGGCTCTGGCGCAGGTTGGCGAACAGACGCTGGCAGGCGGCGTCGATCGCCGGGTCGGGCCAGTAGTAGCGGATGCGGTCGCTGAGGCTGTACTGCAGGTCGATCGTCAGCGCCTCGCCCTGGCTGTGGTAATAGCGCTGCCAGTAGCCGGGCTGTTCGCGCAGGCGGGCCAGCGCGGTGTCGCGCAGGTTCGCGCGCTGCTCCGGCGCGATCCATTCGCGCTCGATCGCATCCAGCGCCCATAGCGCCTCGCGCAGCGCGAAGGTCAGGCCGGGGCCGACCTTGAGGATCGCGAAGTGGTCGCGGACCAGCGATGCCAGCGCGTCGCGGGTCTGGTAGTCGGTCGAATGCGCCTCGAACACCAGGCCGGGCGCGTTGGCGATCGCGGCGCTGAGCGCGCGGGCATCGGCCGGCTGGTAGTCGATCACCTGATGGTGGTCGAACTCCACGCCCGGCTGCACGACCGAGGCGATCACGCGCGTCCACGCGTCCTGCAGGCCTGCAGCGGCGAAGGCTACGCGATGCGCATCGATCGTCGCCAGCGCGGCCTCGGGCGTGGTCACCTGCAGGCCTTCGATGTCCTCGGTGGCGCCGCCGGGCACCGGCACTTCGGTGCCGATCACGTAGACCGGTGGTTCGCCGCCGGCCTGCGCCCAGGCGGCTTCGGCTGCGCGGCACAGGCGCACCGCGCGCTCGACGATCACCGGTTCGGGCAGCGGCTCCGGATCGCCGGTGCAGGACATCGAGCAGTCGAGATGGATCTTGCGGAAGCCGGCCGCCACATACGCGGCCACCATCGTTTCGGCCTTGTCCATTGCCGCGCCGGCTGCGAGCGCGGTCCATGGGTTCGGGCCCAGGTGGTCGCCGCCCAGTGCGATCCGCGCCGGGTCGAAGCCGACCCGTGCGGCGATGCCGTGGACGAAGCCCACGAAGTCGGCCGGGGTCATGCCGGTATAGCCGCCCTCCTGGTTGACCTGGTTGCAGGTCGCTTCGAACAGGACCAGCGGCAGGGCGTGGCGCTGCGCATGGCGCAGCGAGGCCTCCAGCACCAGCGGATGGGCGCAGCAGATGGAGGTGATGCCGGCGGCATCACCGCGCTTGTGGCGCGCGACCAGGTCGAGCAGGGCGTGCATCGCGATTCTCTTCTCGTAGGGAGTCTTCAGTCGGCCGGGCTTTCGCGTTCCGGCTCCAGGGCCAGCAGGACCGAGGCGATCAGCGCCATCGCCAGCCCCACCATCTTCAGCGGGCCGGGGACCACCCCGGCCAGGATCAGCGACAGCACCGCGGTGATCAGCGGGCCGCCGGCATTGGTCAGCGGCGCGACTACGATCGCCTTGCCGTAGCGGAACGCGTACACCAGGCACAGCGCGCCGACCGCATTGAGCACCTGGATCGCCGCGACCAGCCATGGCCCTTCCAGTCCGGTGGCGATCGGCTGGCTGAAATCGGTCATCGCCCAGGCCACCGGCGCCAGCACCAGCGCGCCGACCGTCATGTAGAAGAAGATGCTTTCGGCCCGCACCACGGTGTTGGCGCGCTTCATGAAGTAGGCCTGCACGCCCCACGCCGCCATGATCAGCAGCGACAGCACGAACCAGCCCAGGCCTTCGGCGCCGCCGTTGTCGAACGACAGGTCCAGCAGCGGCAGCGCGAGCAGGGCCAGGGCCACGCCGACCGCGCCGATCCGCGTGGTGCGCTCGCGCAGCAGGCTGAAGGACAGCGCGATGGTGATCACCGGCGACAGCGAGATGATCGGGAAGATGAAGTAGGCCGGGCCGCTGGCCAGCGCCTTGAACAGCAGCATCTGCCCGCCCGCGCCGAGCAGGCCGATCATCAGCCCGTACCAGATGGCGCGCGGGCTGCGGTCGATGGTCCAGCCGTTGCGCCACAGGATGAACAGCGTCGGCGGCACCATCGTCAGCGCCCACACGCAGTAGACCAGGGTCTCGGGAAAGGCCGGGCTGGCGGTCAGCCCGGACAGCGTGCCCCACACGCCCCACAGCAGCACCGTGGACAGCGCGAACCACAGCCATGCGCGTTGGCCGGTGGGCGCGGCGGCCACCGTGCTCATGCGACACCTTCCGGCATGGCCTGCAGCAGCAGGAAGTTCTGGAACGGGGCGGACGCCAGGGTGTTGCCGCGCGCGTCGACGCTGCCGAAATCGGTGCCGTTGAACAGGTCGCGCACCCGGTAGCGGCCACGGCCGAGGCCGCGCAGCTGCAGCGGGCCGTCCCACTGCTCGGCGTAGAAGGCGTAGTACAGCGCGCCGTCCTTGCCGATCACATGGGTCTCGGGCTTGTCGAAGCCGATGTCGTACAGCGTGCCCAGGTAGTCGCCCTTCGGCAGCATGTGCTCACGGTAGAGATCGATCCACCTGCGCCACAGCGCTTCCTTCTCCGCATCGAGCACCAGGCCGCCCGGCGGCATCGCCAGCTTCGGATCGGGGATGTCGTGGGGCCAGGTGAACTTGGTCGAGATCACCGCGCCGATGCCGACGCTGGAGGCGAAATCCCGGCCGCCGTCGGCCAGTTCCACATGGTCGCCCGCATAGCTGCCGCGCCTGCCGATCAGCGCCTTGATCGTCTTGCCCTTGTGCCGCACCTGCCACGAGGACAGCGGATCGGACGAGGGGTACTGGTCGGTGGCCGGCATGTTGTGGAAGGCGAATGCGGTGCCGCAGGGACACAGCTCGACCACCGCATCGGGATTGGCTTCGTGCGCGGCGTCGTGGATCGCCTGCCAGAAACTGGCGACGGCCTCGCAGGACTCCATCGGGTCGGCGTGGTTGTGCGCCGGGTTGTAGCAGGGGGCGACGGCGTTCAGATGCTGGCCGTCCAGCTTCAGGCCTTCGAAGCCCCAGTCGCCGATGGCCTTCTTGACCAGCGCCACGTAGAAATCCACGGTCGGCTGGTAGCCGGGGCACTGGGTGAAGGCGTTCCACCAGGTCACGTTCTGGCTGGCGCCGTCCTGGTCGAGCAGCAGCATGTCGGTGTGGCGGTACAGCACCTCGCTGCCGGGATCGGCCGCCAGCGGCGCCAGCCACAGACGCGCGCGCAGGCCCTGGGCCTTGATCGCCTGCACGAAGGCGCGCATGTCGTCCTCACCGCGCGGGAACTTGCGCGTGTCGATCCGCCAGTCGCCCTCGTTGGTCTGCCAGCCGTCGTCCAGCACCACCCACTCGAAGCCCAGCTCCTTCACCTTCGGCAGCGTGCCCAGCACCTGTTCGGTGGTGAAGTCGCGCTCGTAGCCCCAGGCGCACCAGATCGGCGCGAACGCCGAGGCAGGCACTTCCGGTGCGGCGATGCCTTCGTCGGCCATGTAACGGGTGTAATGCAGCAGCGCGGCGAAGTAGTCGCCGGTGTGCACGCTGATGAAGGTCCGGTCGCTGGCCAGCGTCGCGCCGGGCGCCAGCGTGGTCGCGCGCGTGCTCTCGATGGCGATGCGGGCGCTGCCGTCGTCGCCGCGCGCGACCGGCAGGTCGAGCAGGCGCGGCTTGGGTTCGACGTGGCCGACCGCCAGGCCGACGTCGCGGCGCCAGATGTTGGCCACCGGCGTGCCGCCACCGTAGTCCGAGGAATCCATCGCCAGCGTGTTGCGCTGGTCGAACCCGGCACCCATCGGCTGCACCCAGTCGCGGCGGTCGGTGTGGGTGGCGCCGGAGAAACTCCAGAAGCCGTCGCCGGCATCGGCCATCGCATGCGCGCCGTTGCGCCAGCCGGCGATCTCCAGCGGCGCAGCGCCAGCATTGAGATAGCGCGTCTGCAGCAGGGCCATGCCCGGATGGCGCTCGTGGAAGGTCAGGACCACGGTCTTCTCGACGCCGTTGCCGGCGCGGCCGCGCACGGTGTGGCGGCGACCGGGGCCGTGGCGGCGGTCGCGCACGCGCTCGATCCGTTCGTCGACGAAGGCGAAGCCCTCGACCGCACTGCCGTCGGCCAGCAGCAGCGCCTCGCTGGCGTCGAAGCCGGTGATCGCCTGGCCGCTGGCCGAGATCCGTGTCCGCAGCGTGGCGTCGAACTCGACCGACAGCAGGCTGTCGTTGGCGACGGCGCGCGCCGAGGCGGCGTTGGCGGGCACCGCGGCGTGGAGCAGCGGCAGGGCGGCGGCGTAGGCGGCAGTGCCGGAGACGAGCTTCAGAACGGTGCGGCGACGGACAGGCAGCATGGGTTGGCTTTCCCCTTTCGGTCTGTTTCGCTGGAGTCTGCTTCAATCCCCGAACTGGCGCAACAATTTTATTTCGTTATGTGTTAGAAAGGTTTCGTTTCTAATCTTTGCGAGGTGCGGCATGCGTGTGTCGAGCAGTCTTCCGGTGGTTCTGGCGAGCTGTCTGGCCGCTGCCTGCACTGCCGATCCCGCGCCGCCGCTACCCGCGCCCGCAGTCGGGACCTACGCGATGGAGGATTTCGCCAGCGTGCGCAAGTTCGATGCGCACGTGCACGCGAATGCCGACTCGGCCGCCTTCCTCGAGCAGGCGCAGGCCGATGGATTCGAGCTGCTGTCGATCAATGTCGATTACCCGGCGTTTCCTCCGGTGGCCGACCAGCATGCGATCGCGCTGAAGCAGGCCGCGGCCGATCCGGCCCGCTTCCACTGGGCGGCGACCTTCACCATGCAGGGCTTCGGCGATGCCGGCTGGGCGCAGGCCACCGGCGATGCGCTGGCGGCCGAGGTCGCCAGCGGCGCCCGCGCGGTCAAGATCTGGAAGAACATCGGCATGGTCGAGAAGGACGCCGATGGCCGGCTGATCATGCTCGACCATCCCGGCCTCGAGCCGGTGGTGCAGCGGATCCAGGCGCTGGGCATTCCGCTGATCGGTCACCAGGGCGAGCCGCACAACTGCTGGCTGCCGCTGGACCAGATGACCACCGACAACGACCGTGAATACTTCGGCAACCATCCCGAGTACCACATGTACCTGCAGCCGGATCAGCCCGGCTACGAGGACCACATGGCGGTGCGCGACCGTTTCCTGGCCGCGCATCCGCAACTGCGCTTCGTCGGTGCGCACATGGCCAGCCTGGAATGGGATGTCGAGCGGCTGGGTGCGTTCCTTGACAGGTTCCCGGATGCGACGGTCGACTTGGCTGCGCGCATGGCCCAGGTCCAGTACCAGGCGGTGCGCGAACCGGCCAAGGTCCGCGACTTCTTCATCGCCTACCAGGACCGGCTGCTGTACGGCACCGACCTGACCCAGGATCCGGCCGGCGATCCGGCGGCGTTCAAGGCCGCCGCACACGAGGTCTGGCGTTCGGACTGGATGTTCCTGGCGACCGATGGCGTGCAGCGGATCGAGACGATCCGCGCCGACGTGCAGGGCCTGGCGCTGCCGCGCACGGTGATCGACAAGGTCTACTACGGCAACGCCGCACGGGTGTTCGGCGCAGGCGCGCGTTGAGGCCGTGCCTGCCTGCTGCAGACGCTTCCGCAGGAGGGGACCTGGCCCCGACCGCCATCACGTCGCTGCCGCGATGCGTGGGGCGGATGCATCGCGGTCGGGGCTGTCGTCTGACGCCCTCACCCGACCCCGGCCTGCGGCAGCGGCCTCAGGCCAGCTGCAGGTCCACGCCGAGCTGGCGCACGGCATCGCGCAGGTCGTCGGGCGCGCCGCTGTCGGTGATCAGCGCATCCAGCCCGGAGACCGGGATGATCCGGTGCAGGCAGATCCGGCCGAACTTGGAGCTGTCGGTGATCGCCACCACCTTGCGCGCCGCCTCGACCATCTTGCGGTTGAGCATGGCCTCGGGCTCGTGATGGGTGGTGATGCCGCGCTCCAGGTCGAAACCATCCACGCCCAGGAACACCACGTCCACGTGCAGCGCATCGAGCGCGTCCACGGTCAGTCCGCCGTAGAAGGCCATGTTCTTGCGGCGCAGTTCGCCGCCGAGCATGACGATGTGGATGTTGCTCTTGGGCGTCAGCGCGGTCAGGACGCCGAAATCGTTGGTGACCACGGTCACCTCGATGTTCGGCATCGCCTCGGCCAGCTGGATCGCGGTGGTGCCCGAATCGATGGCGATGGTATCGCCGGCCTTGACCAGGGTCGCCGCGCGCCTGCCGATGCGGCGCTTCTCGTCCAGGTGCACGGTGCGCTTGGCCTCGTAGGCCGGCTCGGCCACCGGGCCGCCGACCACGCTGCTGTCGATCGCGCCGCCATAGGCGCGGGCCATCACGCCGCGCTCGGACAGGTAGCGCAGGTCCTTGCGCACGGTCTGCACGCTGACCCCGAAACGATCCGCCAGCGTCGTCACCTGCACGCTTCCGTGCTGGCGCACGAGCTCGCTGATCTGCAGGCGGCGTTGGCTGGTGTCGCGGCTTGCGCTCATGGTGTCTCCATACGAGTGCCGAAAGTATGCCTCTTTTCGTTAAATTTCGCTATTGATGCATAACGAAACATAAGATAGTCTCGGTTTCGTTTGTTAAGCCCCCGCTACAGCCACGCCTTCGAGGAGAGACGAAGTGACGACCGCACTGCACCGGAATACGCTTTTCAGCTGTATCGCATTCGCCCTGCTGGCCGCCCAGCCCGGCCTGTCCCATGCCCAGTCGGCCGATGCCGGTGCGGCCGTTCCCCTGGATGATTCGGTCGACACGCTCGATACGGTGGTGGTCACCGGCGTGCGCGCCAGCCAGGCCCGCGCGATCGAGCTCAAGCGCGAGGCCGGCACCGTGCAGGATTCGATCAGCGCGCTGGAGCTGGGCAAGTTCCCCGACGACAACGTCGCCGACTCGCTCAGCCACATCACCGGCGTGTCGATCACCCGCACCGCCGGCGGCGAGGGCCAGAAGGTCTCGGTGCGCGGCCTCGGTCCCGAGTACACGCTGACCACCTTCAACAACCGCATCCTGGCCACCGACGGTGCCGGACGCGACTTCGCCTTCGATGTGCTGCCGGCCGACGTGATCAGCGGCGCCGACGTGGTCAAGGGTGCACAGGCCTCGTTGACCGAAGGCGGCGTCGGTGGCCTGGTCAACCTGCGTTCGGCCAGCCCGTTCGACCAGAAGGGCCAGCACGGCGTGGTCCGGCTGGAAGGCGACCGCAACCAGATGTCCGAGGAAAACGGCCACAAGATCTCGGCCGTCTACAGCAACACCTTCGCCGACGACACCTTCGGCATGGTCCTGGGCGTGGTGGTTGCCGACCGCAGGGACCGCACCGACATCGCCGGCAACGACGGCGGCTGGACCCGCAATCCGGATCCGACCGACGAGAGCTGGCTGTGGGGCAATGCCTGGGGCGGCAACATCGACCCGAACGGCAACGGCGTGCTCGATCCCGAGGAATACGGCCTGATCGCGCCCGGTCAGTTCCGGGTCGGCTCGATCCTGGAAGAGAAGAAGCGACGCGCCTATTCGGCCAAGTTCGAATGGCGTCCGGCCGACAACATCAAGGTCGTGTTCGACGGACTGAAGACGCGGCTCGACTCGCCGCAGGTCAGCTATCAGCAGTCGTACTACCCGCTGTTCGCGCCGGGCCGATGGTCCGACATCACCGTGCAGAACGGCATCGTCACCGGCTTCACGATGGACAACCCGGATCCGGAGCAGCGCCTCAACCCGGAACTGCTCAACATGACCGAACACCGCGTGGTCGATACCGACCTGTACGGCCTCAACGCGCAGTGGGACGTCAACGACAGCCTGAGCCTGAGCGGCGACGTCTACCGCTCCACCTCCGAGCGCTACTCGGGCGGCCAGGACACCTACGTGGTGCTGCGCATGAACCAGCCCAACATCGCGCGGATCTGGCTCAACGGCGGCATGCCGAACGTCGAGGCGACCTTCGAGGACGGCCGCGACCTGGCCGGCGGCCTGGCCAACGGCGAGTTCGACGGCTCGGACTTCAACACCCACTACATGGAGCTGCGCGGCGACAACATCCGCGACGAGATCACCGGCGGCACCCTGGGCGGCAAGCTGTACGTGGGCCGCGGCGTGTTCGACACGCTGCACGTCGGCCTGGCCGTGACCGACCGCAGCAAGTCGCGCGATCTGGTCAACAACACCCTGAACGGCGGCGCCGACTACTACTCGTCCGACTACGCGATCAATGTCGGCGACCTCGGCGGCAACGTGCTGTCGCGCAGTTTCAACCTGCCGAACTTCATGCGCGGCGTCGGCAGCGTCTTCCCGCGCAGCTTCCTGGCCTTCGACGTGCCCAACTACCTGGCCCAGCTGCGCGCGTACGACGGCAAGCCGCGTGCCGACGGCACCACCTACGACTTCTCCAACGCCGCGCCGAAGTGGAATCCGCTGGAGAGCTACCGGGTCAGCGAGAAGACCAATGCGGTGTTCGTGCAGGCAGACCTGGCCGGCGAGCGCTGGAGCGCCGACGTCGGCGTGCGCCTGGTCAAGACCGAGACCCGTTCCGAGGCCTGGGACGCGAAGATCACCAGCATCACCGAGTACGGCGCGTTCAACTACACCGCCCAGTACGCCGATCCGACCCCGATCCGCCAGGATGGCGACTACAGCTACGTGCTGCCGTCGGCCAACTTCACCTGGCGCTTCACCGACGACCTGCAGCTGCGCCTGGGGGCGGCCAAGACCATGGCGCGCCCGCCGGTGGACCAGCTGGCGCCGACCAACACCACCGCCAGCGTCTCCTGGGGCGAGTTCACCCAGATCTACGGTGGCAACGTCGACCTGAAGCCCTACAGCGCGAAGCAGGGCGACGCCTCGCTGGAGTGGTACTTCAGCGAGAACTCGATCGCGAACATCGCGGTGTTCTACAAGCGCATCGAGAACCAGATCACCACCAGCTGGGAGCCGGGCCAGGACATCGGGGTCGGCCCGATCCTGGGCACCGACGGCAATCCGGTCACCAGCGGCCCGACCCTGTTCAACGTGATGCGGCCGATCAACGGCGACCATGCCAAGGTGCACGGCATCGAAGCCGGCCTGCAGCACTTCTGGGACAACGGCTTCGGCGTGCGCGCCCAGTACACCCGCAACTGGTCCAAGAGCATCGTCGGCGACCTGGAGCGGCCGCTGGAAGGCATCGCGCCATCGGTCTACTCGCTGGGCCTCGCGTACGAGAAGGGGCCATGGTCGATCGGTGCCACCGCCGACCACACCGATGGCTTCGTCACCGCGATCAACGTGCTGGGCGAGGGCTACAACGAGCAGGCGGATGCGATCACCTGGCTGACCGCGCACGTGTCCTACAACGTCAGCGATGCGCTGACGATCTCGCTGGAGGGCAGCAACCTGCTCGACGACGAGCAGACCTACAGCATCAATGGGAATCCGCTGCTGTCGCAGGGCTATTACCGCTACGGCCGTGGCTTCACGCTCGGCGTGAGTCTGCGCTTCTGACCGCCGCGGCCGGCATGCGCCCCGGTGGCGCATGCCGGCCAGCGTCGCGTTTCATTCCGGCGGGCCCTGCGCTCAACGGCGAGCGGCGCTGGCTGCGCCAGCGCCAGGGCGTTGCCTTGCAGCGCACCACCGACGCATGCGGGCGGGTGTTTCCGTCGTCGCTGAAGTACACCGCCCAGCCGCGCCCGCGGGAGTTGGCCGGCGATCCCGGTGCCATCGATGGCCACGCGGCCAGCGCGCTGCGGGCCAGTCTGCAGCCGGGCGAGCATGCGATCGGGGATGGGCGCCTGCATTGCCGGCGCGGCTTGGCGTTGGCCGACCTGCACGAAGGCGCAGGACGGGGGTTACCGCCCACCGGCAACGTGCGGCTGCCGGCCTGGAACGCATCGCGAGGCACCGGGGCAACGGCTCCCGACGGCCAGGGTGCAGGGCCGGAGGCGCATCGAAGAGGCGGGCTGGGGTGCAGTGGCTGATGCGCGGCGGAGTGCGGATCAGGCAGGGCGCGCTCGCTGTGCGTCGCGCGCGTCCGGCTGTTCGCCAGTGATCCGCTGTCCTGCCTGAGGTGGCAGCACCAAGGCGGGCCGAGCTGCTGGACAGCGCATCGGCTGGCGGTTGCGTGCCCGATGCGGTCGTGCGTCGGGCGATGCCTGCAGGCGTCCGCCCGTGGTCTGCATCGATGCGGACCAGCGCCCGGTGCAGGTGGCGGTGGAGCATGACCGGTGGCGGGCGCCCTGTACCGGGCGCCCGCTCCGGATCAGAACTCGGCCCAGTCCGCATCCTGCGCGAGGGCGGTGTTGCCCGCCACCTGCGTCGGGCGCGGTGCCGCCGGGGCCTTGCGCGCCGGGGCGGCCGCGCGCGGCGTCTGCGCCGCGACGGTGATCGGCGCCGCTGCGACCCGGCGCTGGCCGTCGTCGCCGATGCGGAACACCGAGACCGCCTGGGTCAGGCCGGCGGCCTGGTCTTCCAGGCTGCGCGCGGCGGCGGTGGCTTCTTCCACCAGGGCCGCGTTCTGCTGCGTCACCTGGTCCAGGTCGACCACGGTGCGGCTGACCTGCTCGATGCCGGCGCTCTGCTCGGTGCTGGCCGCGGTGATCTCGGCCATGATGTCGGTGACCCGGCGGACCGAGCCGACCACTTCGTCCATCGTGGCGCCCGCGCGGGTCACCAGCTCCGAACCCTGGCCGACCTTCTCGACCGAATCGGAGATCAGCGACTTGATCTCCTTGGCCGCCTCGGCCGAACGCTGCGCGAGGCTGCGCACTTCCGACGCGACCACGGCGAAACCGCGGCCCTGCTCGCCGGCGCGCGCCGCTTCGACCGCCGCGTTCAGCGCCAGGATGTTGGTCTGGAAGGCGATGCCGTCGATCACGCCGATGATGTCGCCGATCCGGGTCGAGGCGCTGCTGATCGCCTGCATCGTGGTCACGACCTCGGTCATCACCTTGCCGCCGGTGGTCGCCACGTCGCCGGCGCCCTGGGCCAGCTGGTTGGCCTGGCGCGCGTTGTCGGCGTTCTGGCGCACGGTGGAGGTCAGTTCCTCCATCGACGCGGCGGTTTCCTCCAGGTTCGCGGCCTGCTGCTCGGTGCGTGCCGACAGGTCGGTGTTGCCGGTCGCGATCTCGCCGGAGGCGGTGCTGATCGACTCGGCCGAACGCTGGATGCCGCGCACGATCGAGGTCAGCTGTTCGGCGGTGCTGTTGGCGGCCTCGGCCAGCTGGCCGAACGCGCCTTCATAATGGCGCTCGACGCGCTGGGTGAGGTCGCCGCCGGCGATCGCGCCGATGATGCGGCCGACGTCGGCCAGGCCGGAGTCGGCCTGCTGCATCAGGCGGTTCAGCGCGGCCACCATGTCCTGGAACGCGAACGCATAGCGGGCCTCGTCGCCACGCGCGCTGAAATCGCCGCGTGCGGCCGCGTCGGCCAGCTGCCGGATCTCGGCATTGATGCCGGACAGGTTGTGCTTCACCGCGTCCAGCGATTCGTGCAGCGCGGCGCGCTGGCCGGGCAGGCGGCGCATGTCGCGGCGCAGGTCGCCGGCACCGTACTCGCCCATGATGCCCATCGCTTCCATGATCGCGTCGAGGTGCTCGAACAGCACCGCGTTCACGCCATGCGCCATCCGGCCGTAGTCGCCCGGGAAGTCCTCCGGCATGCGGTGCGCGATGTTCTCGCCCTTCTGCAGTTCGATCAGGCGCTGCATCTCGCTGTTGAAGCGCTGCAGCTGGGTCTGCATCTGCTGCATGCTGGCCAGCAGGCGGCCGGTCTCGTCGCGGGTATCGGCGACGATGTGGTTGTCGAAGTTGCCGGCGGCGATCGCCTCTGCGGTCTGGGTGGCCTTGCGCAGCGGGTTGCCGATCAGCGTGGCGATCAGCCAGCACAGGCCCATGAACACGCCGATCAGGCCGGCGCCGATCGCGGTCAGGATGCGGGTGAAGTGCCACGCGGCCACCTGGATGTCGTCGGCGTACACGCCCATCGACAGGGTCCAGTTCCACGCGGGGAACACCTGCGAGTAGCCGATCTTCGGCTGCTGGCCTTCGCTGCCCGGCTTGGGCGCGCTGTACTCGGCGAACCCGTCGCCGCTGGTGGCGGCGGCCTGCAGGTCGCGGTAGACGTACTGGCCTTCCTCGCTGCGGTAGTCGCTCATGTCCGTGCCGGCCGGCCGGGTCGGGTGCAGCACCAGGTGCAGCTCCGGGTCGATGGCGAAGAAGTAGTCGACGCCGCCGTTGGTGCGGACCTGCGCCAGGGCTTCCAGCGCCGCCGCCTTGGCGGCGGCCTCGTCCAGGTCGGTCCGCCCGGCGTAGTACTCCAGGATGCTCATGCCCATCTCGACCTGGGTCTTGACGCTGGCCTTGCGGGCGTCGACCAGGTCCAGGTACTGCAGGCGGGCGGCCGAAACCGCGAGGGTGACGACACCGATCGTCAGCAGCACGCAGAGCAGGACGAACTTGCGGGCCAGCGACAGGTTCGCCACGGCCAGGCGCAGGGACTGGAGGGACTTCATGGGATGGATCCGGACATGGGGGCAGTCTTGTTAGCGGCCGTGAGCCGGGACGGTTGAGCGCGATGCGTACACGATCCTGACTCGCTCATTCATCCGGCCGCGTCGCGGCGGCGGTTCGCACCAGTCGGGTGCGTGGCATCATGCCGGCCCCCGTTTCGCCGCCATTTCCGGAGATTCCATGCGTTTTTACCGCCTGTTGATGGCACTCGCGTGCTGCCTGTCCACGCCCGCCTGGGCCGCGCCCGGCGAGGCGCCGGCCCAGGTCCGCGTCGTGCACCGGGACGGGGCCTACGCGCTGACCGTCGACGGGCGTCCGTTCCGGGTCCTGGGCGCCGGCATGGAGCGCGGCGGCGAGGAGGAACTGGCCGCCCGTGGCGGCAATGCCTTCCGCACCTGGAGCAGCAGCGGCGATCCGGCGGAGGTGCGGGCCATGCTCGACCGCGCCCGGCGCAACGGCCTGATGGTGGCGATGGGCCTGGACGTGGCCCGCGAACGGCACGGCTTCGACTACGACGACGCGGCCGCGGTCGAGCGCCAGCTGCAGCGCGTGCGGGCCGAGGTCCTGCGCTTCAAGGACCACCCCGCGGTGCTGATGTGGCTGGTCGGAAACGAACTGAACCTGGACGGGCGCAACCCCGCGGTCTGGGATGCGGTCGAGCAGATCGCGCGGATGATCCACGCCGTCGACCCCCACCACCCGGTGATGACGCCGCTGGCCGGTTTCGATCCCGCGGTGGTGGCGGAGGTGACCCGGCGCGCGCCGTCGCTGGACCTGCTCGGCCTGCAGCTGTACGGCGAGATCGACGCACTGCAGCAGCTGCTGCAGGCCAGCGCCTGGGACGGCCCGTACATCGTCACCGAGTGGGGTCCGACCGGCCACTGGGAGAGTCCGCTGACCAGTTGGGGCGCGGCGATCGAGGACGACGCCACGCGCAAGGCCGAGCTGCTGCTGCGCCGCTATCGCGGGCAGATCGACGCCGACCGCCGCCGCGGCCTGGGGTCCTTCGTGTTCCTGTGGGGGCACAAGCAGGAGCGCACGCCGACCTGGTACGGCCTGTTCCTGCCCAGCGGCGAGACCACGCCCGGCATCGATGCGATGCAGTTCGCCTGGACCGGTCGATGGCCGGACAACCGGGCGCCGTCGGCCAGCGCGATCACCCTGGACGGTCGCGCTGCCATCGACAGCATCGTGCTGCAGCCAGGGCGCGCGTATCGCGCGTCGGTGCAGGCGCGGGACCCGGACGGCGACCCGCTCGAATACCGCTGGAGCGTGCGTGCGGAAAGCACCGCCACCTCGATCGGCGGCGATCCCGAAGCGCTGCCGCCGACGATCGACACCGGCCTGCGCGCTGCCGGCGACGGCGTCCTGGCGCTGACCGCGCCGGCGCTGCCGGGCAACTACCGCCTGTTCGTCGAGATCCACGACGGCCAGGGCCACGCCGCCCATGCGAACGTCCCGTTCCAGGTGGCGGGCGGCGAGACGGCGGCGTCGCCCTGAGGCCGGCGCCGCGCCCGCCGACGGCTTGCCGTTGCCGGCGACGCGTGTCAGGGTCGCGTGGTGCAGCCGCGATTCAAGCAGCGCTTGCTAGCGTCTTCACATCCACGGCCTCCCGGCCGTTCCGTACCGAAGGTTCCGATTCATGCGCCTGATCCCGCTCGCCGCCGCATTCGCCTTGTCGTTGTGGCTCCCTGCCGCATCGGCGGCCGAGGCCACCACGGCCGGCGTTGCCACGCCCGGCCTCGACCTGAGCGTGCCGCAGGACGGCCCGGTGCCGACCTGGGGCGCAGGCGATCCGCCGGGGACCTGGTATGGCGACACCTCGGGCGTGCCGGCCGACGAAGCCAGGGCGGCGGCGCCCGTCCGCCGGACCGCCGCATGCCCGACCGCGCCCGATGGCAGCGAAAGCACGGTCACCGGCAGCCTCACCACCGGCATCGGCACCAGCCGCGCCGGCACCAGCCGTTTCAACGCGGCCAGCGTGAACGTGTGCCGGGAATACACGACCGACAGCGGTCGCAGCGGCACGATGAACCTGCAGATCAACGTGGCCGAAGGCGACGGCCCGGGCATGTACTACCGCCCCCATTACGGATACGGCCCGATGGCGTCGCCGTACTTCGGCGGATACGGTCCCGCGCGCTGATCGCCTGATCCATGCGCGGCGCATGCCGCGCCGTCCGGAGGCGATGCAGACGCACCCCTCCGATCGCTCCTCGCGCCCGATGATGCGTCCGGTCAGGGCGCCTGGTTCGGCTTCCTGATCCACAGGGAGCGCCGGCGGGCCGCTTCCCGCTTCCGGTCGCCTGATTCCACGACGTGTCGCGTGCTTGCCCTCGCGACGACGGAGGCGGGCCTGTGCGGGCGTCGGGCGGGACCATTCCGGCGTCGATGCCGCGTTGCACGGTCCCGGTGTCGCGAGCCGATCATCGGGTGACGCAGCCGCAATGCCGGTGCGGCTGTGGACGACGTTCCGCCGCCGCGGGCATCGGCATCGTTCAGGGCGGCATCGGGCCGCCAAGCGCTCCGGGCCGCGGTGGCGTACGCCCGCCGCAGAGCCGCGGACAGGCGCACGCGACGATCTCGATCCGCAACGCAGCGCCGGGACGCGCGGCGCGGCTCGTCACGGTGCGTGCGGTCGCGGTGCCGCGCCGTGCAGGATGTCGTCCAGCGCGTCCGGCAGGGTCGGGAAGCGGAACACGAAACCGGCCTTCTGCGCGCGGCGCGGCAGCACCCGCTGGCTGACCAGCAGCAGGTCGGCCATCTCGCCGAATGCCAGGCGCAGCACGGCCGCAGGCAGCGGCAGCAGGGATGGCCGGTGCAGGGCGTGGGCCAGGGTCTGCGCGAACGCGCGGTTGCTCAGCGGATGCGGTGCGGTGCCGTTGAACGGGCCGCTGTGGGTGTCGTCGAGCAGCCACAGGATCAAGGCGATCAGGTCGTCGCGGTGGATCCAGCTCATCCAGTGATGGCCATCGCCGAAGCGGCCGCCGGCGCCGAGCCGGAAGGCCGGCAGCATCCGCGCCAGCGCACCGCCGTCGCGACCGAGCACGATGCCGGTGCGCAGCAGGCTGACCCGTGGCCCGAGCGCGCCGATGCGCAGCGCCTCGGCCTCCCAGTCACGGCACAGCGTTGCGGCGAAGTCCTCGCCCGGTGGCGCATCCTCGTCGAGCGGCGTATCGCCACGGTCGCCGTAATAGCCGACCGCCGACCCCGAGACCAGCACCCGGGGCCTGGCCTGCGCCGGGTGCGCGGCGATCCAGTCGTGCAGGCGGCGGGTGGCATCCAGCCGCGACTGGCGCAGCCGCTGCTTCAGTGCGGGCGTCCAGCGCGGCCCTGTCAGGGGTTCGCCGGCCAGGTTGATCACCGCGTCGGCCGGGTCGGCCTGGTCCAGCCGTTCGACCAGGCGCACCTGCGGCATGCGCGCGGCGATCCGTCGCGCCTGCCGGCTGGGCACGGTGACCCGGTGCCCGCTGGCCAGCAGGCGTGCGCACAGCGGCTGGCCGATGAAGCCGGTGCCGCCGGTGACCAGGACATGCATGGCGCTGCCTCGCGGAGTGTTCGAGGGGAGGCCAGTATCGCGCCGGCGTGGTGACGGCGCGATGCGCTCAGCTTGCAGGCAGGATCGCGGCCGGCATCGGATGGCCGAGCAGCCAGCCCTGTCCGATCGCGTCCGGCAGCAGTTCGCGGATATGGCGGACCTGCGGCTCGGTTTCCACGCCCTCGACCACCACCCGCACCTGGAGGATCCGCGCCATCGTGCAGATCGGTTCGAGGATCTGGCTGATCGGCGAGCCGGTGCCGATCGAGGCGGTGAACCGCTTGTCGACCTTGATCCCGTCCAGCGGCAGGTCGGTCAGGTAGGCGAGGTTGGAATAGCCGGTGCCGAAGTCGTCGATGAAGAAGCGGTAGCCCTTGCCGCGCAGCAGGCGCATGCGCCCGGCCAGGTCGGCATGGGCGGCGGTCGAGCGCTCGGTGATCTCCAGCACCACGCTGGCGGCCGCGATGCCATGCTCCGCGCACTGCGCGTCGAGGTAGCGATGGAAGGTCTCGTCCATCACGTCGTCGACGGTCAGGTTGACGCTGATGTAGATCCCGTGCCCGGCGAGCAGCCGTGGCGCCAGGTCGGCGAAGGCCTTGCGCACCACCTGCCGGGTCAGCCGTCCGCCCAGGCCCATCTGCTCGGCCATCGGCACGAACACGTCGGGCGGCACGTTCACGCCCTGCCGCGTGCGCCAGCGCGCCAGCGCCTCGAAGCCGGCCAGCGCGCGGGTGTCGAGCGCGCGCAGGGGCTGGTAGACCACGTCCAGGCCGTCGCCGTTCACCGCGCGCACCAACTGTGCCTCCAGCGAGATCCGGTTGCGCGCAGCATGCGCGAGCAGGGCGGACAGGCCCGCGCCGGCCAGGCCGCCCAGCAGGCCGATGCCGATGATCAGCCACAGCGGTTCGGCGACCAGACCCGAATCGCGCATGCGCGCGGCCACGCAGATGTCGAAGCTGTCGCTGCAGCGGCTCTGCAGGCGCGTGGTGCCGAACGCATAGAACGTCTCGTAGTCGCCGGGCTGCAGGCCCTGCGGGTCGCCGAACATCTGGAAGACATGGCTGCCGTCATGGTTGGACAGCAGCATCGCGGTGTCGCGGTGCAGCTGTTCGATGTTGCGGAAGGCGTCGGGCGCGGTGATGACCACGGTGTCGCGGTTGCCGGCCATCTGCGCGGAAATCCGCGGGTCGACGATGTCCGACACCGCGTTCCAGAGCTGATGGCCGCCGGCGGTGACCATGTCCGGCGGCGGCAGCGGCCTGGGCGTGGCCAGCACGCCCCAGGTGGCCGAGCAGATCAGGCTGCCGTCGCGCAGGCGGCCGACGTCGCGGATGTTGCGCGAGCGGAATGCGAGGAAGCGCAGGTCGGCCAGGTCGGCCTGGGAGCAGGGCACGGCGCCGGGGGTGCGGCTCACCTCCAGGGTCCGGGCCGACTCGTGGGCGATGTCGTCGGCCTCGTCCAGCAGGCGCTGGGTCAGTGTCTCCAGGCGCAGGCGGTCGCGCTGGACCAGGGCGACGTGGGTGCACAGCAGGGTGGCCACGGCGGCGACCAGCACCAGCAGCACGAGCACGGCACGCTGCCGCGCCAGCAGACGCTCATAGAAACGATGTATCGCCAACGCCGGTCCTCTGTCTGAAGTTGCCGCCGACCACGTGGACACGGGGACGGGGCCCGGGAACTCCTTCCCTTGCAAGCGTCGCCAAGGCCAACCAGCGCACCGCAGCAGTGAAGAGCAAACGCCGCGGGATGTGAAGTCCGGCAGTCCGAGCTGTGAGGTGCATCACATTCGCATGTGGATAACCGGGTGGCCGACCACCGTCGAGACGATGGCGACGGACAACGCTGCGTTCCAGGGCCCGGGACGGCGATGGAGACCCCGGCAGACCGGCGCGACCGGCACTGCACCGGTCCCGACAACGATTCGTCCCACCTGTCGTCCTGTTCGGCGCGGCACGGCCTGCCTAAGCTCTGCCCCTCCCTACGACCCGAGTCACCGTCATGTCCAAGCCGCTGATCGAAGCCTTCAAGACCCGCCGTACCCAGTACGCCCTGGGCAAGACCCTGCCGATTTCGCAGGAGCAGACCACCGCGCTGATCCAGGAAGCCGTGCGCCACGCGCCGTCCTCGTTCAATTCGCAGAGCTCGCGCGTGGTGATCCTGTTCGGCGCGCAGAGCGACGCGTTCTGGGGCATCGTCAAGGACGCGCTGCGCGCGGTGGTCCCGGCCGAGGCCTTCGATGCGACCGCGCAGAAGATCGATGGCTTCGCCGCCGGTGCCGGCACCGTGCTGTTCTACGAGGACCAGGACGTGGTCAAGGGCCTGCAGGAGCAGTTCCCGCTGTATGCCGACAACTTCCCGGTCTGGTCCGAACACGCCAGCGGCATCGCGCAGTACGCGGTCTGGACGGTACTGGCCGATGCCGGGATCGGCGCCAGCCTGCAGCACTACAACCCGCTGCCGGACGCCGCCGCCGCCGCGCGCTGGGAGCTGCCGGCCAGCTGGAAGCTGCGCGCGCAGATGCCGTTCGGCGCGCACGCGGCGCCGATCGGCGAGAAGAGCTTCATCGACGACAGCCTGCGCTTCCGCGTCTTCGGCTGAGTCCTGCCACGCCGCCGGTGCGTCCGGCGGCGCGGTGCGGTGCAGGGACGGCGGTCCGCGCCGTCGCCCGCACGCGACATGCGCAGCGTCGTGCATGCCGTGCGGAAGAGCCTGCACGCGCGATGCAGGCAGCGCACGACCATGGTCTAGCTGACGCCTCCGCGCATGCTTGCCATGCTCGCGGGTCGACCACCGACGGCTGACCTGCCATGTTCCAGCGTGCCACCCGCCTGTGCGTTCGCCTCGTCGAACGTTTCCTGCCCGACGCCTACGTGTTCGTGCTGATCTTCACCGCGCTGGCCGCCGTGGCCGCGCTGACGATCGAACGCACCTCGCCGCTGGAACTGGTCCGCTACTGGGGCAGCGGCTTCTGGGAGCTGCTGGGCTTCTCGATGCAGATGCTGCTGGTGCTGGTCACCGGCTTCATCCTGGCCAGGACGCCGCCGGTCGAGCGCGGCCTGAGCTGGCTGGCGTCGCGTTGCCGCACGCCGAAGAACGCGATCGTCGTGGTCACCCTGGTGGCGCTGGCCGCCAACTGGATCAACTGGGGCTTCGGCCTGGTGATCGGCGCGCTGTTCGCGCGCGAGGTCGCACGCCATGTGCGGGTCGACTACCGGCTGCTGGTCGCCAGCGCGTACTCGGGCTTCATCGTCTGGCACGGTGGCCTGTCCGGCTCGATCCCGCTGACCATCGCCACCGAAGGGCATTTCCTGCACGACACGATCGGCGTGATCCCCACGTCCGAGACGCTCTTCGCGCCGTTCAATCTGCTGATCGTCGCGCTGCTGGTGATCGCGGTGCCGCTGATCAACCGCGCGATGACGCCGAGCGACAAGGATGCGGTGCTGTTCACCCCGCCGGAGGATCCCGAGCCGCCGCAGCTCGCACATGGCGCCAGCCCGGCCGAGCGGCTGGAACATGGCTGGATCCTGTCGGTGGCCGTCGGCGTGGCCGGGCTGGTGTTCCTGGCCGACCACTTCATCGGTGGCGGCACGCTGAACCTCAACATCGTCAACTACGGGTTCCTGATGCTGGGCATCGTCCTGCACCGCACGCCGGCGCGCCTGCTGGCCGCGCTGCAGGAGGCGATCAAGGGCGGCGCCGGCATCGTCATCCAGTTCCCGTTCTACGCCGGCATCATGGCGATCCTGGTCGGCTCCGGGCTGGCCACGACGATGTCGGAGTGGTTCGTGTCCTTCGCCAGTGCCGCCAGCCTGCCGTTCTGGACCTTCCTGTCGGCCGGCCTGATCAACATGTTCGTGCCCTCCGGCGGCGGCCAGTGGGCGGTGCAGGCGCCGGTGATGGTGCCGGCCGCGCAGGCGCTGGGCGCGGACCTGCCGAGGGTCGCGATGGCGGTGGCCTGGGGCGATGCCTGGACGAGCATGCTGCAGCCGTTCTTCGCCCTGCCGCTGCTGGCGATCGCCGGGCTGAAGATCAAGGACATCATGGGCTACTGCCTGATGCTGCTGTTCGCCTCGGGCGCGATCATCGGCTTGGTGTTCGTGCTGTTCCAGTAGCGCGCGGCATGCGGCATGCGGCGTGGACCGCTGGCCGCACGGCCGCTGGATGCAGGGCGGGACGATGCGCTGCCGGCGAGCGGGCGATGGATGCGGTGCGATGAACGATCGGCCGCCGATCACGTTGGTGCCGTCGCGCGCCGCTGTCGTCGCCAGGTCGCGCCGCGCGTGACTGGTGGCCTGGTTCGCTCCTGCGGCGAGTGCGATCCGCGGCGCTGGCCTGCGGTCTTGCAGTGCGGCGCGGCCCACGTGTCCATGAACGCGCCGCTGCGATGGATCCGGTCGGCTCCGTCGTCGGCTGGCAGCGGGTGCTCGACAGGCCGGCCGGCGCCATGCCGCCGGGCTGCAAGCGTGAATACGGCCCGCTGAAGCGGACAGCCCGGCCACTGCATGCGTGCCGATCCGTGCGCCGTCGCATGGCCGGCGACGGGCGGTGTCTATTGCGCGCCGCAGCAAGCACTTTCGGCCGGGTCTGGGTACAGTGCGTCCAGTCTCCTGCCAGCGACCGCCACGATGCCGCCGTTCCTCCAGTCCCCCATCGGGACTTTTCTTTCCCCGAAAAATGGTAGCGCTAACTTTCCTGCCGGCCGGGGGGCTGCATGAGTCTCGTCGCGGGCATCGATGCGGGCACGCAGAGCATCAAGGTCGTGGTCTACGACCCGGACGCGAAGCGGATCGTGGCCAGTGCCGGCGCACCGCTGGAGCTGATCAGCGGCGACGACGGCAGCCGCGAGCAGCATCCGTCGGCCTGGGTCGACGCGGTGCGCAGCTGCTTCGCCGCGATCGATGGCGGTGTGCGTGCGCGGATCGTCGCGCTGGCCGTGTCCGGCCAGCAGCACGGCTTCGTCCCGCTGGATGCGGAAGGCAACGTGCTGGCGCCGGCCAAGCTGTGGTGCGACACCAGCTCCAGCGCGCAGTGCGGGCAGATCATGCAGGCGGTCGG
>Ga0160495_100092_pt1 | contig 147286 bp, 123 predicted proteins | sample DID4MG_4_FD_108251 | JGI IMG/M metagenome (GOLD analysis project Ga0160495, IMG submission 108251) | Enriched soil microbial communities from UW Madison campus, WI, USA - DID2933_E24_FP4 MG | ecosystem: Environmental > Terrestrial > Soil > Unclassified | place: USA: Madison, Wisconsin... | reverse complement strand
CGGTGTTAGCAGCGGCATGTCGTACTCGACGTTGATCACGGGGCCAGAGCGGCGCCGGCGCTGGAGCGAGGATCAGAAGGAGGCCTTGCTGGCCCAGGCCTTCGGGCCGGGCGGCAATGTCACAGAGACGGCTCGCCGCGCTGAGGTTCATACCAGCCTTCTCTATCGCTGGCGGCGCGCCACGCTGGCGCCGGCCCAAGGCTTTGCGCCAGCGGTGCTGATCGGTGAAGCGGATCAGCCACCTCCGCAGCCGCCTGCAGGCCCGGCCATCTTCGTGGAGCTGCCCGACGGCGTGCAAGTCCAGGTGATGGCCGACGCGCCAGCGGATCTCGTCACAGCGACTCTGCGAGCCCTGCGATGATCGCCATCCCCAGCGGGGTGCGGATCTGGATCGCCACGGGCCACACGGACATGAGGAAGGGCATGCAAGGCCTGGCCCTATTGGTCCAGGAGCAGCTCAAGCGCGATCCACACGCTGGGGATCTCTTCGTCTTTCGCGGCCGCGGCGGGAGCCTCGTGAAGATCCTCTGGCACGACGGTCTGGGCATGTCGCTCTACGCCAAGCGCCTGGATCGTGGCCGCTTCGTCTGGCCCGTCGTCAAGGGCGGCGCCGTGGCGCTGACGGGGGCACAGCTGGGCTACATGCTGGAAGGGATCGACTGGCGTAACCCCCCGGCACACCTGGCGCCCGGCCAGCGCCGGATAGGCCCGGTCTTTCTTCGCCGGGCCTGCATTTAGGGGCGCCACAAGCGATCGGATTTATGATTCCATCAGGCCATGGACGCCATGCCAGAGGCCCTGCCGGATGATGTCGAAGCGCTGAAGGCGGCGCTGGCAGCCATGCAGGCGCGAGCCGATCTGGCGGAGGCCGAGCTCGCCGTCGCCCACGACAAGCTCGATGTCGCTCAGGCCCGTCTCGATGTGGTCCAAGCCGAGGCGGCCGAGGCCAAGGCCCAGGTCTCGGATTCCCAGGCGCTCATCGCCCATCTCAAGCTGCAGATTGCCAAGCTGCGGCGCGAGCGCTTCGGCGCCTCCTCGGAGCGCACCGATCGGCTGCTCGATCAGCTGGAGCTGCAGCTGGAGGAGCTAGAAGCCTCGGCCAGCGAGGACGAGCTGGCCGCCGAGATCGCCGCGGCCAAAACGACGAAGGTCGCGCCGTTCGAGCGCAAGCGGCCGTCCAGAAAGCCATTCCCCGAGCACCTGCCGCGCGAGCGGGTCGTCATCGAAGGGCCATGCGCTTGCGCCGCCTGCGGCGGCACGCGCCTTTCCAAGCTGGGCGAAGACATCACCGAGACGCTGGAGGTCGTGCCGCGCCAGTGGAAGGTCATCCAGCACGTGCGCGAGAAGTTCACGTGCCGGGACTGCGAGACGATCAGCCAGGCGCCCGCGCCCTTCCATGTCATCGCTCGCGGCTGGGCCGGCCCCAGTCTGCTGGCCATGATCCTGTTTGAGAAGTTCGGCCAGCATCAGCCGCTCAATCGCCAAGCCGAGCGCTACGCCAAGGAGGGCGTGCCGCTTAGCCTCTCTACCCTGGCCGATCAGGTCGGCGCCTGCGCCGCGGTGCTCATGCCGCTGTTCCAGCGCATCGAGGCTCACGTCCTGGCCGCCGAGCGATTGCATGGCGACGACACCACGGTCCCGGTCCTGGCCAAGGGCAAGACCGACACCGGGCGATTGTGGGTCTATGTCCGCGACGACAAGCCTTTCGCTGGGCCAGCACCGCCGGCAGCGATCTTCTACTATTCGCGCGATCGCCGCGGCGCTCATCCCATCGGCCATCTGGCGACGTGGTCGGGCGCCCTTCAAGCCGACGCCTATGGCGGCTATGGCGAGCTCTACGCGCCAGGTCGACAGCCCGCGCCCGTACTCGAGGCCGGCTGCTGGGCCCATGCCCGCCGCAAGTTCTTTGAGCTGGCCGATGTCGAGGCCGCCGCCCACAGCAAGGCGCGTGGGCAGAAGTCCAACGCGGTCTATCCGCTGGCCCTGGAGGCTGTCCTGCGCATCGACGCCATCTTCGCCATCGAGCGCGAGATCCTGGGGCTTTCGCCTGCGGAGCGAAAAGAGGTCCGGCAGGCTCGCAGCAAGCCTTTAGTCGCCGAATTGGAGGCCTGGCTGCACGAAACGCGCGACAAGCTCACCCGCGCGCACGACCTAGCCAAGGCCATCCACTACATGCTGCGGCGCTGGCCCTCGTTCGTTCGCTTCCTCGACGATGGCCGGATCTGCCTCAGCAATAACGCCGCCGAGCGCGCGCTGCGCGGCATCGCCCTAGGACGTAAGTCCTGGCTGTTCTGCGGCTCTGATCGCGGCGGCCAGCGCGCGGCGATCCTCTACAGCCTGATCGTCACGGCAAAGATGAATGACGTCGATCCGCAGGCTTGGCTTGCCGACGTCCTGGCCCGCATCGCCGGGCATCCAGCCCAGCAGATCGACGAGCTCCTACCGTGGAATTGGCAGGCCGGCGCCGCGCCGGCGCGGGCGGCCTGACGCTGCACAGGGAATGTCCGGATGTCGGCGGGGATGTTACTTCGTGTGCCGACCCGAATAAGACGTTACAGCTCAACCGCTGCCTCGATAGACTACGAGGATGAAGTCCTATTTCCTGTACGCAATCTCGGGCGTGGCCGCTGCTGAGGCTGGCCTGGATCGGTTGTTGCCCATTCAGCGTCACCCGTGGGTCTTGTTCGCCTCGCTCGGCGACGCCATCGCATATTTCAATGTCAGCGAGCGGAATGCAGAGGTTGAAGGTCCCGATGATCCAGCAGGGCCCGGACCAATGGTTCAGGTCGACATTAGCGGGCGACACTACTACGAGGATGACGCCGTTTTGGCTGTATTGCGGCAGCTTCGGCAGACTGTTGGGGGCTTGGTCATGGACGATAGTGGCGAGCCGGTCTGATCGAAGGACGTCAGCTCCCCACCCCGCCCGGAACTTGATGACGTCCGCTAATCGGACCTAGGCCGCCGCGGTTCTCACCGGATGCGTACGTGCTGACGGGGATGGGTCGAAGCACTAATGGGGATCGACGCTTGCTCCCGTAAGAGGCGACTCAGCCCGGCTAACTGATCTGGAAACGACGCCGTAACCCAAGAGCGATGAGAAACAACAACCCGCCGGCTATCACTGACTCTACCGAGGACAGGACGCGCACCAGGAAGCCGACCTCAATGCCATCCCATAGGAGCGCTTCTTCAAGTGCTCCTCCTGCTGTGTTCGAGGGCCGTATGGACCATACGCCGAAGAGCGAAAAGATTGATCTCGCCGAAAGCTGCAAGACCTGAGCGATGTCCGGGTGGATCGGGCCAACCAATGCCCACCTGCCCTCAAGCGGAAGGCCAGCCACGACCGCAACAGCGAAATAGATCGCCGCCCAGAGCAACCAGACGCCGAGAAGCGCGATTAACGGCCGACCTACGGAGAGCCCGTAACCAGATAGACCGCCATAAAGTACTGAGAACATGCGCTCGCTGCTAAACCAAGGCGCTTGCCGTCGACGGACCAGTAGTTCGTTTCTGTAAAGGGTCTGCTCAAGCGTACGATCCCGCGCATTCTCTGCAGCAAGACGCAAGGCGCGTGTGCCATACTCGAGGCTCGCTCTAAGCTTTGGCGTGACTGCTTTGCGCAGAGCCACTATAAATGCGGCGTCGCAAGATTCTCGGTCACCGGCAATCCGAGCTTCCCCCTTAAGTTCGGCTCCATCAAACGCCGCAAAAGCTGGGAACGCCGCACTGCCTAAGCTAACGAAGGCGCTGAAACGCGCGCCTCGGAAGCTTGCGGCGAAACAAGCCGGATCTTCCTCCCAAACAACCTCGTCGAAAGCGACTGCGCCGAGAAACTGGGCGCGATCCGCTCGAAGTCGCTGCCTGAATGTCGCCGTAGTGAAATCGACAGTTCCTTCGAACCTCGCACGCTGAATATCTGCCGCTGTAAGGGTCGCGCCGCTGAAATCTGCAGTTTCCTCCCATAAGGCTGCAGCAAAATTGCACTTGTCGTAGAGAGACGCGGAGCTGAAATCGGCTCCTCGAGTGAACTGAACATTTGAGAAGTCGGCATTTCCAAGGACAGCCGAATTGAAGCGGGCGTGCTCAATTTTCGCTTTCGGCCAGCTGGCCACTTTGACGGTGGCACCTTCAAAATCGCAGGACGCTTTGAAAACTGCCTCGTCGAACGAGCCCTGTGACAATGAAGCTCCAGCGAATGTCGCATCACCTTCGAACTGTGTTCGCTTGAAGCGCGCGCCGTCGATGTGACAACGAGCGAAATCCGCGTCGCCCAGAATAACGGCTGCTGACGCGTTGAGAGATGGGTAGGAGCCGGAAAAGGTCACATCGCTTAAGAAAACGGATCGACCCAGGCGAACTGCCTCTGCTCCCTCACTCACCTCGAGTGGTCCATGAACGAGGCAACCCTGAAGTTCGAACCCCTCGATTAGAGTTGCAGGTAGGGTCACGGCTCCGAGAAAACACGCTTGACGAACAAGCAGATACCGAAGGCTGTCGACCTCCTTCGGCGGAGCGCTCAAAACGACACCATTGAGCGGCAACGGCCAGCTAGAAGAGCGGCTAGCCAGCGTTCGCTTCAGCGCTTTCCGTTGGGCCGTCGGCACGTTCGAAATGAACGCATCTGGGGGAAGCCGCTCGAATGCTCGGCTCACTGTCCGGACGGCGATCATGTGTTGATTGTGGGTCCAACCAAGCTTGGCAAGCGACCCATCTTGCCAGCGCGCAGGAACGTGCGCTCGCGTCCAGGCCCGACCGTCAGCTCCAAGGATGAGGTGGCTCTCTTCCGCGCGCCAAAAGTCCTGCAAGGTCGCACGCTTAAGGGTTTTAGAACCCACGGCACGCCGAGCGAGCGTACCATCGTCCCGAACGCCCCAGCCCGGCCAGTATTTGCGAGCAAGACCCTCCCAAGAGAAATCCTGCTCCCACCAATCTTTCCACCAGCGCTCTTGCAGCGTCTCGCGCGTGTCGTCTCCAGATGTCAAAGCCGGCCCCGCTCGCGACTCTAAATACTTGAATCACTACCCTGACTCAGCTTGACGCCATCGTCATTCGATTTTGTTCATGGCGCGGAGGGCGAGCAAAGGGTGCCGAGCTAGGTTCGACTTTATCCGTGCTGCGCCACTAGCTGCCGTTGGGAAGGCTCCAGAAACACGACCTATGTGGAGAAGGCTGATTGCGACCCAAGTCACGGGTTTGCGGCGTCGATCAGCGCCAAGAGCCTTCGGGCAGCAACTCTTCGCGAACGGCACGCATGAGCGCTCTGCGCAGCGCCTCAGCGTCGAGAGGTAAGCAGTAGGCCGGCCTGGCACGCTCGAACCTCCAGCTGTCGGCCAAGGCGCCGGCGTCGAAAGGCTCGAACCCGAACTGATGAACAAGATCGGACACGACGCCCTTCGCCTCGCCATCATCGCCTGCCAGCGGAAGGGCCCGCCGTGCTCCGGAGGCTAGCCGCGAACCCGCGGAATTCAGATCGCGGGCCAAGATCGCGTTGAAGGCCTTGACCAGGCGGGAGCCAGGAAGACGCCGGGCGACAAGTTCGCTCGTCGTGATGTCGTTGGCGTCCAGTTCGCGGATCGCCCCGTCGCGCTCTGGATAATAGTTGTTGGCGTCGATGATGATCTTGTTGGCCAACCGTCCCGGTTCAAGTTCGAGGACGCGAACGAGGGGAATGGCGACCAGGACGAGATCCCCGAACGCGGCGGCCTCATCGGCCGAACCGGACAGCGCGCCGGTCTCCCGCGTGAACTGGTCCAGCGTCTTCGGGTCGCGAGAATTGCTGACCAGCACCTCGTGTCCGGCCTCGATGGCGAGACTTGCAAAAGCTCGTCCGATATTCCCCGCGCCAATCGTACCGATACGCATTGCAACACCTACAGTTACTTGTACACCGCAGGTGGTGTCGGCCGGTATCAAGGTCAAGCTCCGCGGCATCCTGAGAGGGCTCGGTCTTCTGGCAGCCCCCTCTCCCGCCGACCAACGGTCCGCCTCGCCGGCCCGAACGCGCCATGTGTGGACGGCTCCCCGTTGGCAAGGGTGATCTGACGTTTTGCGAGGCTTGGTCGGTGCGGCCATGTGTTCGACCTGTTGGTGCGGTACGCATGACCGCTGGCCATAATGCCTTCCGCGAAGGTGGGTCCCTACCAATTGCACGCGCTCGAGGCGCGATGGCGCGAGTGGGTTATCCCGCCTTCCGGTATCGACCGGCTGTCGCATTACATCTGGTCCGCCCTTCCCAAGTTCGTTGGCCGCAGCTTGGCGCTGGACCTGTCTCTAGGCCGGCTGCGGCTCCCGATACCGCTCGCCGCTGGTCATGATTGCCCAGATCATCCGGGCGTTTTTGTTGGCCAAAGCCACGGCCGCGACCTTCGGCGTACGCCTCGCAAGCAACTGCAGGAGCCAAGGTCGGCGCGTGCCATTGCGCTGAGCGTATCGAACGACGGCAAGGGTGCCGACGACGAGCATCTGGCGCAGGTATCGATCGCCCTGCTTGGTGATGCCGCCGAGCCGCTCCTTTCCGCCGCTGGAGTTCTGTCTAGGAACCAGACCGATTCAGGCCGCCAAGTTGCGACCAGTCTTGAAGGCCGCCGGATCGGCCACGGCGGCGACCATGGCGCTGGCCAGAAGCGGCCCGACGCCAGGGATCTCCATCAGCCGGCGGCCGACCTCGGTCGCGCGGGCGTTGGTCCGGATCAGGCGATCGGTCTCCAGGATCTGCAGACTCGATCGACCAGCATTGTGAGGCAAACGCGCGCCTCCTGAGGCACGCGATCATCGGCGTTATCGAGGATCACCTCGATCAGCTTGCCGAGCCCTTCCCGGCCAATCGCTGCCGCCAGGCCGAACTCGGCCATGTGTCCGCGGATGGCGTTGGAGAATTGAGTACGTTGGCGTGTCAGGGCCAGCCTTGTCCGATGCAGCACCATGACACTCTGCTGGTCGGGCGACTTCACGGGCACGAACCGCATCGTCGGCCGCGTCACCGCCTCACAAATCGCCTCGGCGTCGGCCATGTCGTTCTTCTGCCGCTTCAGATAGGCCTTCACGTAACTGGGCGGCATCAACCGCGCCTCATGACCCAGGCCGATCAACTCACGCGCCCAGTGGTGGGATGCGCCGCAGGCCTCGATGCCGACGAGGCAAGGTTCCAGCTTGGCGAAGAACGACAACAGCCGCGCTCGCGGGAGCTTCTGCCGAATGACGACGACGCCCTCCGCGTCGCCCCCGTGCACCTGGAACACCGACTTGGCGATGTCCAAACCGATCGTGACAACCTGACCCATGGCTCTCCTCCAGCTCAAACCGGAAGCCAAGGCTGCCGGTGGGGTGGAGAGCCGTCCACAGCATCAGTTGCAGACATTGGTGCAGCTCCGGAAACACGACCTCCCCTTTGAGATCGCTACCGTATAGCCGGTAACGCGCGGATGTCGCTGTCGAGGCTACGCCTCAAAACTGTCCGCCGTCCAAAAGACGACCCACGGTATTCTGGACGCTGACAGGAAAGGCTCCGGCTAATTGCGACGATTTCCTGTTGCGGGAGTTCAGTTCGGGATTGAGCGCCAAGATCAGGGTCTCTTCGACCACGCTCATCACCTCAAGGCGCCGCTCAGGCGGATGGGTCCATTCGGTATAGAAGAGGTGATGGTCGTCGTCTTCAAACGCCAAACAACCCAGATAGAGGCGCTTTAGCAGCCCGTCGTACTTGGGGTGGTGTAGCTTGGTGAAGGCCGCATGGCCGGACCGGAATCTGTGCGTCGTCGCATTCGTCTTGCCCACATATACGCACCGTTCACGGCTCCCGTCGGCCTCGCTCACCGAGATCATGTAGATGGCGATGGAGGCGATGGGCGGCTCCCCGAGCGTTGCCCGAATTTGGGTGCCCTCCGCTTCGGAAAGTCGCCCTGGCCGCGGGATGCCAAGCTGCGCGCAGGCGGCTTGCAGGTAAGCCAAGGTATCGATCCAGGACGCCTCGAACGGCAGAAGCTTGACTTGGCTGGCGCGATGGACCGGAACCACCTGATCGAAAGCGATCCAGGCGCGCGAGACTTCGTAAGTCTCATTCACGAGATGGAACGGCGACTTCATGTAGCTTGCTTGATCAAGCCAAGCGCTGAGCGGCCGGTGAAGCGGATTCACGTAGGGGACATCCGGTAGATGGTGTATTTTGCACCTTGCATTTATCAGATCGCTTCAAGAGCGCCATCAAACGTTACGATCAAGCGCCGCAAGCAGCCCCGTGATAATCCGATCTCTTTTCAGCTGAAGTTGTGCATCCTGCGCCATTTGCTGACGTTGGCCCACCTCCAGAAACTGGACGTTTGCTTTCACGACGACAGTACGGTGCCAGCATCGCGTCTAAGCTTAGGCAGTTGACGAAACGCACGCGACAAGTCCCAAGCTATGCCTAACCTCCGCGCAGGTCGCCTTGGCGTTGCTACTGCGTCAGCCCGACGTGATCGCGACCCCGAAAGCCAGTTTGGCGCACGTGCGCGACAACCGCGCCGCTGCGGATCTCACGCTCGGCGAGGACGACCTTGCTGCCCTGATCGATGGGGCGCCGGAGCGAACCCTTCGTCGTTTCGGCGTCGGACTACCTGCGTGACGGCGCTGGGGCGCAAGTCCTTAGCGCGTAGGCAAGAGCTTCTCGGTCGCGCTCGTCATCCGTGAACCTGTGGGCCCAACCCCCACCAGTTTCGTGCTCATGAATGCCGACGAGCACGGAGTCCGCCATCAGCAGCCGGGCGACGAAGGTCGGCGGGAGATCAACGATCGCGCTGAACATGCCCGGCGATGAAAAGAACGACGCATTATCGGACGTGAGCTTGATGACATCCTCGTCCTCATCGCCTGGCCCCTCGGCGACGAAGAAGCCAAAGACGGGATTCCAGGACACGCCCGTGAACCATGAATGGGCATGAAAGTGCTTGTGCTCCAGATCCCTGGGCAACCATGGCAACGGCGTGCCCGCCAAGATCGTGGAGAACTTGAGCGGCGCCGATATCGGCGTCCGGATCGTTTCGGCGCTTGGATAGACTCTCTGGCTCATAACCAGCACAGGCTTGTCCGCCCTTCCTGGTCTAGCAAAACAGGTGAGCGTGAATTGGTGGTCTTCGTGAACGAAGGCCGCGACGAGGTCGGAGCGATCCGGGACGAGCTTGAACTCACCAAGATCGGACTCGTAGTTGGTCAGAACGCCAAGGCGTGTCAGCTCGGCCTTTCCGAGGAATAGAAACTCGCCGCGCCCGTAGGCGGAGGCCTTCTTGATAATGTCGACGTCGGCCCCCATCACCGCGACATAATCGGCAAGGCCGCCCGCCGTGACTTGGGAATCTCGAGCAATCCGGTCGGCGAACGCATTGGCCGACTTGCCTTGCAGGGCGCCTGGCACCGAAAGGTCAAAGGCAAATCGGTGGAACCCCAGCATGGCTTGCCGGTCATTGGCGCGTTCTGCGGAGGTTATCGATAGGTTTCGGGCGATCCCTCCCAGAAAAGCGTAGGCGCAAGCGCTGACACAGACGTCGCCGCTTTCAATTGTCGCGATCAAGCGATGGCGCCGAATGACACGTCCCAATTCCATGGCGGGCCCAAGGCTGCCGCCTCGGCTGGCGAGGATCACCCTCTCGATGTCGTTATTTTTGTGCGCCTGTAGGAAGGCTTCGAACCGGGCCGGCGTCGTCTCCGTGATCATTCCTTCCGCGCGGACGTAGGTCTCCATTCGGTTGGAGATGACCTCATCCAGCGTGAACGCCATCTCCTGGGCTCGGACCGGCAGCGCCCCGAACGCCACCGCAAGGATCGCGAACGCGGCTAGCGCGTGAAGGGAGCGGTTGTTGGCGGCCCGGAACATTCTCGATCTCTCAATCTCGCCTTCGCCCTAGGGTAGGCAGTTTTGCTTCACCGCTTTCACTTTGAGGCGGAAGTCATCATCGATGGCGACGGCCATACCCCCATCATCCTTGTAGGCGATGGTCATGTACGTCCCCGACAGGAGCCGATCGACCTCACTTGAGGCGAGACCAGCGACAAAGTGCTCAGCCGGCCGTGAGCCGTCCGCCGTCCCCTGATCGGTGGTGAAAAAGGCGGTGCCGATCGAGGTTGCCTGGCGCATTTCGACGGTGGGCGGGTCAGTCGGCTCCACATAGGGCATGGCTTGGCCGCGGGTCACCGAAACGCCGACGTCGTTCTTGACGGTGACGGTCCACCGCTTCCACCCCATCGCAACGCCATAAGGGTTGAAGAAAACCGCGTTGGCCTGGAAGCTTTGCCGGGCTGGAGGGTAACGCATTCGAGTAAGGGGAATAAGATCATCGCTTCGATGTCCGGACACCGGAGCATCTATATTGGACAAGCTTAGGTATAGGTGATCACTCCCGCCCATTCGATCCGAGCAGAACAGGCTGATCTGCGTCTTTCCATTCGTGAGAAGGTTGCGCATCCAGCTCAACGCTAGGCCGACTTTTGAGCCGCCTTGAATGACATCAAGCCTCGGCCCGACTAGGCTGGGATTTTCAAGTACGCCCACACGCTGAAGCTCTGAAAACAATGGATAGTAGAAACCGCCTGCCGCAGCTCCGGCTTGTGACCGCGTGAAGAAGGCGAGCACGTCCCTGGACACGCCCATGGCGTCGAAATATTCCGTGGCGCGCGCCATTTCGCGCTGCCCCCACACCGCGCCCATGTCCATGAGGTAGCCGCCCACGGCGTCGGTGCCGCTGGGGCTATTGCTCGGCCTAATGGGATGAAACCCAATCTGGTCCTGCAGTACAAGATCGTTGGATCTGAAGTTCGTCAGCAGGCGGCCGTCCACATCGATGGCGCGGGACGTTCCCCACAGCTGTCGGTCCACGCCCCCGACAAAGGCGAAAATGCACGCGCTCAGGCATTTGGACGGGATTTCCTCCCAGAGAATCCTGACGCACCGCGACGCGGGCGGGGCCTTGAGGTCGATTAGCGCCTCATAATCCTGGTCGCCCTGGCAAACTTGGCGAGACCCTCTTGCCTCATGCAGACGAGCTGTAAATCCGTATTCGCGGATGTGCTTTCCCAGCGTCATCGCGGCGGCGACGTCTCCGCCCTCGCTCGACAGGGCAATCACCCTCTCCTGGCTCGAAGCCCGCTCGATCTTGTACTGCGCCAGCAAGGCTAGGAAGTTCTGTGGGGTCGCTTCAGTGATCGTCCCCTCGGCGAAGATTTCGCAGCCCACACTGCCGGTCGCGCACGGCTTATGGTTGGAGTCGAGATAGCGAAAGCCCATCGCGCCCTTGGCGGGATTGGTCGGCGCGGCCGCCGCACCGACCATCGCCAGGCTTGCGACAATCGCCAGGATGCGTGTCAGTGACTGGCGCATGGCGATTTCTGCGCGATCAGCTTGAGGCCATACCCCAATTCCTTGCGGGCGAAGATCTTGCCTTGCTCGGCGATTACCGAGCCGTAGCTGCAGGAGAGGTCACGCGCTTCTGGTTCAAGAAAGCTGCGCATGACGTCGGTGTCGCAAATCTTGCGCATTTCGCAGATTGCGACCTCGTCGAAGTATCCGGCCAGTTCGCGCAGCGCCAGAAAGATCTTCCGGTCAGGAAAGCGCTGGTCGTAGGTCTTGAGGCGGCCCTCCACCCAGATCTGGGCCTCTTCCGTCGACAGGCCGCCGCCCTGCTGAATGGCCGTGAGTTCGGCGCTGTGAGCCGCCTCGAAATCACGGACGGCCGCCCGGGCGTTCCACAAGGGCTCTTGGCGATAAGCCGAGATCATCTCCAAGGACTTGGTCACGCGACGCTCGTGCGCGTCCTGGTCCAGTTGCCGCGCGATCACCACCAAGGTGACGATCGCGCAGAAGTAGGAGGCCGCTTCGAGTAATTTCAACAGCGCTGAAAAGCCGCCAGAATCGACCAGTCCACGGATAGGGCCGAGCTTCATTTCGTGCGGCACCCGTTGAGATTCCACGTGATGGAGGGCTTCTGCCGGGCCTTGGCTGTCAGGAGCTTGTAGCCTGCAACGACGCACTGCAGTTCGTACTTCCGCAGGACAACAATCCTCGGCCGATCCGTGATCTGCGGCCCATTGACCGCCGGCAGGGTGGCGGCGTCCAGCGCTCCTGCAACATCCGGGCAGCGCCCAGGAACGATCACAATCGGATCGTCGGCGGCGTCCAGATAGTCTTTCAGATGGCGCGTGATACAGGTCAGGTCGGACGTCGCCAATGTCACGCTTCGGCTATCGGCGCGAGCGATTGGCGGCGCAGATGCCAGAATTATCGAGAAGACGAGCCCAAGGCTCCAGCGCGCTGCCGTCATTCGAACCTCGATCCAGCGCACGGACGCCCGAGGCCGGCATGGCCGGGCCAGTGCGCCCATCAACAAAAGGAACCCACTGCAACCTTGTGCTGCAACAAACCAAGAGGTCAAGCTTGGAGCGTCGCGTACGGTACCTGGGCGTGGCGGTAGGCGTCAGCGCCATCAGCGGACTCTGGCTTCAGTCCAGGAACGCGACGTTGGGTAAGGTGGCGCGACTAGTCGGACGTCGTTGCGCGTGACTAGGGCAAAAGACCACCTAGGTCTTGGTGATGCTAGCGACGCCCGCTGAGGCCAACAGTTGGTAAAGCGGCGCGATCACGGTGCGGTTTGCGCCCGCGTGATGAGTGAAAACCACCCTTTGGCGCGCTCGCGTGAAGGCCACGAAGAAGCCGGCCGTAGCCTCGGCCTCATCGTTTTTGAAGCTCCACCAGGTGGAGTCGTCGAGACCGATGAAAATCACCGTATGGTATTCCAGCCCCTTGCTCTTGTGGATGGTCATCAGGGGTACAGCATGGAGGCCCTCATAGGCGTCGAGCGTAGCCTCCCAACCGCCTCCCCCAGCGGCGCTGGCCGCCAAGTGAGCCGCGGCGGCGGCCAGCAGATCGTCCAGCCAGCCTCCCTGTTGGTAGCGCGCCACCAGGCTCTTCAGCCGGTCGCGATCGAGGAACGCGACAATAGCGGCGAGAAGGGTGGCAGCGTCGGCCTCTATCGTCGGCGGCGTCGGATAGGTTTTGGACAAGCCGACTGCGAAGGTGTCCAGCTCCCGAGCCAAGCGCGCTTGAGCGCCCTGGTCTTCCGGATCGATCCCGCGCAGCTGTTGGAGCAAATCCAGGCAGCGTGACCAGTATTTGCCCGCGCGTTTGGCTGTCGCCAGCCGGAGCAGGGCCAGAGGCATTCGGGAAGCCTCCTCCGGCAGGAGGTCTTGCAATGAGACACCCTTTGTGCCGACCTTGCCCGCCTCGTTCCGAAGAGCGACACCGGCCATTGCGAACGGCCCGACGAGTTCGTCGTAACGATCTTCGGCCTTTTGACGTACGAGAACGGCTAGGTCCCTGGGCTTTAGGCCACCGGCGAGTTGGCCCGCGATGAAAGCCGCCAGGCTGGCGGCTTCTCGAGTTGCGTTCGGGAAACTCCAGATCTGACAGCAATCGCCGCTGATGGTCGATGCGGTCTTCGAGACCGGCTTCACCGCCTTCTTGTCCAGCGCCTGGGCCAGGATGTGCTGAATATGCACAAGCCCCGGGGACGAGCGGTAGTTGTTGAAAAGCGGCGTGCGGATCGCACCAAAGTCGGCATCGACTGCGGTGAAGGGATCGGCCATGGCCAGCGCCCAGCGCATGATCTGCTGCTTGTTGTCGCCGACCGCGGTGACCACCGCGTCGCTGTCGAGGAAGATCGCTTTTACCAGGTCATACTGGACTTGGGTGGTGTCCTGGAACTCGTCCATGAACAGGTGCGAATAGGTCAGCCGCAGCGCCCGGCGCAGAACTGGATTGGTGCGGACCAACAGCTCCGCGAGCCGGCCGATCATGCTGAAGGAAAGGCGGCTGCTCTGGCCGCCATGGAGCGCGCTCCTCCAGTATTCGCCCGCAGCCCATCCGCCAGGCGTACGAGCCGTCCAACCCGCCGAGCTCAAGCGTCGGCGGATCAGGTGATCGCGCTCAAAATCACCGACCTTCAGCGCCATGATGTCGGCCCGTGCGCCGATCTCGGCAGGCGGCGAGCCTACGGTGCTGAAAAACCCACTCACCCGCGCCCTGGTCACGTCCAGGACCTCGTAGTCCGGGGTTGGACGCCAGATGACGGGCAAGGTCTGGCCGAAACGGTCCACCAGGCTCTTGGCGAAAGCGTCGAAGGTCTGGGAGTCCAGACGTGCGGCGTGGGTCGGATGGCAACGTGCGCGAACCCGCTCGGACAGATTTCGGGCGGCGTCGCGCTTGTAGCTGATCGCCAGGATCCGCCGCGGCGCGGGACAGGCACCGGTCTGCAGCAGGAAGGCGGCGCGTTGCGCGAGAAGTTCGGTCTTGCCAGCTCCGGGGCCGGCGATCACCGAGCGATTGTCGCTCGACTTCACCACCAAGAGCGCGTTCGCCTCCAGGGCGTCGACGCCCGTAGGGGTCCAGGCGCCCGGCGCAACCAGACTCGCTCGGGCCAGCGTCATCAGCCCTTCCGCACATTCTTGGCCACGTGCTCAAGCAGCCGGCGGAGGACCGGAGGCATGGTGGCCTTGATCGCAGCGCCGTTTAGGCCCGCAAGCGCTTCAAGGTGCGTGGCGGGCTTGCTACGGGTGAGGAAGTGGTAGCGGTAGTTGATGAAGTGCGCTGGATCCAGAGCGTAAGGCCCCGTATAGGCACCACCTCCGGGCCCTCCGGTCCCCAGCACGGCCCTGGTGGCCTCGTCCAGGGTTGACTTGGGTCCGCCGCCCACGGGCACGACACCCTCGTAGGCGGCCGGATAGGCGCTGAGCAGCGCCAGATCCAGGTCGAGCGGCGCCGAGAAGAACACGCCGTAGGCCTCGATCCAATTGACCCACGAGAGCAGCGTCGCGTGGTCCGCTTCTGGCGTCCATTCGTGCATCCCTTCCACCTCGGCGTCCGTCAGGGAGCCTTTGGTGGTCTTAAGGAGCTCGGCCTTTGGGACGCCGATCGCGATCAGGTTCTTCAGCGCCGTCTTCACCCGCCCCCAACCGCCTCCGGCCCGCCCCAGGTCTAAGTCGAGCAAGGTAGCGAACGGGATCTCCAGTTCGCTAAGCAGCTTCCAGAAGTGCTGTACGTGACGCCCGCCCAAAGGGACAATCGCCACAAAGGACGGGTCGACCAGCAGGTCCAGGGCCTCGGCGAGCTTGGGCAGGGCGACCCGCTCGGAGTCGCCCTCAACCAAGACCACGAAGCGCGCGAAATAGAGCTCGGGATAGGCCAACAGGGCGCCACGAACGAACTTGCCTTCGTCCGTGGCGTTGAGCGGCAGCTTGATCGGCTTGATTTTCGAAGTGCGCACGGCGGGATCCAACCGCACGTAGCGGACCTCGTCAGGCTTCACGCGGCTCAAAACCGCCGGTGAATGACTGGTCAGGACGGCCTGGGCGCCGCCGGCCTCCGCCAGGGATCGGACGGCCGCGACGATGCGAGCCAGATAGAAGGGAGAGAGATGGTTTTCCGGCTCTTCCATGGCGAAAAGCGTCAAGGCCGGAATGTGCATCTCATCCTGGCGGAAGCCCTTGATCTTGCTGACGGCGACCTTGCGCTCCAGATCGAAGACCGCCGCGGCCAGGGCGAAGTAGAAGAGCGACTGCTGACCGTCACTGAGGGTTTCTAGGCTGCGCTCCTGCCCGTCGGCGCCCTGTTCGAAGATGACGACCAGGCGGCTGACCACGTCCTGGAACCGCCGCGCGACAAGGCTGAGCCGCGGCTTGGTGTCGACCGCATCGTCGTGCAGCTTCTCCCAGCGGGCTTGCAGGGCCTCACCGATTGCGGCGATCGCCGCCTCCCCTTCAAAGGTGCCGGTGAGCGACTGGGTCGCCTCGGCCACGTCGTCGATGGCCTCCTGCGACCACTCCACCGCCTTGAGCAGGCGCGCGGCCAGGGCGCCGGCCGAGGCGCGCACCTGAGCGGCGGCGTCACGGCTCGCGGGCGTGTAGTAGAGCTGGATGAGGCCCCGGTCCGCCGGACTGACCGGGCTTTTGTCCTCGGCCTTCGGCATAGCCTCCAGGCTATCCACCCAATAGAGCGCTTGGGTGACTGCGCCCTCGGCCGTGCCATCATCTTCCCATCGCGCTTCCAGGCGAAGACGACAGATCGGCTGGCCAAGCTCGTCGTCCATGCGAACCCGGCGGAAGACCGGGGCGACCGTCTCCGCCGTCGCAGACCCGGCGACCAGTTCGGGCAGGCTGATGACTACGTCGATCACCAGATCGCGGGCGCTCTTATCCTCTGGCGCGGCCCCGACGGGCATGTGGAAATCCGACTTCACCACGGTTCGCAGCGCACGCGTCACACCGAACATGCGGGCCAGCGCCATCAGCAGCGCCGTTTTTCCGGACGCATTGGCACCGACCGTCGCGGTGATTTGGCTTCCCAGCGACACCTTCTGCGGCTGAGGGCCAAAGCAACGAAAGCCGCTAATCGTCACGCTCTCAAGGATCAACCCCGCCTCCCGTTTTTCGCTTGAAGCCTACAGGCTTGCCTTGAGACACTTGATACACTAAACACATAACTGTCTCAAGTCTCGAGCGAGTCGATGGACCACCCCCTCTCCTTTGCCGAGCGCGCCGAAGCCCTGTTCGCCCAGAAGCTCGGCTATGGTCGGCGATGGAAAAGCGCTGCGGCCCAGGAACTGGGGATCGGGCGAGCAACGCTTTACCGCTATCTCGACACTCCATCCGGCGTGCCGGCTGACGTTCTAAATCGTATTGAGCAGCTGGAGGGACCGCGCGCGCCCATTCACGGCGCACGCGAGATGGTGACCTTGATCGCCGGCGCCGTGGTCGAGATTCAGGCGTGCATCGACGCTGATGGCTGGCTGCGGGCGCCCTACCCGCCCCTGGTGCGACGGATTTTCGATCTGGGCGCCGCGCGCAACCTCGCCGAAGGCGGCGATATCTGGCCCACAGACCTGCACGGACTGATGCGCCGGGCGCAAGAACCCCTGTTTCACTGGCTTCCCGACGTCAGCTGGGATGCTCAGGGCGACTTTATCGCCGTGCGCCTCGTGGAAGGCGGCGAAGCCAGCACGGCCTGTCGTGTCCTCAGCCTGGCCAATGGCGATCCGGAGACTGAAATCCAAGAAAACCTGGGCTACGAGATGCTGATGGGCATCTGCCGCGATCGCATCGACGGAGAAGCGCTCTACCGGACTTGGCGACGCACCGTCATCGAGAACGTGGTCATGACCAACTGGTCGACCGCCATACTGATGGACCCGCTACTGGCCACGCTCGAACGCTCCGATGAGATCGTCGAGGCCTTTTATGATCGCATCCCCGAAAGCTTCGCCATCAACGGACAACTGCCGATCTGCACGGTGAGCGGCGTCATTCTGCGGCGCGAGGGCCGCGCCTTCCACACCGAGTGCCGCCACCCCGAGGCGATCCGCCTGGCGCGCGAAGGGGTTCATCAGAACGTTAAGCACCGCCCCGGCATGCTTTACCTCAAGCGGGCCTTTCGAACCTTCTGGGCCCTGCCGGGCCTGGCCGAGATCGAGCTGAACCGGCGCCTGCAAGCCCTTGGCTGGAGCACCAGCCTCTGGCCGGAACTGGACAAGGTCGACCTGGTGGCCATCGCGCCCGACGGCGGGCGCCGCCTGGCGATCGACGTGAAGGATTACCTGTCTCCGGCGCGGCTGGCCGCCCGGTTCAACGGCTTCAAGACCTTCGAACCTGACCACGACTGCTTCCTGGTGATCCCTGACTATATCGCCGAGACGGATCCCCGCTTCGAGGCACGGTTCGAAGCGCTTCGCGCGGCGTCAGGCAAGCCTCCAGTCGCACTGGCCACCGTTTCCGACCTAATCCAAAGCGTGGCGCCATGAGGACCGATAAGGCTTTTCTTCGAGCCTACCGACCTGCGCTGCGCAGCGCCGACCCGGCCGCCCGCAAGCTCAGCGCCGCCGAAGATAGGATGCTGGGCCTCACCGAGCTTGGCCTTCATTTTCTGGCGCGCCATTGTCCTGGCGAGGACGTATCGGCCCTGCCCTACCTGTTGCTGGGCTATGCCAAGGTGATGGCGCAGGACGCCAACCCCACCTTTCTGCGCGACCTGGCAGCCCTGCGACATCTGGCCAGCCGCTACACGTCGGTATCGGCTTGGCTAGACGCCTGCCGTCAGCACACGCAGACCCCCGAAACCCTCCGCTGCTACACCATCGACGACCGAGCTCCGGTCCTGCGCCGCAGCGCATCCGAGGGCGTGCTCGCCGTACTCGACGCGCACTTGGAAGCGCCCGCGCCTTGGATCAGCCGAAGCGTGCAGGCTGCTCTGCCCGGGGAAGGGCTGGTGCGCACGCAGCGTGGCGAGACCTTGCTCGCCTATCAGATCCCTCCAGTGGATCCGGACGCGCCTAGCTCCCCTGAACATGCCCTACCCCGCCGCCGCCGCAACGCCCCGATCACCCTCACCCTGGCGCAGTTGCAGGCCACGGCCGCGCGCGCCGACGCCCGAGAGGCGATGGCCGACTGGCCCGCCACCCTGTCGCCGCTTCGCCTGACCGACCGCCTTTCCAAGCTTCGCTTGGAGGAGCTGAAGGAGGGGTTCTTCGACGGCGACACCCTAACTCTCGATGGCGCGGTCCATGTGCTGGGGATGCTCTCTTCGGGCAAGTCGACCCTGGTTTGGCTCGTGCTGCTGGCCCTTAGCCTGGGTGATGACCCCAAACGCATCGGCGTCCTTGTGACCGACACCATCCAGGGCGCGACTCTGGTCGCGCGTCTGCGCCTGCACGGCGTGGACGCCACCGTGCTGTCGAGCTTCTACAACCGTGACCGCCACCTCAACTCCATCCATTGGCAGCAAGGCCTGTCGGCCTCCGGCTGGTCGGTGGCCGCTGTCGGTGACGTGGCGGAGAATTTCAGCGTTGCCTGCCCGCTCGACGGCTTCCAGCGCGAGCCGGTGGCCGTCCGCGGATCGGGCCAGAGACCAAGCTTCCCGGCGTTCAAGGAAAAGCCCTGCCACCGCATCTACCAGCGCCGCCGCGACGCCGAACTGGCCGACGATGCGGCAATCGATGACGACGACGATGTCGGGACCGAGCGCTCCTGCCCGCTCTGGGCCCAATGCCCGGCACAGGAACAACAGCGCAGCGCCGTCACCGCCCAGGTGATCGCTCTGACGCCGCAAGCCTTCGTTCACATGACGCCGGACAAGTGGACCTCCGCGCGCCACCTCACCCTGCCCGAGCTTTTCCAGCACACGCTCGACCTGATGATCGTCGACGAGGTGGATTCGGTTCAAAAGACGCTCGACGACATCTTCGCCCCGCGCTCGCCCATCATGGGCGACGAGCGAGACGTTTATGCGCCGGCGATCAGCGCCAAACTCTCCGAGGCGCTGCGCGAGCGCAGCGGGGTGCAGTTCCGCCGTCAGGTCAACGCACGCTGGCAGGCCAATTTCCACATCTTCTACCGCTTGATCGGCACGCTCTACGCGCTGCTGCAGAACGAACACGCCCATCTGGCCGACTTTTACCGCAACAGCCCCTTCACCGCGGGGGGGATCCTCTACGAGATTTGGCGTCGGCGGCAGGATGTCCGCGGCCTGGCCCGACCCGGCCGCAGTTTCGACGACCCGGAGCTGGAAGAGGACTTCCTCGAAGTCATCAAAGTCGCCGGAGGCATCTCGCGCTTCTCCCAAGCCTCGGCCGTCGCCCGCGAGGAACAGGACGATGAACCCCAGGCGCAGGTCCAGGCCTTCCGCGATCCTGCCTTCCAGGCCGCGAGCCAAGCGCTGCAGGACATCGCCCGCGATATGGTCGTCAGCGACTACTACGAGGACCTCGCCGACCGGGTGATGGGCCTGCTCGACGGCCCGCTGGCGGCCTTCGACGCCACCGGCGAGCCAAGCGCCAAAGGCGCGATGAGCCGACGCGGCAACGCCTTGGCCCTGATCCTGGCCGTGGTCACCGACCTTGTGCTTTCCCACTACCACTGGCTGGTCAAGACCCAGCCCGCCGTCGCCGCCGATCTCGGCATCGACGATGCTCAGTTGCTCAGCCAGGCCAACAACCTGATCCGGCATTATCGCACGCTCCTGCCTTCCAATCCGGCAGGGGCGGTGTTTGGCCTGCTGTATGACGAGCCGGCCGAGGATCGCCGCGACCTGATGGGCGGCAAGCTCACCCTGATCAATCACCTCGGGGTGGGCCGCCACCTCTTGACCCACCTGCACGATCTTCTGGCCAGCGAGGGTCAGGCCGGCCCGCACGTGATGATGCTCAGCGGCACCAGCTGGGCCGGCGGCTCACAGCGGCAATTCAATCCACGCACCGGCAAGCCGATGGATTGCGCTTCCCCCAGTTTCGATGTGCAGGTCCCGGCCCAGGGCGTCCTGCTGCAGCCCCAGGCGGAACTCGATGCGATCGGCCGCTCGGTTTTCGAGCTGGTGAGTCTGCGCGACGACCAGGGCCGTCAGGTCCGCATCTCCGGCCTGCCGGAGCCGGATCGGCGCGCGACCCTGCGCAAGATCGCTGCTCGGTTGGGCAGCCGCCGCGACGCCTTCAACCTCGTCGAAGAGACCTGGGCGCGGATGAGCCGCACGTGGGGCGAGGCCCACATCGAAGGCCGCCGCCGCGCCCTGCTGGTGACCAACTCCTACGCCGACGCCGCCATTGTCGCCGACATGCTGCTTGAAACCCTCGAGACCCAGGGTTTCGCCGATTGGCGCGTATTCGGCCTGACCCGTGACCAGGCCGATGACGCCACCGCGGCCGACGACCAGGGCCTGCGCCGCGCTCGACCCCTCCCCCGCTCGCTGATCGAGCGCTTCGGCGAGGAGCCGGAAAAATCGATCCTGGTCGCCCCGATGCAGGTCGTCGCCCGCGGTCACAACATCCTCAACGGCGACAACCGGGCCGCCATCGCCTCGATCTATTTCCTTCACCGGCCCCATCCGCGCCCCGACGACCTTGCCGCCGTGATCGGCCGACTGAACCGGTTTGGGGTGGAGCGTTTCGATCGCGGCATGCTTGAGGACCCCGAACAGCCCGATGAACGCCTGTCCCAGCGCGCCCGGCGGATGCGCTATGCAGCCACCAATATCGTCCGCTACAGCCTCTATTCGCGCAGCGGCTACAGCGGTCTGTCCACCGAATACAAGGCCCAGTTCGCCTGGGACATGCTGACGCCGCTTTGGCAGACCATTGGTCGCGGCATCCGCAACGGCTGTCCTGTGCACATCGGCTTCGTGGACCGCCAATTCGCCCCACTGTCCTTCGACGGCGAAAAAGATTCCGCCAACAGCAGCGTGCTCGTCCAGGCCCTACGTCAGCTCGATTTGGCGATGGCCTCCTCAGATCCCACCGCGCAAACGCTTGCTCGGCTGCTCTACCAGCCGTTCCGCGACGCGCTTTCCAAGACCAAGGGCCTTGCCTATGGCTGACTATGTCAATTCCCTGGACCTGAACGTCTGGGAAGCCGACCTCACCGCAGCCGACACGCTGACGCTGACACGCTTCCGGCTCTCGCCCCAGGCCCAGGAAACCCTAATGGCCTGGTCGCGGGAATCGTCCAAGCGCGCGGCCGACGCACCGGTCAGCCTGCGGCTGGGCGGACTGTCGGAGATCCTGGCCTGGTTCGTTCCGGAACTGGCCTTCCTGCGCCGCAACCATTGGGACACGGCGACCAACAGCCGCCATCTGTCGTTCTTCCTGATGGGCGACCAGACTGCGGATCTGGGCCTGCGTTCGCGCGTCCAGACCGCGCTCACGGTCTGGCTGACCCTTATCTATCCGGACAAGTCCGTGGAAATGCGCCAGGCCATCGCGGCCACGGCGACGGATGCGTCCAGCTGGACCCTCGTCGAGGTCAACGGTGCCTTGCAACCGCAGATCGGCGCCTGCCCGCGCCCCGCCGACGCCATGCTGTTTGACGCCATCGCCGCCCACGCACTCACTTGTCTGGCCGGCGAGACCTTGACCTTCCGCGGCGGCGACTCGCGCCTGCTGGTGGCCAAGGCCGCTCGTTCGGAGGCCTTCAACGGCGTGGAGCTGGTGGCCTTCCCGCCCCGCCATGAAAAGCGCGGCCTTTGGAGCGAGGTCATCACCCTCTACACGCCCACCTATCCGGAGCGCGGCAAGCTGCACATCCTGGCCCGGGCGTCGATCCGCAACTGGGGAAGTGTGGGACGCGCCACCGGTTACGAGGATCCGGATCGCCAGCTCGACGTCTTCATGCCCGCCCTCGAGGGCGCGGGCGGCGGCGCCTACCGGCACACGAGCTTCGATCTTCGGGTCCGCCCCGGGCCGCGCACAGCCGATGGCGAACGCGGCCCCCTCACCGGAATCTGGGCGCACAAGGACGACCAGAAGATCTTCGAGTTGCTGCGCCGGCTCACGGGCCAAGCCGCCTTGGCGCCCGACGAGCTCGTGGCCCCGGTCATCGACCAGGACGGTCTATGGGTCCTGCCGCGTCTGGGCTCGCGACACGGCGACAAATTCCTGTCTGGCGGGACGGGCATGACCTTCCGTGACCGCCACGACATCGGCGAGTCCCTGGATCGCGTGCTGTCGGGCTCGGGGTTCACCGCCGCAGCGCCGATGTCCCGGGTGAGAAAGTCCGCGCCGCTCACCACGCCGTTCAGTGAAAAGCCGGATGTCGAGGTGTGGGCGGTGCGACGTCGGGCGGTTAGCAAGGCGCTGGAGGCCGTCGACGCCCAGGACCTGCAGTTGCACGTGTTCCAGTGCCTGGACGACGGCCCCGAGCGAGTGGTTGCCGCGCTGGTCGAGGAACTTGGACCGCCGGACGAGCAGACCCCGGACGGCTTGGCCTGGAACGATGGCCTTCGCGTCCGGTTGCGGGTCGACAAAGCAGGGCCGCTTGGGGCGCTGGTCACCTGGCCTGAAGTCGACGCGGCTCAGGCTAAGGGCCTCAACAAGGCCCAGATCCGTAGCGTCCAGGAGCTCAACAAAGCCATGGCCTTCGAGGCCGCGCAGAAGGCGATGGCCGCGCACGCCGCCACCGCTCGCGATGGTGAGCGCTCGGTGGGCTGGGCGGTGCTGGAAATGCCCGAGAGCCTGAAGGGTGAAGAAGGCGACCCCTTCCTCCTCGCCCGCCGCGCCCTGGCCCAGGCAGGCCTGCTGCCGCAGGTCGTGCTGACCTCGACCTCGGAGGTCAGCGAAGACACCCTGGTGTCCAAGTACGGCGCGGCCGTGAGCGACTGCCTACGCATGCTGGGCGTCCTGCCCGTCGAGGACTTCCCGCGAGACCTGCAGCCCGCCGCTCTCACAGTGATCCAGCGCAACGCCGACATCGTCGGCGGCAAGTCGCGCAAGGGCCACGCCTTCCCGCTCGCGGCCCGCACCCACGCCGGGCGGCTTGAATGCGCCGTGCCCGACGAAGCGGGCGTGCCGCAATGGGCGCCCTACGCGGCGACGGTGCTGAAGGTCCTGCGGGGCGAGTATGGCAAGTTCGGCCGCGGTCGCCAGGAGGAGACCGTTCAGAAGTTCGAGACCTTCTTCACCATGGCGCTCGAAGACATCGATCGCGCCGGGCCGGCTCTGTTGATCTGCGAGGGCGAAACCTTAGCGCACAAGTTCAGCGCCTTGGAGAACGGCCAGATGGTCTTCGATCGCCTGACCCTGGCCAACCGGATCCTGACCCCGACGGACTTGCCGAACATCCGGCTTGTGCGGACCAGTCCTGACGCCAAGCGCCAACCCTACTACCACCATGACACCAGCAATACCTGGCCCACGGGTTTCTTCCGCTGGGATGGCGCACAACGAACCTTCTACGCCCTCAAGGCCAAGCCCCCGACCGTCTCGACCGCCCAGCACAACGCCGGCAAGTCTTCACGCCACCTGGGGGCTGAGGAAGCCGCCAAGCCGCCCAAGGCCGGCATTGGCGTGGTCTCCTCGCAGATGGATGAAATCTGCGTGGCCTTCCACCAGGCCGGAGACGATCCTTCCGACCTTGCGATCCTGGTTCACCGCCTGCGTCGCGCCCACGCCCAGTACGACTTTGACACCGCCCGCCCCTTCCCACTCCACGAGCTGCGCAAGCTGGGCGGCGGGGTTATGCTTTAGCCCGGACTTAAACCGCCGGCTCGACCCAACGGACCAGTCCCAGGCTCATATAGACCAGGGCGGCGCGAGGTGCGCCCGTGGCCGCCAGATAGAGACGCACTTGATCGACGTGGTCGGCCATCTGCGTTGGTCCGGGGGCGATGTCGCTCTTCCAATCGATGACGGCTTCGATGGCGCCGGCCTCATTCCAGGCCACCGCATCCGCCCGGCCCGCCATGGGCTGGGCCTCGCCGGCGTCGCCGATCATCGCATAGATCGGCAGTTCCGCGCTCAGCCGTGGCCGCAGCGCCGCCACGTCAGGCAAGGCCAGCGTCCTCAGCACGGTCTGGGCCAGTTCCTCAACGTCCTGGAGGCTCTCGTCGGCCTGGCCGGGGGGCAACAGTTGGGCCGCGAGTTCTCCGGCCCGCGCGGCCAGTGCGGGCGCGGTCTCCGCCAGGCCCTCTTCGAGGATTTCTTCGATGAGCTTGTGTAGGACCAAGCCGCGCCGTCGTCCGCCCGAGACGATCCAGGCCTCATTCTCCTCGTCCAAGGTTTCGGCCACCACCTCCACCGACTGAGCACGATCGGCGTCGTGATCACTGGGGCGCAGCCAAGTGATCGGTGGGGCGGCCGCGACGATGAGCGCGGTCTCGGCCGCAAACGTCGCCGCGTCTTGGGCATTGGCTAAGGCCGTCTGCGGCGGTGGCGGGGCGCCCGCGAACAGTGTGGCGTCGAATTCCGTCAGCGCCGCCGCGCCCAGGTCCAGGACACGAGACCACGAGCGCGCATTTGCGTTGGGGTGATGGGGCAGGATCAGGAAGTCACGGGCCCGGGTGCAGGCGACGTACCACAGACGAACCCGTTCGCGCTGCAGGCTCTCGGCGTCCTGAGCGACGGCCTGGGCAAGCTCGGGCGAAGCGACATCCCCGACCAGCCAGTGAAGCGTGTGATGGTCAGGATGGCGCACGAACCGATCCGGCTGGCGCAATTGCACCATGCCGTTGATCGGGATGACGATCGGCCACTCCAGCCCCTTAGCGCTATGCATGGTGACGATGGTCACCGCGTCGCCGTCGATCTCGCCCCAGCCCTCGGCGCCCTTGCGCCCGGCGGCCCAGTCTGCGTGGAGGTCGGCGGCAAAGCGGCGAAGACCGCGCACGCCGTAGCGGGAGGCGCGCTGCAGGACAACGTCAATGTTGGCCGTAGCCGTGGCGGCGTGGCGGGGGTCCTCGCGCAGCGACACGGCCACCCGCACGCCAAGACGCTCGACCGCCTCGCCCAGAAGCTGGGCCGGGGTGGTGAAACGGGCTCGCCGGCGGAGCGCCTGCAAGACCGACACGACCGTCTTGGCGTGCGGATCGGCGATGTCATCCAGCGCCGTGGCGACACTGAAGGTCGCCGCCCGCCCCTCGCGTGAGGGCAAGGCCAGGGTAATGTCCAGAAGCGCTTGATCGGTGAGGCCCACCAGTGGCCCGCGCATGAGGGCGCCGAAGGCGGCGGTGTCGCGACCATCGGCCAGCACCCGCACCAGGGCCAAAAGGTCCTGGGTCTCCTGCCGGCGATAGAGGCCCTTGCCGGCCTGGGAGCTGATCGGCAGTCCCGCCTGCCGTAACGCGCGCTCGTAGAGCCACAAGCTGTTGCTCGTCGGGGCCAGGAGCGCGATGTCGCGAGCCTGTACCGGGCGCACCTGGCCGGTGTCGTCGCGCAGCACGCGCGCGCCGATCATCCGGGCGCAGATCGCGGCCACTGCCTGGGCTTCCTCGACCTGCAAGGCGTCGCGCCGCGCGTCCGGGGGCGCGACGATGGTCAAGCGCGTGGCGCTCTTCCGGTTGGGGTCATCCCGGCGCGTACCCTCAAGGTCGATATAGCCAGGCTGCCGGGGTGCGTTCAGTGCGGGCTCGAACACGCTATTCACATGGGTGAGCACGCCGCTTCGGGACCGGAAATTGGCTGTGATCGGAAGAATGTTCTCCGGCCACAACCTGGCGATCACGGCCTTGGCCGTCTCGTAGTTGGAGACATGGGCGCCCCTGAACTGGAAAATGGCCTGCTTGGGGTCGCCGACCATGAAGAGCGCGCCGGCCCTCAGATCAAGATTGGTCCAGACGTGCGCCGGCGCCGTCGCGGCGATCCGGAAGACGATGTCGCATTGCCCCGGATCGGTGTCCTGAAATTCGTCGACGAGCAGATAGCGATACCGATCCGCCAGGGCCTGTCGCACCGCCTCGTCGCGCCCGAGCAAAGCTTGGGTGCAGATCAGGAGGTCATCAAAGTCTAACAGCGCCGCGCGGCGCTTGTGCGCCTCATAGTCGGCGAGCACCTCATCGAGCTCGGGAAACAGAGTGGCGAAGACGCCGCCGCTCACCTGCCCCATCAGCTCGCAATAGGCCGCGACCACCTCGTCATAGGCGGTGATGACGCCCAGCAAGGTCGCTGGCGCCGTCGAGCCTTGCGGTCCAAGGTGGCGCGGACGCAGCAGGTCGAAGGAGTCCTTGGCCATGCACGCCAGCGCTGGCGGATGGGCCATGCGCCACAGCGCCGCAAAATCAGGGGTGTTGGCGAACCCGTCCCGAAAGTGCCGGTCGAGCGCCTCCAGGTGCTGGAGCACCACGTCGTGGCGCGTATCGGCCGCGCTCCCCGCGACCGCACGGCGAAACGCGTCAACGGTCTCGCTGAAGGCCAGATCCGGCCGCCCCGACAGATCGACCGCCGGGGGCCGCGCGTCGCGATGGCCTCGGCGGAACTTGGCCATTTCGCGCAGGGTCTGGGTGGATCGCCGCGGATCGCGCGCGGCCAGGATCGAGACCGGATCGTCTTCGCGTCCGCCAAGTCCCAGACGTCGTCCCAGCCATGCCTCGAAGACCTGGTTGAAAGCCAGCTTGGCGCCGTCCTCATCCAGCACCTCCGCTCCTGGATCGACATTGGCCTCCACGGCGTAGCTGCGGAGGATGTCCTGGCAAAAGCCGTGGATCGTGGTCGCCGTGAGGGCGTCGAAGCTGGCCTTGGCGGACTGAAGCGCCAAGCGCTGGGCCTCGTCGAGCCCGGTGGGCAGGACCGCCTGAAGCGGCGCCGGGATGGTCCCTGCGAGCAGCTCCTCGAGGGTCTCCCGAACGCGCCCCGCCAGCTCGTCGGCCGCCAGGCGGGTGAAGGTGATGGCGGCCACGGCGCCGGGTGCGACCCCGCTGGCCAACAGCAGCGCGATGCGACCGGCCAGAAGCGAGGTCTTGCCGGTGCCGGCGGCGGCCTCGACCAAGAGCGTCGATGTGAAATCCGTCAGGGCTCGGGCCCGAGCGGCAGTGTCGGAAAGCTCACTCATCGCGCTCGCCAAACCGCCGTGAAGTCACCAAAGGCGCGGTTCATGGCCGGCTCCTTAAGTTTGGCGTAGGGCTCCGCTGCGGCTGGCAGAGCGATCCGCAGCGCGTTCCAATCCTCCCAGGCGTCCTTGGGGCCGGGCAGGCACGTGCCCGCGCGGGCAAGAGTGACGGCCGCGTTCAGGTACTGGGTCACCGCTGCGCGCGCGGCGTCCAGGTCATCGCCACTGAGTCTGTAGGGCTTGGGCGCTTCCTCGGCCAGAAACACCAGCCGCGAGGAGATGCGGGCGTCGGGCCGGTGGTGCGCTACGGCGATGGCGTAAAGGACCCTCTGCAGTTCCGCGCCGCCGCCAAGACGCAGGTCCTTCGGCGCAGGCGGCGGCGCGCCCGTCTTATAATCCGTCACACGCGCGCGCTGATCGCCGTTGTCCAGCTCCAGCCGATCGATGGCGCCCTGAATGGACAAGGGCGTGCCGGGCGCTGGCACGGGCGTGCGGGCATCCCACGGCGCGCCGGCGCCCGGCTCCGGTGCCTCGGGATCTCCAAAGCGCACCTCCGTCCAGCTCCGGGTTCCGGGTTCGAAATTGGGATCTAGGCGCAGGGCGCGCAGCGCCACCGACCGGGCCTGCTCGAGGCTATAGCGCCACAGGCGTGGTGGCGGGACCGCGTGCTCCAACGGCCAATCCACCATGGTGGCGTCTCGCGCAGCGTCTAGAGCGTCTTCGACCTCCTGGGCCGAAGCACGCCCGAAGCCGGGCCCTTGCTCCAGTCGGTTCACCGTTCGCTGCAGGAGCAGGTGCACAAGGTCGCCCATTGCTCGGGCGTCTAGCTCAAGGGGCGGCTCGATGGCGACGGTCGCCCGCCAGCCGAGTGCGTAACGCCAAACGTAGCCCTGCGGATCGCGCAGCAGTCGGCGCAGAGAGGTCGCCGACTGTGGCCGGCCAAGGGCCGACTCGATCACCGGGTGATCCGGCTGAATCAGGCCGTCATGAGCATTAAGTTCAGCAACGCGGCGAGCTCTCCAGCAATCTTGCGCGGCGACAAATCGGGGTTCGGCGCGGGCTTCCTGCGGCCGCGCGGCCAATCGGTCCGCCTCGCTAAAGGCATGCTCGGGCACGCGTTGGCGCGCGAGGCTGTGGGGCGTGACGCCCGCTGGCAGTAGCGGACTGGGGGCCTGAAGACCCCCGCGCGCATTGCGCCGCGCATAGGATAGCGACAGGTCCTCTGCGTGCCGCGATATTTGTGCAAAGACGCGTCGGTCGATCTGTGGCCGCGTGGGCGCCCGATCGCCATCCAAAGTCAGGATGTGGTCGGGAAGCAGAGGGTCAGTGGCCAGGCTCCTGGGCCAGCCGCCGGCGGTCAGGCCGAGCAACCGCACGAACCGGCGCGGGGCGCCGGCGAGATGGGCGGCCGGGCACCAGACGATGCTGTTGCCGGGGTCGGTTCCATCCGCGATGCGCAGGCCCGCGAGCGAGAAGGCCATCGCCTCGGGCGGTCCAGCCTGCAAAGCCGCTCGCCATACCCGGCCAGCCGAAGACGGCAGCAGCGCCTCCCCCGATGTCTCGGCGGCCGCCCAGCCAAGGCTGAGACGCTCCAAGGCCGGCCCGAGAGCCGTCGCGGGCCGAGCGCCATCGGCGCGTCTGGATTGGGCCAGCTGCAGGGCACGTATCCATTGGGCAAGGTCGTCAAGACGCGCCTGCGCCGGAACGCCCTGCAACGGGTCGTCCGCCATTCCGGCCAACCCCGAGCACCGGCCGGCGCTATGGGCCAGCCAACGCCGGACGCGTTCCTGGCTCAAACCCTGACCAAGAATTTCGACGAGCGCGGCGCAGGCCTGGCCATCGACCGTGCCGAGCACCGGCGTGCCGTGCGAGATGTGGACAGGCAGACCGGAGCTGGCCACCAGGACCTGGAGGGTCTCATCCCAGGGACCCGGCGCGACAGCGGCAATGGCGATCTCCTGCGGCGCGGCCCGCCCCGTGGCGATCAGCTCTCTCGCCCAGCGCAGAGCTTCGACGACTTCGGAATGGGGATCGGCGCATATCAGGACACGGCTGGCGGCAGGCGGCGCGTCGCTACCGGCCGCGTCCGGCGCATCGACGACAGAGGTCGCCTGCGCCATCGCCGCGATCAGGGGGCGCCAAACCGGCGCGATCCAGTCGATGTGCTGGAACCTTACCGGACCGAGCAAGGCCGCCGCCATGCCGACCCGTCCTTGGCCGGCGTTGGCCAGATCTGGCGGGATCAGCACTCCTGGGCCCAGACGATTGCGAACACGCCGCTCAATCAGGCCAAGATCCAAGAGCCGAGGTGACGCATCGGGGGCTCCAAGGTCGACACCGGCCAGCCATAGCCGCTCGAAGGTTCGCGCCAAGGCGCGGACCGCGCCCGGCATGCGTTCCAAAGGTGAAAGCTCGGCGAAGCCGCCCTCCCCGAGCGCGGCCGTCAGCGCCGGTTCCAGGTCCTCGCGTCCGGCGGGCCGCGCAAAGCCGCCTGCGAGCCGCGCCGCCAGCTGCGCCAGTGTCAGGATCTGCAAGCCGCGAGCTCCGGAACGCGCAGCCTCAAGGCGCATCATGCGCAAGGCCAGGGGCCCATCGACGACGACGGTTTCAAGGCGCGTGTCCCGATTGGTGACCCGCGTCGCAGCGACCGTCATCATACCTCCTCAGGTCGTTTCCGTTAGCTGCACCTTAGAATGGTAGACCTTGCGATAATGCGCTAGGGGTTGCACGCGCCCCATCGGCTGAGCGCGCGCCGCCTGGGCGTGTCCTGCGGTGCGGGCGATCTGGAGATTTCCGCGCATGGGCGGTTTTACCATGAGCAATCAGGCCATCCTCGACCGCCTCCTGGAAATGGTTGGCTTCAAGGCCGGCCTGACGCTCACCCAGGCGCGCCTGATGGACCTGATCAGCCGCATGCACCCGCATATCGCGGCGCAACTTTCGGTTCCGGACGGAGCGACGCGGTTATCGTCCGTCGAGCATTTAGAACTTACCGCAGCGCTGCTGCACGCGGTGGGCGCCTGCGACGTCCCCAAGCCCGTTTTCGTCCAGCTCGATGTCGAACGGACCTTTCGGGACGACCCGGTCGCGGCGTCCTTGGTCGCGCCCATCGCCGAGGCCTTCGCAGCCTATACCGCGACCGAGGACGCCTTTCTCAGTCCCGGCGGCGCCAACGGCGTCAATCCGTTCCTCGTGGAGATGCATGATCGCTACAGTGATCGCGGCGCCGACGTCGCCCTGGCCTTCCTGCGGCTACAAATCCAAGCCCAGCAGCAGCACATCGCCGATTTCCGCACGACAGATTGGATCGATCAGCGTGATTTGGAAGACCTGTTCGCGAGCGAGCGGCTAGAAGCGCAATATGGGCGGTTCTTCGACCAGCGCTTCATCAACTACCTGCGGTCCAACTTCGAGGCGATCGACGAAATCCACTGGCGTCAGCTGGAGGCCGTCACGGCTGAACATTTCGCGAGACAGGGCTTCGAGGTCGAACTCGGTCCGGGGCGCGGCGACGGCGGTGTCGATGTCCGTGTGTTCCCGAAGGGGGGCGAGGCGGACCGTCCGCCTCTGATCCTCGTGCAGTGCAAACGCCAGCAAGCCCAGGTGGAAGCCCTGGTTGTGAAGGCCCTCCATGCCGACGTGGTCCACGAAAAGGCTCGATCGGGCTTGATCGTCACCACCTCGCGGCTATCGCGGGGCGCACAGGTGGTGCGCACTGCGCGCGCCTATCCGATCCAGGCGGCCGAGCGGGAAAATCTTCGGATCTGGCTCATGGCGATGCGGCGCGCGTCCGACTAGGTGCGCAGAATCGAATGGCGAAGAGAGTTTCGCCTACGCCGCAGCCCTCTAAACTACGATACCCAAAAGCGGTCTCGATAGGCGGCCGCCAAGGCCAGACTGACGCCCCCGGAGCGGCAAAGGCGTCAGTCGCCTACGCGCTGGGCCTTAGTAGGAGGTCACGATCAATGGCTAGCGGGTCAAGATAGCGAGGAAACTTCAAGATCACCTGGAGAACGCCGCGCAGGGTCTCTATGGCCAGACGGCGTCCAACTTCGGGATCCTGAGCCTTAGCCGCCTTAGTGGCCTTCTTTCCGGTCACGCCGTGGACGATGGTCGATCGGAGATCATAGAGTTTAGCGACGTCGGCGCGAGCGACGTCGATACTCGTCTGGTCGCCTCCGATCCCTGCCAGGGCGCCGGCCCGCATACGGAGCTTCCAGCCGATCGCCTGATTGTCGGCATCGCCGAGCAAGATTTCCAGGGCTATGGTCGCGTCAAGGATAGCGTCGGACGGATCATCACGGGTGGTAGCGGTATTGAAGCGGCGCAGCGCCAAATCCAGTCGTTGCGCAGTTTGGCTTTTCATCGCCTGATAAACTGTGGCGACCTCCTTCATCTGGTTGGTGGTCACCATAGGGATATCGTCGCGAATCCAGCCGAAGTTATCAAAGGCCTCAGGATAGCGCCGGGCGCCTACGGCGTAGACCTGCGGCCAGTCCATATGAGGCCAGGTGCCCCAACCGCGCGCTAGTCGCACTTCTTGGGCGTAGCCGGTCTCGATGCCCGTCACGAGCCGCAGGGCCGCGAATAGAACCTCGATCGCCTCACGCGCGGCGGGCGTACGAAACGAAAGCGTCTGGCCCAAGGCCCAGAAGTTGTCATTGGGCAGGCCCCAGCCTGTGAGCACGAAGGCGTGTGTCGCAGCGGCCAGCACTGCATCATGGCCGTTGGCACCATAGGCCTTACCTGACCAGCGCGCCTTTTGGAGCTGTGGCGACATGCGCATGATGAAGGCGTTGGGCGCTAGCCGCAGGCGGTCGAAATCGAAACGGGTCAGGGCGATCGGGGCGAGGATCGCTAGGTCGAGCCTTGCTTTGAGGAGGCCATTCATCACGGGACGCAATACGGCCGCGCGCGAAGCTTCCGTCGTCGCCACCAAGCCGAACCGGTGCAAGTGGAGATCCGCCGCGCCGGCCACCTGAAGCTGAGCATGGGTTTGGTTGAGGGGGCTCGGCTGGAGCCCGGCCAAACCCGGTGCGTTGCTGGGATTTTCTGCGATCATCGCCGTTAGCGCGTGCAGCACCGGAAAGCGATCGGCCGGATAGGCACCGCGCCGACGCGCTTCTTCGTCGCCGTAGGGCGGTTCCAGGACGCTGGAATATTTGAGTGGGCCGGCCGACGAGAAATATGAGCCGTCCGTAAGGCTGGGCATGCCGTTGTCGCGCCAAGACAGTTCTGGCTGACGATCCCTAGTGGGTTTGCGGCCATCCGACAGGGCTTGCAGGATCACGCCAACCATTTCGTCGAGCGCGTCGTCATAAAGTCTGGCCAGCGCGGCGTGTTCTTGCGGGATCTTGATCATCATCGCCTTATGGTATCGCTTGGGAGGACTCCATGGCGACCATCGACCTGCACTATATCGACGAGCTGATCCAGGTTCGTCAGGCCCAGCACGGCGGCAATCCCGGCGCGCCGCCCGTCTTGGGCGGCCACCGCGTCGGAGTTTCGATCAACCGCAGCTGCGTGGTGATGCTGAGCGCGCTGCTGCAGGCCTATGTCGAGGAAGTCTATAAGGACGCCGCCAGACGCATGTTCCCACACCTGGCCGCCCGTCCTGCCGATTTTGACACCTACTGGAAGCAGATGAAGATGTGGGGCAATCCCAGCGACGCCAACATCAAGGCGTTGTTCCTGCGCCTGGGGGTTGCCGATGTATTCAACGGCCTGTCCTGGCAGCGGACAAACACTGCAGCCATCAAGAGGAACCTGGAGGTGTTGAATATCGCGCGCAATCAGATCGCGCACGGCGCGCCACATCTGACTGTCAACCAATCCCCCTACTCCCTCAGCCTGGCGGAGGTGGTGCGTTTCCGAAACTTCGCCGACGCGTTCGGAAATCGCTTCGAGCATCACGTCGCCAGCTTCATTCCCTGAGTATCCACTTCATCTTGCGTCTATAGGCTAGGCCTGTAACCGGCCGGCCTATGACCCCAGCCACACAGACGCTCGCCCTCGCTTTTTTGCCCCTGCTTTTCGTGGCTATTGGCGCGGCCTTTCAATACGCCTTCGGCCGTAGCCTGGAGACGCGAAAGCAACTCGTTGTGCAACGGGCTTCCTCGAAGCTCGCGCGCGACCGTAAGAGTCACCTTCTCCATCGCTCGGAACCGCGCCGCTCGCTTCGCCGTGGCTGCCAGGAAGCAGACCTTCCCAGCGTCAGAGAAGAGTCGAGGCCGTGTAAAAACTCCGCCGCTGCGCTGGGCGGTGCTGGCGCGGCGGAGTCGTCGCGGCATCCTCTCAGGTCCGGATCGCCGCCATCAGCGTCTGGGCGCCCATGACGGCGATCATCCGCTTGAGGTTATAAGCCAGGATGTGGAGGCCGATCTCGGTCTTCACGTTGGGTAGGCGCTTCATCAGGAAGTGCGTTGATCCCATCCAGGCCTTGATCGTGCCGAAAGGGTGCTCGACGGTCCGCCTTCGCTGGCGCATGGCGCCAGGGCGCTGGTCCATCCTTATCTGCAGGGCGTCGACGACGGCCTCGTGTTCCCAGCGGGTCACGCGGCGCTCCTTGCTGGGCGTGCATTGGGGCTTGAGGGCGCAGCTCTGGCAGCTGGCCAGGTCCCAGTAGCGATGTAGCGTCAGGCCCTTCTCGACGCTGGTCATGTGGCGCGGCAAGAGCGCCCCGGCCGGGCAGCGATAGACGTCCTGATCGGGCAGATAGACGAAATCCTGTTTGCCAAAGCGGCCATCGGCCTTGGCGCCGGAGGTCAGGGGCCTGGGCACGTAGGCCGTCACGCCCATCGCCTCGCAGCTCAGGATCTCCTCGCCCGAGAAGTAGCCGCGGTCGGCCAGCACCTCGAGCTCATTCACGCCCAGGGCGTCCTTGGCCTTGCCCGCCATCGACGACAGCTGCTGGCGATCGCTGCCGGTCATGACGACGTCGTGGGCGACAATCAGGTGATGCTCTGCATCGACGGCGGATTGGACATTGTAGCCGACGATGCCGCTGCCGCGCCCGCTGGTGGCCATGGCGCGGGCGTCAGGATCAGTCAGCGAGACCTGGCCGTCAGCCGAGGCGTCCACCTGCGCCTCCATCGCCTGCAGCAGCCGCATCTGTTCGCGCAGGCGCTCCACCTTCTCCTTCAGCCGGTCGGACCTGGCCTCGATGGTCTCGCCCTCCTGCCGGTCGGCGGTGTCCAGATCGCTCAGGTAGCCGGCGATGTGCTCGGCCACCTGCTCCAGGCGCTTCTTCAGCTTGTAGGGCGTGAAGTTCTTGTCGCGCGTGTTCACCGCCTTGAACTTGCTGCCGTCGATGGCCACCAGCGCCGCGCCAAACAGGCCGATCTGGCGACACAGCACCACGAACTGGGCGCAGGCGGCCTGGATCGCCGGGCCGTTGTCCTTGCGAAAATCGGCGATGGTCTTGTGGTCGGGCGCCAGCCGGCCCGTCAGCCACATCAGCTCAACGTTGCGCCCAGCCTCGCGCTCCAGCCGGCGGCTGGACTGCACCTTGTTCAGGTAGCCGTACACATAGAGCTTCAGCAGCGTCGCTGGATGGTAGCCCGGACGGCCGGTCGCGGCCGCCGTCACCTCAAAGCCCAGCCCTCGCAGGTCCAGCTCATCGACGAACACGTCGACCACCCGCACCGGGTTCTCCGCAGCGACATAGTCGTCCAGACATTCGGGAAGGAGCATCGGCTGCCGGCGATCAACACCTTCAACGAAGCGGCTCATGCGCACCTCCCGACTGCTCGTCAGGAGTCTAGCTGATCCGCCGAGTTTTCACACAGCCTCAGTCAGGTTGCGGCATTCGGAGGGCGATCGTCCAGTACCTCGGTACGCAGTAGTCGGCCCGACGCCAGCCGCCGCGCCAGAGCATCCAGAAATCCCGAGTATCGCTCCTGTCCTTTGGCGTTCTGAGCTTTCTGATCGCCCGCACTCAGTGCCGGCGTAGCTGTCAGCCAAGCCTTCACGAACAGGGCGATCGCCTCGTTGGCGATCGTCAGGTCCCGCCCCTGCCGCTCGAGTTCTCGGCCTATTCGATCAAGCCGCCGAACCAAAGCAGCCTCAGCCGCCTCGTCGCTATCGGGCGACAGGTGACTGGCGACCGCGGCCTGAACGATCTCCGACTTCGACCGCTTGGTCCGCCGAGACGCCTCGTCCAACGCCAAAACCAGGTCACGCGCCAGGAAGACCTTGGTTTGAACCTTCATCGCGACCTCACAGCGGAATACCGTCATCGGGATCAAGGCTGGCCTGCCTGGCGGCGGACCGGAACCGGCGGGCCTGCTCGGCCTGGGCCGCCTCGTCGGCGTCGGGATCAGGGTCCAGCCAAGTCTCGGGCGCGGGTGGTTCCGGCGCCGGCCCGGCCGGCGCTTCGAACTCCGGCTCCAGACGATGACCGCCTTCGTCGACGGGCTCGCCAGCCTTTCTGCCGGGCGACGCCGCCACCGAAATCGTCGTGGTCCACATGGCGTCCGCGCCGGCGCTAAGCGGCTGCAACTGCTGGGGCGGATCAGCCACCCGGCCGGCCAGCTCCGGGTCGACATAGTAGCGGACCTTGGTCGCACGGATCGGCGGCACGCCGGACACTTGAATGATCGCCTCGTCCGGTGGAAGCTGCATCACCTCCCCTGGAGTCAGGAGCGGCCGGGCCGTTTCCTGGCGGCTGACCATCAAATGGCCAAGCCAGGGGGAAAGCCTGTGCCCGGCGTAATTCTTCATCGCTCGCATCTCGGTCGCGGTGCCGAGACTGTCGCTGATCCGGCGGGCGGTGCGCTCGTCGTTGGTCGAAAACGCGACCCGCACATGGCAGTTATCGAGGATCGAGTTATTTTCCCCGTACGCCTTCGAAATCTGGTTCAAGCTCTGTGCTATCAGAAAAGCCTTGATGCGGTATCCGGCCATGAAGGCCATCGCCTGCTCGAAGAAGTCCAGCCGCCCGAGCGCGGGAAACTCGTCGAGCATCAGCAGTAGCCGCGGGCGTCGACGGGCGCTTTCCAGGCCCTCCGTCAGCCGCCGGCCGATCTGATTGAGGATCAGCCTGATCAGCGGCCGGGTGCGGCTGATGTCCGACGGTGGCACGACTAGATAGAGGGTCACTGGCCGACCGGCGGCGACCAGGTCGTCGATGCGCCAGTCGCACCGTGCGGTCACCGCCGAGACGATCGGGTCGCGGTAGAGACCCAGGAACGACATCGCGGTTGAGAGCACGCCCGACCTTTCGTTATCGCTCTTGTTCAGGAGCTCCCGGGCTGCACTGGCGACGACCGGGTGGACCGCGTCGCCGAGGTGCCGCGTGGCCATCATGGCCCGCAGCGTGGCCTCGATGGTCCGGCGTGGATCGGCGAGGAAATTGGCGACGCCAGCCAGGGTCTTGTCGGCTTCGGCATAGAGAACGTGTAGGATGGCGCCGACCAGCAAGCTGTGGCTAGTCTTATCCCAGTGCGACCGTCGTTCTAGCGCTCCATCAGGGTCCACCAGGATGTCGGCGATATTCTGCACATCGCGGACCTCGGTCGGGCCTCGCCGCACCTCCAGCAAGGGATTGTAGGCGCTGGACGCTGGGGTGGTCGGATCGAACAGCAGGACCGGTCCCACCTTTGCGCGGCAGGCCGCCGTCAGCTGCCAGTTCTCCCCCTTGATGTCGTGGACGACCGCCGAGCCCGGCCAGGTCAGCAAGGTCGGCACGACCAGGCCCACGCCCTTACCCGAGCGCGTCGGCGCGAAACACAGGACGTGTTCGGGCCCGTCGTGGCGGAGGTAGTGATCCTTCATCCGGCCAAGCACCACGCCATCGGCGCCGAGCAGCCCGGCCGCCCTGGCCTCCTCCTCCGTCGACCATCGCGCCGAGCCATAGGTCGTCACCCTCTTGGCCTCGCGCGCGCGCCAGATCGACATGCCGATCGCTACGACGACGGCGACAAGGGCGCCGCCAGCCGCCATGAACGCGCCGCGCGTAAACACGTCGGGCGCATAGGCCTCGTAGACAAACCACCACACGAAGAAGGCCGGCGGCGGGTAGATCGGCCAGCCGCCGAGCCAAAGCCAGGGCGGCCCCAGCTGCGGCTGAAAGCCCAGCCGCCAGGCCGTCCATTCGGTGGCCAGCCATATGCCGGCCAGCGCCAGAAGGCCGACCACGAGGATCTGGCCCCAGAGGATTTTCGTACCTGTCATTTGTGGATCTCGCTCTTCAAAGCCCGATCCCCCGCTTGCGCCCCAGCGCCCAGTCGATGCCGCCGCCCGAGCTGACGACGCCCCTCACCTCCCGGCCCAGCAGTTCCTCCAGCCCTCGCGTCCAGGGCACGAGCTGGAAGCCCAGCCCGTCCTCGATCATCGCGAACCGGCCCGACACCAGGTCGAGCCGCCGCTGATAGACGCCGGCGATCGGGTCGCCGGCCCTGACCGGGTTCCAGGTCCCGCCGGTCTCGGCGGCGATGTTGTCGGCGACGCGCGCCAGCTCCTGGGCGCGAAGACCCGCCACGAGCCCCGCCCGCGGTCGGCCCAGGCGATCAGCTAGGCCACTGGCCTGCAGATGCCTGCGGCGGCGATCCAGAGCGTCACGAACTTCTCGTCCGAATCCGCCGTCGGCGAGCGGCGTCGGCTCGCGGACGACAAGCTGTCGATCCAACCAGGTCGCGCCCGACGCGCTGACCTGGCGATCAAGCGAGAGGTCGGACCGATGGACGAGATCTAGGCTCGCCTTCTCGCCGGGGGCCTGGCGTGACCGGATCTCAACGAGGCCGCCGACCGGTGTGTCGCCCGTCGCGGCCAGGTCCTTGAACCGAAAGTGATGCAGGCGCCCGTCGACGCCATCGACCACGACATAGGCCCGGCCGCTGTGCTCGTCATGCAGGCCGCGATCGACCAGCCGACCGACGATCGGCGCATCCAGGTGTTCGGCCTGGATCGCGAGGTCGGCCAGATCACGATCGACGTCACGGATCGCGCGGTGCAAGGTCTTGATGATATCGCCCCGCTCGCCCAGGGCGCGCAGGCGAGGTTCGACGTCATCGGCGAGCCGCCACTGGCCGCCGTGCTCGTCGGCCAGGCCCAGGCGTTTCAGGTGCTGGACCCGTCCGATCAGGCGCGGCGGCACACGGTCGCCGCCATCGGCAGAGGGACGAAGATCGACCAGGCCGTCAGGGCCAATCCGCCCCCGTAGCGTTCGGTCCAAGCTGGTCCACCGATCGGCGTCGACCTCACGATCCAGGCTTGCGGCGATCTCCTCCGGCGAGCGCGGGCCCAGCTCCAGCGAGACCAAGGCCTCGGCCCGTTGGCGCAGCCCCTTGGTCATGTAGTCGGCGTCGATGACGAGGTCGCGGCCATCGGCGCCGACGCCGCGGATCAGAACGTGGACATGCGGGTGGTCGGTGTTCCAGTGGTCGACCGCCACCCAGTCCAGGCGTGTGCCCAGGTCCTTCTCGGCTAGGGCCATCAAATCGCGGGTGGTGGCGCGCAGGTCATCCAGCGACCCGGCGTCCTCCGGCGAGACGATAAAGCGAAAATGGTGCCGGTCGTCCTGGCAGCGCTCGGCGAAGGCGGCGGGGTCGGCCGCGCCGTCGCGGTCGAACATCTCGGCGGGCGCGCCATCGCGGGTCACCCCCTCGCGCCGCAGGTAGCGCATGTGCATGGCGAGCGGCGCGGCCGTGTAGCGGCTGCCTCGGTGGCGGACGATCCTGGCCTTGACGATGACACGCCGGCCGCCGCCGCGGGCCCGGGCCGCCGCGTCCCGCCCGCGTCCAGAACGCCGACGGCCTTGGCGTCCCTTCAGGTCGAAGGCTCCCTGCCCGCTTCGACGCGAGGCGCCCAGGACCTCCTGGACGAACCCGCGGGGACGGGGAGCGATGCGCGCGCCCTGGTCGCCGATGCGACCCAGCCGAAGGAAAAACTCGTTCTCGTCGGTCATCGGGGCCGCCTTGGGAGCCAGGTCCCGGACAAGCCTCTGATCGCGCTGAATAACCCTGGAATTCCGGGACCTGGCTTCCAGGCCAGGTCCTGGAATTTTCTGAGCACCATCAAGGCCATGGCCCCAAAAGGTCCCGGGCCTTTAATCTCGCCATCTTCCCCTGCCCTGTCCTGCCGCCCCTTCTGCGCCTCTCCCAGCGATCTCAACCGGGCTGCTTCAACCCGCGCGGTCATGGCCGGACCGCCCCGTCGGTGGGCTCGATGACCGTGATCATGACGCCCGGCTCGGCGCTCGTTGACGGGGCCTTCCAGGCCGGCGCGAAGATGTCGGCGGTTCGCCAATCGAACGGCTTGGCTGGGATTTGGCGACCCGCCCTGCCCGCCGAGCGCTCGATCCGCGCCTCGACCGCGGCCACATAGGCGAGCGTCTCGGCGGGGAGTTTGCGCCCGCCGTCGAGCATCGCCTGATAGCGCGCTGGACCGGCGTTGTACGCGGCCAGGAAGCCCGCACGCCCAAAGCGATCGTAGAGCTGTCGGAGGTAAGCCGCGCCAGCGATGATGTTGTCGTGGTGGTCCCAAGGGTCCGCGCCAAGACCGAGTTCTGCCCGAAGTTCGCGCCAGGTGAGCGGCATCAGTTGCATCAATCCCATCGCACCCTTGGTCGAGATCGCCCTTGGATCGCCGCCGCTTTCGGCGGCGATCACCGCCTCGATCCAGCTGACCGGCAGCCCGAAGCGCACCGACGCCTCCTCCACCACGGTGCTGACCGAATTGCTCGGCGACGCCGAGGGTGGTCGCTGCGCCGCCCCCGCCACCGCAGGTGCAGCCGCCATCATCAGCAGGAAGAGAGCTGCGAACGCGCGCCAGGCGCGCGGCGTCATTGCCGAGATCCCGGCGGGCAAAAGCGTGCGGCCGTGCTCGCCGTCGTCAAGGCAAGCGCGCTTTGCGCGCCGACCCAAGGGCCGTCCTTGACCACGGCTGCGCGCGACCGCCGACGCGGTCTTGGCCGGGACGGGGAAAGGCCGCTGCAGACGATCGAACAGGGAAAGGAAGCTTGCGGCGGTCACCTCAGCGCCCCCAGGTCCACAGGCGATGCAGGCGGCCGACAATGCAATCGCGCGAGACGGGCCCGAAATAGCGACCGTCCAGGCTTCGGGGCGCGGCGGGATTGAGGAGAAAGACCTCCCCCTCACCCAGTCGACGACACGTCCCCGCCGCATGCAAAGGGCGGCCGACAAGGTCGCGCTTCAAGATCGCGCCAACGACCCGACCATCGATCGCCACCACCTCGTCACGCGCGCAGACGGACTGACCTTCGATCGCGGCCACGTGCTTGATCAGCGGAACATTGAGCGGCAGGTAGCCGCGGACCGCGAGCCAACGCGCCAGCTCGGGAGGCGGCCGAACCAGCGCTAGATCGCCAACGGCCGGGGCCGCGTCGGTCAGCCAGTAGAAGCCGACCGGCGCGCTGGCCGTGGTGTTGAGCACCACCCGTTTAGTGGACGACAACAGCGCGCCGCCCGCCATCAGCGCGCAGGCCAGGCCGCCGAGGATCAGCGGAAGGCGATCGGGGCGGCTCATCGACCAAGCCTCCGGCGCAGAAGCCAGGCGCGATGACGGGCGCGATCATAGGGGCGAGGCGGCAGGCCGACCCCGATGCGGGCGCCGACAGTTCGCCAGTGGTCGGGCGCGGCGTCCTCGGCGCGCAGACCCAGCCCTTCGACGACATCGATCGCCCCGAGCACGGCCTGGACCCTGGCCCAGCCGCTGAGATTGAGCAGGATTTCCGCGCCAGGCGTGACGAAGGGATGGGTCGTGAAGCCCTCGCCCGAGCGAACGGCGCGCAGGATCGCGATGCGGGACTCGACGGTGCCGTAGTCGTCGGCGCGCCACCGGACGAGCGCGAAGATCGCCCCGGGCGCGAACATCACGACCCGGTTGCGGCGGTCGATGATCCGCTCATCGGCCGGACGGCCAAAGCGGATCCAGCGCTCGATCTGACCGTCGAGCCATAGGAGTTCGACCTGCGTCCACGCCGCGCCGCTCATGGGCGCTTGCCGTTGAAAGCCGCAAAGCCCGGCGCGATGGCCGCATGCCGCTTGGCCGGAAGGATGACGTCGGCGGTCGTTTCGGTCGTCGACGTTCGCGCGGCGCGTTGTGACCAGGCCTGCAGGTCATTGAGCGTATAGACGACCCGTCCGCCGATCTTGCGATAGACCGGTCCGGTGCCATAGCTGCGATGCTTCTCCAGCGTCCGATTTGACAAACCCAGGAAGCGCGCGGCTTCGGGCGTGCTCAGGTGTCGGTGGGGCTCTGCGGCTTCCGATTGGCTCATAGGCGTATCCTCGGTGACGCCCGGATACAGCCGGCGTCGTGGGGATAGGCTGGCGTAGTCCAGCGGCCTGGAGGGATGACGAAGATCGGGGGCGGCGTTTTCGTCACCCCTGCATCAGAGCCCACCGCGCAGGAGTTTCAGGTAACCGCCGCTCATCAGCGCCCTGCCCGCTCGAACCAGCCGGATGGTCGCAGCCCGAACACCGGCGGTCTTCCAGGGCTCGTCGGCAAGGGCGTGGGCGCCGAACACGTCCTGCGCGATCATGCGATAACTGCGGCCAGCCAGGGCGCCGTCGAGCGCAAGCAGACAGCGCTCGAGCCGCGAAACCTGCGCATCGGTCAGGTGAGACTTCGGGGGCGGCCGACCCGCCGACAGGCGTTCCAAGGCGTCCACCGCCCGCACCCGCAGCCGCAAATGCTCATCATAGGCCAGGGCGACGAAGAGCGGCCGATCGACCGGGTCACCGCTGCGCACCAGCACCTGGAGCCCCCAGGCGGTGCGCAGGTGCAGCCCGTCCTCGGCGCGCATCAACTGGCCGGCAGGCAGAGACTTGGCGGCCGCAGCAGACCCGCCCTCGCCCGCCTCCAGCCGTAGAACGACGCCGGGCGCGACCTCCGGCAGCCAAAAAACGGCGGCCTCATCGGCGCCCAATTGAGGATCGGCCGCGAACCGCAGGCCCCAACGCCGATCGATGGGCGCGGCCGGTTCACGTCGTTCCTGCCGCCAACCGGCATAGGCCAGATGATACTCGGGATTACGCCGTAGGAACTCCCAAGCCAGGCCCGGTGCGCCGACGCCATGCCGTCGGCCACCGCCTCGGCGCTCACCGGGCGGCTGTCCTGCTCCCGACGCGGCGGCGGACAAGGCCATGCTTCCATGGCGCCAGAGGAACCTCCGTCGACGACAGCGTGGCCATAGAAATTTAGGGCTGCGGCAGGAGCCGGCCCGCGCATTCGCAGCGAGTCGGCAAAGGCGCGGCTAGATTGCCGCGTCGGTCGGTCCAAATGGCCGCATGAAAGCCGGCAGCGTTACGGCTTCGATTTGCGGCTAAGTGCTGCGGAAACCACTCTGTCGATCCACTCGACATCGTCACTCGAAAGCTCAGTCAGACGCCCAACTAGGCGGACCAGAGGATCGTCGCGGCCTTCCCGAGCAGCCAAATCCCCGATCTCGAAGAAGTCGCGAACTTCGACATGCAACGCGGCGGCTAGATCGACCAAGGTCTCAAAGCTTGGAGCTAGAAGGCCCCGTTCGATCCGACTTATCGTCTCTTGCGACATTCCGATCTGATCAGCGAGTTGCGTCTGATTTAGACCAGCGCGATCGCGATGGTGGCGGATCAAATCGCCAACCTGTTCCCGCAAACTCGCCATCGGTACTCGCCCCGCTCAGTCGGCGAGAACTTTCCGCTTGGCCGCAAAAGACACACAGGGCTTCAAAATACGCATAACTTCGTTTTACGTATTCACACGTCATAAAAACCGTAGGATTCTGTGGGCAAATCGTTGCTCGGACTGCTGCTCGTGGACGTCACCACCCCGCCTGCCCCGCCCCGCCCGTCGCTCGCCGACTCGTTGGAACTGCTCTTCAAGCGCCACGACCGCTGGTTTCGACCGATGATGCGGCGGCGCCACGGCGACAACGCTGGCGAGGATCTTGTGCAGGAGAGCTACATCCGCGCCGCGCCCTATCAAGCCGCGGGGACGCTTCGCCATCCCGAAGCCTTGCTCATTCGGATCGCCGAGAACCTGGCGTCGAACCTGCGGCGCGATCGCTACCCAGAAGTCGTCCAGGATATCGGCGCATCCGCGCTCGAAAGGCAGTCGCTTAGCGCCGTCCAGGATCATGCGGTGACGTTCAAGCAGATCGTGCTAGCCCTCCCGCCTGAGTTGCGCGATGTTTTCGTGCTTAATCACGTCCAGGGGATGACCTACGAAGAGATCGCCATCCACCTGGGCATTCCGCGCACCACGGTTCACCATCGGATGCGCAAGGCCCTGGAGCGAACTACGAAGGCCATGCAGGACTGAGGCGGACGCTCAACATGATCGCTGACCAACGCAAGACCGACCGCCAGACCAAGGAAGCGGCGGCATGGTTCACGCTGCTGAGCGACACGGAGATCGAGAACGAAGATCTCGAGAAGTTCGACGCCTGGCTGCAACGCGGTGACAACCGCGCCGCTTATCGCCGGGTCGAGGCGATCAGCGAGATGGGCGTGGATCTTCGCGATGATCCGGATCTTCGCGCTGCCGCGCGCGAGGCATTGGACCGTCCACGGCAAGCGCCGCCCAAGCGCAAGACGCCCTGGCTGCGGATCAGCGGCGGCATGGCGCTCGCCGGCGCCGTGGCCTGCGCCGCGGCGCTGTTGTGGGTCCAACCGGCCAAGATCTATCAAACCGACGTCGGTCAACGGTCTACGGCGCACCTCGACGACGGTTCGGCCGTCGAGTTGAACACCGACACAACGTTGCGCGTGCGCTTCAGCCGCGGGGCGCGACGGCTCGAATTGCTCAAAGGCCAGGCCTTTTTCGATGTCGCGCATGACGCCGGACGGCCGTTCCTGGTCGAGGCTGGTCCCATGGAGGTGCGCGCGATCGGCACGCGCTTCGACGTGCGGCATGACGGCGCCGGCGCGACGGTGGCCTTGGCGCAGGGACGCGTGAAGGTGCGCCAGCAGGATGCGGCCAAGGCGAGCTGGACGTTATCGCCCGGCCAAGCCCTGGTGCTGGTCCCTGGCCAGACCGGCGCGCAACCCAAGCAGACGGACCTGGCGGTTCAGACCGGCTGGGTCCGCAACGAGATCACCTTCCGCGACGTGGCCCTGGCCGACGCCGTGGCGGAGATGAACCGCTATGAGCGTGCCAAGATCACGCTGGGCCCGGGCGTTCCGGCGCAATCCCGGGTCAACGGCGTCTTCACGCCGGGCGACGACGAAGCCTTCGTGGCCGCGGTCACGACCAGCTTCGAGTTGCAAAGCCACCGCAAACCCGACGGCGGCGTGGAACTACGGCCGCGCTCCGGCGCTTGATGACATAATTATTTCGCAGGTCCGCTACCAACGGGCCGCCCCTGACGTGTCTCCACCCGAAAGGCCGCCGGTCATAAGCGCATCATGAGGATCGCGCCCGGCGCCGCCGGGGGTTTGTATGGGTCGGTTCTCCAAGCGTCTTTTGGTCGGCACGGCGTTGACGGTGCTGGCGTTCAGTATGGCGGGCGGCGCGCTCGCCGCTCCGCCGGTCGCCGAGCAGCGCACGACGATCTCCCTGCCGGCCGACGCGCTCGACCAGTCCCTCATCAAGCTGGGACAGCAGGGGCACACGCGGATCTTCTTCCAGAGCGAGCTGGTGGCCGGTCGCCGCGCCCCCGCGATCAACGGCCAGATGACGGTGCGCGAGGCCCTGGACCGCCTGCTGGCCGGCAGCGGCATCGAGGTTCAGACTGCCCGCCCCGGCGTGCTGGTCCTGCGCCCGTCGCGCCAGCCAATCGCCCTTCGCCCAGCCAGGCGTGAGCCGTCGCTCCCACCGCAGACGGTCGACGAACGCCCATCGTCCCCGACCAAGGAGAGCGACGTCACTCAGCTGGAGGAAGTGGTGGTGGGCAGCCACATTCGCGGGGTCAAGGACGGCGCCTCGCCGGTCATCGTGCTCGGCCGCGAGGACATCGATCGCGGCGGCTACGCCACCGTCGCCGATGCGCTGACGAGCCTGCCACAGGCGTTCGGCGGCGCGATCAGCGATGACGTGGCCATGGCCGGCTCGGACCCCACCAACACCAACAGCGCCTTCTCCACGGCCATCAACCTGCGTGGCTTGGGCCCCGACGCGACCCTCGTGCTCGTCGACGGCAAGCGCATGGCTGGCGCCGGTTTCATGGCCGACTTCAGCGACGTGTCGATGATCCCGCTGTCGGCGGTCTCGCGCATCGAGGTCCTGACCGACGGGGCCTCTGCGCTCTACGGTTCGGACGCCGTGGGCGGCGTCGTCAACATCGTCATGCGCGACGGCTACGAGGGTCTGGAGACGCGGGCGCGCATCGCCGGCTCGACGCGCGGCGACCTGGGGCAATATCAATTTGGCCAGACCTATGGCCGCGCGTGGGACGGTGGTTCGCTGCTGATCAGCGGCGAGTACCAGAGGCGTGACCGCACGCCCGCCTCGGCCCGGGACTACACCGCCAGCAGCGACCTGCGGCCGTTCGGCGGCACCGATCATCGCGTCTATTACAGCCAACCGGGGACGGTGCTGGTGCTCGATCCAGCGACCTATTCGCTGACGCCGGGCTATGCGATCCCGGCCGGCCAGGACGGTACGCATCTGACCTCCAGCGACTTCCTGGCCGGGCAGAGCAACCTCTCCAACCTTCGCTCCACCATCGATCTTCTGCCCACCCAGGAGCGCGGCAGCCTCTATCTTGCGGGCCGCCAGGCGGTGAGCTCGCATGTGACCCTGAACGCCGAGATGCGGTACAGCGACCGCCGCTCCACGGCGTACGCCTACGCGCCGATGACGGTGATGACAGTCACGCCGAGCAATCCCTATTTCGTCTCGCCCAACGGCTCGTCGGTCGACTACATCGCCTACTCGTTCGCCAATGAGACCGGCGGCTCCAAGTCGACCAGCGAGCTGCAGGATCGCAGCCTGAGCCTGGGGGCCAAGGTTGATCTGCCGGCTGCCTGGCAGCTCAACGCCTATGTTCTCCACGCCGAGGAGATCGGCGACTATCGCAACAGCGGCATGCTCAATTCGACCCTCCTGGCCGAAGCCCTGGGGACGACTGCCGACAATGCGGCCACGAGCTACAGCGCGGCGCGCGACGGCTACTTCAATCCCTTCATCGGCACTGGCCGCAACAACGCCACGGTGCTGGCGTTCGTCACCCAAGGCTTCGAGGCCACCCACACGGTCGGCAGGCTCGACGCGGCCAGCGTGACCGCCGACGGGCCGCTGTGGCGCCTGCCGGCCGGCGCCCTGCGCCTGGCGGTCGGAGCCCAGGTCCGCAGCGAGACGCTGAAGAACGTAGGCTGGTCGTTCACCTCGGGGGTCAAGCCCACGGCGGTATCCCCCCGTCATGGCGACCGGACCGTCGGGGCGCTGTTCGCCGAGCTGCGCGCGCCGCTGTTCGGGCCCGACTATCGGCGCCCCGGCCTGGAGCGACTGGAACTGTCGGCGGCTTTGCGCACCGAGCGCTATGAAGGCGGCCTGGAGAGCACCGTGCCCAAGTTCGGGGTCGTGTGGTCGCCGATCACCGCCTGGACCGTGAAGGGCACCTACGGCAAGTCGTTCCGCGCCCCGTCGCTCAGTGAGCTGAACGATCCGCAGAAGGCCACACCAATTAACCTGACGGCCAACGGGGCCAACGTCCTGACCCTTATGCTCTACGGCGGTAACCCCAACCTGCGCCCCGAAACCGCCGTCTCCTGGACCGCCGGCCTGGAATACGCCCCGCCCAGCCATCCTGGGACGCGGATCTCAGCCACGCTTTTCGACACCAAGTTCCAAGACCGCATCGGCCAGCCGGCGATCAACAACCTCTCCACGGTGCTGACCGCCGGCGACCTGGCGCCGTTCCGCCAGTTCATCAATCCAGCCAGCAGCGCCAGCGACCTGGCCCTGGTGCAGAGCTACCTGCAATATGCGTCTGCCAGCGTCGCCTCGCTCTATCTGCCAGCGGCCTACCGGGCGATCGCCGACGCCCGCTACGTCAATACCGGGACGTTCGAGGTCAGGGGCCTGGACCTGACCGGCAGCTACGGCCTGACCGTCCACGACGACCCGGTTGTGTTGAGCGCCAACCTCTCCTGGCTGATGTCCTATTCGCGCAAGGTCACCACCGTGGCCAAGAAGACCGAGTTGGTCGGGACCGCGGAGAACCCCGCCGATCTGCGCGCGCGGGTGTCGGCGGCCTGGACCCACGGGCCGCTGACCACCAGCCTGACGCTCAACCACATCGGCGACCTGACGACCAGCGCCGGGGCGCGGCTGCCGAGCCAAACGACAGCGGACCTGCAATGGCAGTACGTCGCTCCGGCCAAGGCCGGGCCGCTGCGGGGCGTGAGCCTGGCCCTCACCGTCCAGAACCTCTTCGACAGCGACCCGCCGTTCTATGACTCGCCGCAGGGCGTGGGCTACGACGCCGCCAACTACGACCCCACGGGCCGGCTGGTGGCCTTGCAGCTGACCAAGGCCTGGTAGGCCGCTCCCCCATCCCACGAGTTTCAGGAAGACATCATGCGACTTTCCGCAGGGCTCGCGCTTGCCTGCGTCATGGCCTCTGGCCAGGGCGCGGCCGACGCCCGCCCCTTCACGATCGACGACCAGCTGGCCTTGGAAGATTTCGGCCGGGTCGCCTTTTCACCCGACGGCCGCTGGCTGATCGCCGAACGCTACGGCCCCTTCAAGGAGGCGCCCAACTTCGACCACGAGGCGTATGGCCATCAAGGCGCCAGCCGACTGCTGATCACCGATGTCCAGGCCGGCGGCGCCCCCCGCAACCTGCTCGCCGAAGATCCTCGCGCCGGCGACACGTTCGGGGAGTTCTCACCGGACGGGACCCGCGTGCTGGTCTTTCGGCTGAAGGATCATCGCCGGCAGGTCGGCGTGGCGGTGCTGGCGACGGGCGAGGTCACATGGTCGGACCTGACGGCTGATCCGGAGATCTGGACCGCCCAGGCCAGGTGGCGCAACGACGATCAGGTCGTGGTGATCGCGCGACCGCCAGACGCGCCATCGGCGCTGCTCGGCGCCGGATGGCAGACCCAGGCGCGCACGCGGGCCGCCTGGGCCGCCAGCAGTCGCGGCGAGTATTCCGGCGTGACCTTGGGCGCCGGGCGTTACGCCGGCCTCAATCCAGGGCCGGCCGACTACGCCCTGGCGCTGCTTGACGTCGAGAACGGCCGGTCTCGGGTGCTGGCGCGCGGCGCGTTCCTGGACATGCTGATCTCACCGGATCGCAAGACGGTGGCGCTCTCGCGGGAGGCGGAGTTGACCGCTCCGGAGGACGGCGGCGTTATCCGGCTGTCCTATCCGCATCGCCGTAGGCGCCTGCTCCTGGTCGATCTCGACACCGGCTCCACCGCTCGCCCCTGCCCGGCTTGCGATCTGGCGCAGAACATGTGGGCCTGGGCGCCTGACAGCAAAGCCATCGTCGCCGCGGCGCGCGACCAGCCCGGGTTCAATGCGACCTATGGCTATTGGCGCCTGGGGGCCGATGGCAAAGCCACGCCTCTGGCCAACCATTTGCGCGTTGGGCTGGTCTCCGCGGGCAACATGGCAGCGCCGACCGGCCAGACGGCCTGGCTGGGACCTGATCCCGTCGTCCTGGCGCAGCCGGACGGCAGCAAGCGGTTCGACTGGTGGCGCCTGACCGCCAAGGGCCCGATCAACCTGACCGCCAGCTTCGAGCCGCCGCAGGGGACGGCCCTGGCGGCCGACGCCAAAGGCGTGCTGATCAGCACCGCGTCGGGCCTGGTTCGACTTCCGCCGCAAGGCGCGCCGCAGGTCTTGGCGCCGCCAACGGTGCAGTGGCAGGCGACCCGCCTGCTTCCGGGTCAGGCGGTGAACCTGCTGCTGGCCGACCAGGACGGCCGCGGCCGCCTCGTCTCCACCGCGGGGACCGAGGGCCTGGCCGCCGCCCCGCCCAAGGACGCCAGTCTGCGCGCCTTCTCCTCCAAGGGCGACGCCGCCGCCATCATGAAGGACGAGCATGGGATCAAGACACTGACCCTCTTTCGTCCACGCACCCGGTCTCGGGCGCTGGCGACGATCAACACCGGCCTCGCCGACGTCCAGTTCAGCCGTCCGCTGCCAATCAAGCATTCCGGAAAGTCCGGCGAGCCGTTGACTAGCTGGCTCTATCTGCCGGCAGGCCAAAAGGCGGACGACGACCGGCCGGTCGTCGTCGTGCCCTACACCGGCGAACGCTACGATCAGCCACCACCTTATTTCATGCCAGGCTCGGTGTTTCCCACCGTCAATGTCCAGCTGCTGGTCGCCCAGGGCTATGCGGTCATCGCGCCCAGCCTGCCCGTCGCCCCCGGCGCCGAGCCGGCGGACGGCCTGGCCGGCGCGATCCTGGCCGTTGTCGACGGCGCTAGGGCTCAGTATCCGGGCCTGTCGAACACGCGCCTGGCCCTCTGGGGACAGAGCTTCGGCGGCTGGAGCACCCTGATGGCCGGCTCGCAATCGCCGCGCTTCAAGGCCTTGGTCGCCACGGCTCCGGCCACGGACCTGACGACCTTCCACAGCGCGCTGCGGCCTGTCGCCCTGGCCGTGCCGGAGGTCTCCATGTCGCTGACCAACATGGCCGGCTGGGCCGAGGGCGGTCAGGGTCGGATGGGCGCGCCGCCTTGGGTCGCGCCTGAGCGCTATGCCCGCAACAGCCCAGTGCTCCACGCCGACACCATCACCGCGCCGGTGCTCCTGGCCTATGGCGACATGGACTTCGACACGACCCAGGTCACGGCGATGTTCATGAGCCTGGCCCGGCAAGGCAAGGACGTCGAACTGCTCTATTACCGAGGGGAGAACCATCAGATCATCGGTCCGGCCAATGTCCGCGATCTCTATCAGCGGGCCTTCGCTTTCCTGGCCGACGCCTTCCGGTCGACGTCGGGCCCGGACACCGCGATCGCCCCTGCCCGCACGCCCGGCGCAGCGGTCGAAAGCCGGCCTTCCCAGTAACGTACCCACGCCTCCAGGGTCGCCGCGGCGAGGATTTCCCTGGAGGCGTCTTTCCAGACCATGGCCTCCGGCTCGAGTGCGGCCGCGAACCAAGCTGGATCGATCAGACCCTGGGCGGCCAGGCGTCCATCCAGCAGGAAGTCTCGAAAGAAGCCGGCGCTCGCAGCCAGGGTCCGCCCCATGAAGACGCTGACATCCCCCTTCGATCGGCGCTGGGTGATGATCGACGGCAATCGATCGCCGAAGGCCTCGCGCGCGAAACTGCGTTCGCCCTCGCCCGCGCTCAGCACCGGCGCGGGAATGGCCAAGCCCATTTCCACGACCGGCTGGCAAAGCAACGGGTGAACGATACGGGCGCGCCGGGCCCGTCCCGTCTCGCCGTTGGCGATCAGATTGGCGGCCAGGGCGGCGATTTGCTGACGCTTGGCGACCGAGACTCCCTTGAGGTTCGTCAGCCACGGGTGGGACGGTCCCGATCGCCGCTGCCGCGCCGCCTCGGCCACGAGCACCTGGCCGTCCAGGGAGTTGCGCGAAGGCCGACCGGTGATCGCTTCCCCCGCCAGGCTCCAAAGCGATCGGCGAGTGCGCCGGGCGACCTCCTCCAGACGGCGGAGCCTGGAGCCTTCGCAGGGGGTGCCGCGGAGGAGATCGCTGGCCAAGGCGCTGGCGGCGATCTGGAAGAAGACCGTATCCCCGCCCTGGCCGGTGAACAGCACCTTGGCGTCGGACGCGTCGAGGGCGACGATGATCCCCTCGTCATACCCCGGGTCGAGGCCGTTGAAGTTGGGGCGCGCACTGATCGCGCCGGCCTGCAACACCGCCTGGGTAACGGTGAAAGGCGGGCGGCGAACCGTGCGCAGCGCCACGCCCGCCCGGTCGGCGACGGCCTGGGCGTAGACCCGCTCGTCGGCCTCGGGCTGATCGCGGTAGAAGTTGACGGCTGCATGGGGGCCAAGCCCGCTGGCGGCCAGGCTTGTGGCGATGATCGCCGAGTCCAGTCCGCCGGAGATCTCGCAGAGAATGGCCGGCTCGTCGGCGGCCAGGGCGCGCACGCACGCGTCGATCGTCTGCCGCATCTCCTGCCGCGAGGGCCAGCCGCGCCGCCTGGCGTTGCGGCCCTGTGCCGTGCGGACGACCGCGGCCGGACTCCACAACACCGTCTTTTCAGCAAGGTCGGGGCCATGCAGCACACTGCCGGGCTCGACCTGCAGCAGGCCGGTCAGCGGCGGCGGGGCCATGGCCGCGCTGGTCGGATCATCGAGCGTGCGCTGGACCCTCGCCCAGTCGATCGCAAGTCCCAGCGGGCCGGCTCGTCCGGTCAGGGCGTGGGAACTGACCACCGTGACGTCGTCGCGGCGCCAGGCCAGGACCTCCATCGCGCCCGACGGGTCGCGAAGGATGGTCGGGCCATCCTTCGGGCGGCCGATCCATAGGGCGACGTAGCCGCCCCAGCTTTCGAAGACGAGGCGGCGGCAAGCGTCGATCGGGTCGCCCTGGTCGAGGCCATCGAGCCTGGCCGCCGCCACCTCGCCCCGCTCGGTGGCGGCGCGGTCGAAAGCCCGGCCGATCAGCACGCCGGCGACGCCCCCATGACCGGCGATCGGCGTGACCCTGGGCGCCATGTCGCCATCGGTGAGCACGGCCAGTCGAAAGGCGCGATGAGCCAGGGTCCAGGCGCCGTCGGCCTGAAGCTCAGCGACCATTTCATCGAACGCCTCGCAGGCCCGGCCGGCGGGATAGGTGAGGATCACATAGCCCATGGCTAGCGCACCATGATCGGGTGGTAGGCCGCCAGCCGCTCGGCTTCGTCGTCCAGCGCCACCTCGCCGGCCTGCAGCCAGCAATGGGCGGCGAACGGCCAGGTTCTGACCCCAAACACCCAATCGACCCGATGTCCCAGCGCGGCCAGATACCGGCGCAGGAGCCCGCTGCGATAAAGGCATGCTCCATCGAAGGGCAACCACGGCGCCAAGCCCCGAAAGGCTGCCAGGTCGCGCAGGAGCGCCGGTGTGGCCGCTTCCGCTCGCGTGTCGCTGGGGGGCGGCAATCGGGCGGCGAAGCTGCGCCCTTGGTCGCGCGCGTTGGCAAGGCCCGCGACAATGGCCGCGCGCCAGTGGCGCCAGGCCGGCGCAAGGCGGGTTGTAACGGGAAGCGCTTCGATAAGGGCGCGTGCCGTATGAACCGGAGCCTGGGCCATCACGCCTTCGCCCGTGACCGGCGCGTCGGATGCCAGGCCGGCCTCCAGGAGATCCTCACCGAGCGGTTCGGCCAAGACGATCATCTTGCGACCTTCGAGGCGTAGCGCCGCGCCGATCGCCGGAAGGCAGAAATAGGCATTGGTGGCGACGTCGAGGAAGACGGCGTCCTCGTCGATCATGGTCGCGTGCACGCCGTCGCTCAGCCAAAGCTCCACGAGCCTGCTCCTGCTGAAGGAATGTGAGACCCAAAACCCGAGCCGACCGTCGCCACACCCCCTCTGGGGGCGGTGGGCTGTCAGGTCGGGTCGTACCGAGCCGTCGTGATGTCCTCGACCAGCAACCCCAGGATAGATCCGAGCGTGAGACGATCGGCCTTGCCCAAACGGATCAGGCGGAATGAAGGGGTCACCGGCTGTACTCCATGTCAGCGCCAACGGTGGCGGCGCGGACAAGCAGGCGACGGCGGGGACGTATATTCAAACCTATATTTGACGACGCCCGCGCCGTGCCCCCGGGGCTACAGCGGGTAGTAGTAACCCCAGCCGATGGCCTCGGGGACGGGACCCATGATCGAGCCCTGAGTGAGGTGGTGGGCCTGGCCCACGCGGATCAGTCGAACACGATGATTCATCGTCTTGGTCCTTGTTGCGGCGCCCGTCTGGACGGCCGCGTTGCGGGAAAAACGACGGCGCGGCCGCCCGGTTGTGACGGACGCGCCGTCGCGGCGAGGCCGCTCAGGCCGGGGTGTAGCGGCCCGGCTGGAAGTCCTCGGAGTAGAGCCCGACGATGGAGCCCTGGGTCAGCCGGTGCGCGTCGCCCACGCGAACCAGGCGCCGGCGTTGAGCGGTGTGGGTCTTGGACATGATCGTCTCCTTTCGAAAAGCCGCCGGTTGCGGCCCACCAATGACACGACCTGCGATTGCTATATTCAAACCTATATTCGGGAAGATTTGATCAGGCCCAGGGCGACGGCGAGAATCCGACCGCTCTGGGCGGCGCGCCGCGCGAAGTGCCGACGCACGGCGCGGGCGAGGCCGGCCTTGCCCAACTCCCGACGGCCTTGCCCGCCGGCGCCGCGCGCCAAGGCAGGCGCTCCGAAGAGCTTGGCCTCGGCCGCCGCCAGCGGGGCCAGCTGCGCTTCGACGCGGGCGCAGGCGCGGACCAGAGCCCCGTTGGCCGCTCCACGGGCCGACGCCAGCGGGTTGTCTTGGTCGAAGGTGGTTAGGTCCGCGCCGCGCGCCTGGACCACGGCGACGACCAAGACGCCGGCCAGTTCATAGAGTTCGGCCACCCGGACCGGGTCGTGCAGCAAGGCGGCGTAGCCGTGGGGCGTGCGTACGACAAGGCCTTCACCTGCCAAGCGCGCCAGCACTTCGCGCACCGGCGTGGTGCTGACACCCAACTCTTCGGCCAGTCCCGCGATCGGCAAGGCCGCGCCCTGCAGGGGACCGGCCCGCGCCAGGCGTTGGCGAAGGGTCTCAAGTGTTCGGTCGAAGGGGTCGCGATCGCGCACCAAGGCGGGGCTCCTGGGCCATGACCTCGAATGCTGAGAGCCGACCGCAACGGCGTCGAGCCGGCAGCGGCAAACCACCGCGAAACATTGTGGATCAAGGGCTGGGACGACTCGCCGCGCGGCGTATCGGTCCCGTGTCACCGATTTCCTGCCTGCCAAATTGCAGAACATTGCCGGTTTTGCCGCAACCCGCATCGCCACGAGGACCCTTCGGTCAAATTTGGCAGCACCCTGACGGTGTAGGGCTAGGTTTTTGCATGTCAGGTTGCGTGCCCGGGCTAGCGCTCACGTCATGGGGCCGACAATCATCTAGAAGTTGTTTGGCTTGGAGCTTTGCATGCTCGGCTCGCCTTCGGCGCCGCTCGCGCGCCAGGCCCGTTTGCTTTCGCGCACTCTTAGGGAGGTCAAGAAGGAACGGCGCATGACCTCGATCGAGATCGCCCTGAAAATGGGCGTGGCGCTGCGGACCTATCAGGATTTTGAAAAGGGCAAGGGCGACTTCGATCTGTCGAAGATACGCCGGTTCGCCAAGGCCACCCGTAGCGATGCGATCGGGATCGTCCTGGCGGTGATGTACGGCAACCCCCGTATCGCGATCATCACCATGCGCTCGAAGTTCCTGATGACCGGGTGGCTCGGCTTCATCGAGCTTTGGCGGGCGCTGGGCGACCGGCTTCATCTCATACCGGCCACCCAGATCCTGTTGGCGTTGCGCAAGGTGGCCGAACACCTGCGCGACTATCTCGATCGCCGCGCCGCCTCCATGGAGGTCTGGCTGGAGACCTCGCTGGACGAGCTCTACGAGGACCCCAAAGACGGCGAGGAAGACTAACTCCGCCGGCGACTAGGACGGCGCCGGCGGGGAAGCCGACGCCAAGGCCGTCGGCGCCTCGACCCTGCGAATCCACACCAGCGGCAGCTCGCCGTCCTCGCTCGCCATGGCGCGCACATTGATCGGTTCGGGCCAGCTGGGGTCATCGAGCTTGAGGCTGAGGACCGCGCCGCTGGTGTCGGTCACGCGCCAGGCGACGCCCGCGTCGACCGTTCCGGCGCTGATGTCGAAGTCGGGCGCGCGAGCGGAGAACTTGTTGGCCGGAACCAGGCGCAGGTCCGTGGCGAGAGTCAGGGTCTCAAGGCGCCCGACAAATTCGGCGCCGTCGCGACGCAGGTGTCCGATCGTGGTCATGTTCGATCCTTCCGCATGAAGCCCGCCGGCCGAGGACAGTCGGCGGCGGCCCGATCGCGGCGGGGGGAACGCCGGGGTGAGGATCGGGCCGCCGCCTTGCCGATCGCCGTGGGGGGAGACGGGATCGGCGGCGCGCGGGAGGCGAAGTGGACGCTTTGGCGGGCGGTGGAAGCGTCCTCGCGGGTCCCGCGAAAGCCGTTGTGTTCCGCCTACAAGCGCCCCTCAAGACGTGCAGGACCGCCGTCGTAGAAAGACAGGCCCTGGCGTAGAAACGGCGGTCCGGCCCGTCGGACCAGGAGATCTGGATGTCGTCAAATCGCCAGCGCCGCGCCCGCCCCGCCGGAAGGCGGGGCGGGCTGGCCATGGTCCTCAGTCCTCGCGCGGGCCGTTGCTGCGCGACCAGACCAGGGTCTGGACGCCGTCGATATCGACCAGGGCGACATTGATGGCGGCGGCGAAGGACGGGTCGTCCAGCTTGACCGACAGATAGTCCTTTTCGTCCTTGCTCGTCTTCTTCCAGGCCGCGCCCAGCTCGGCCTTGCCGGCGTAAATGCGGAAGTCCGGGCTCTTGTCGCTGGTCTTGTCGACCGGGCGGAATTGGACGGACTTAACGTTGATGGTCAGGGTGTTGATGGCGCCGGTGAGCGAGCCGTTTTCGTGGGCGACGAAGGTGCCGATGGTAGCCATGGGGGTCTCTCCGATCTGAACCGGGCCGCGCCGATCGCGGCCTCGATGGCGATCCGAAGGACCCGGGCCGATGTCCTGCCCGCAGAGCGCGCCCTGCCCCCAGCCAGCTCGTGGGGGCGCGCTCCCGAAGCCTCGGCGAAGGACCGAAGGCGGCAAGTTTCTTGTCTCGCGAGGAATGGGGCGCTTAAGGCCCCAGGGGAAGAAAGTTGGCCGGCAAGGTTGCGGCGACGGACCGGACCCGGTCCAGATCAGGCCAGAAGAGGACGCGGGCGGCGAGCCCGGCTCAGATTTCTGGAGAGACCGCCTGGCTAGCGTCGACGACTTCGTCGCCCATGAAAACGGCTCGCTCGCCGGCGACGCCGACGCCGTGGCCGTCGATCTCAGGCCGTCCACGACGCCTGGTCGGCAAGGCCGGCGACAAGAGCCGAGGCTTCCGCATTTACGCCGGCAAGGCCGAGCTGGGGGCGGCCTGGAGGAAGGCGAGCAAAGCCTAAAAGAACGCCCTTTCGGTCAAGCTTGGCGCCCCATCCTTCGCCGCCGCTCTCAATGTCGCCGTGGCCGATCTCGACAGCGTCCAGGCCTTGATCTGGTCGCGCCGCCACTGCCCGCGCGAGGACTGAGGACCATGGCCTGGCCGCCTCGCCTACCGGCGGGGCGGGCGCGGTGCTGGCGTCTGATCCTGGCTTGGCTATAGGAAGATCATGACCGCCTCGCTCCTTCTCGCCGCCACCGTCATCGCCTGCACCGCGCCAAGCGTCCATGACGGCGACACGCTGCGCTGCGGGCAGGATCGCATCCGCCTCTATGGCGTCGACGCGCCAGAACTTCGGCGTGGATCAACCCCGGCCGAGCCTTTTGCCTATGCGGCGCGCGATCTCCTGATCAGCCTGACGCGTGGCCGGGTCGGCTGCCGCGTGGTCGATCGCGACCGGTACGGTCGCCATGTCGCGCGCTGTTGGTCGGATGCGACGCCCGACATCAACGCCGCCCTGATCCGGTCGGGCCTGACGACCGAATACCGCCGCTATAGCAAGGGCGCCTACTCGGCCGACCAAGCCCAAGCCAAGGCGGCCCGACGCGGCGTTTGGGCCTCTGGCCAGCCCCGGGTCACGCGATAGCTGGCCCACGCCCCGGATCGCCTTGGCTCCAGGACGACGAAACGCGGCCGATCCCAAAGGATCGGCCGCGCCAGCCGCTCTGCACAGAAATGACGGGCGGCCCTAAGGCCGCCCGTCTCCCCTACCCCACCACGGCAAGCAAGGCCTCGGCCTCGTCAGACGCCGAAAGCCCTTCCACACCGGCCGTGAGCGCCGGTTCGGGGGCCGATGGCTCGTCCAAGTCCCCCAGGGCCAGGGCGTGGGCGTCCTCTTCATCGGACGGCGCCGCAAGCTCGGGCTGCTGGTTCGACGGCGCGGTCTCGTCACAGACCGGGGGCCGCACCGTGCGCAGGATGGCGGGGAGCCAGCCTGCCTCCACCAGCAGGGGCTCGGCCGCCGCGACCATCTCCGGCTTCTTGAGCCCGACCAGTCGGGCGGCGGCTTCCGGCGACACCGCGTCCGACACCGCTGCGGAAATTTGGGCCTTGGTGACGCGGTCGAGATAGCGGACCGCCGTGGGCTTCCAGTAGGCGCGCATGTCCAGATCGAGAGCGCTCGCCAGGGTGTCGGCGTGCGCCAGCGCGTGGGGTCGGCGTTCCCAGTTCCGGACCGCATAGACCGACAGGCTCACGCAGTGGGCCAGCAGACTGGCCCGGCTGTCATGGTCGAGCCCCACGACGAAAGCCCACAGGTCAGGGCCCTCGCTGGGGATTTGCCGCGCCCAGGACCGGTGACGCTCGGCGATAGCCTGCCCGGCGGGGCTGTCCTCGATGCCCTCGCCGAACTGGTTGAGGTCGCGCGAGGCCCACTGGATATCGAGGCATGTCGGGACGGGATAAGCGCCGAACACTCGCGCCACGAGGGCGTGAACCAGGGCGACCTGGGCAAGGTCGGGATCCTGGGCCAGGGCGTCGCGCAAGGCGGCGTTGCGGTGGGCGGTCAGTTCGGCGATCACCCGGTCCGGCAGCGGGGCGGCGGGGTCTTCGACGGTCGAGGTCTGCTCGCCCTGCGCGTCGGCCTCCTCTTGGGTTTCATCGTCCTCGTCGCCGGGCGCGAGCGGACCGTCCTGGCCGTCCTCGGCGTCCGGTTGGGCCGCCTCCTCCGGCGCTGGCGCGGGCTCGTCCTCGGGGCGGACGAACCCACGATCGATCCGCGCTTCGCCGTAGGGGGTCAGCACCACGAAGACCCCCGCGCGAGCCTTGTCGTCGGCGTCGTAGCCGTACTCGTCGCCATAGGCGTCGAGTTCATCGGCGATCGCCTCGAAGCGCGCGGCGACCTCGGGCGGGGGCGGCTCGATATCCGCCCAACGCTCGGTAAGCTCGGCGTCTTCGGCGATCAGGGCGTTGATCGCCTCGGTTTCACCGGGCGCGCGCTCGCGATGACGCTCCCAGACCCGAGAACAACCGTGACCATGCGGGAAATCGAGGCAGGCGCTCGCCCACTTCCAGCCCTCGGCCGCCCTGGTCTCCTCGGCGACCGTGGCCAGCTTCTCCAGCACCAGCCTTTCGAGCAGGACCACGTCCTCCAGCCAACAGACGCCGCCGGCTTGGCTGAAGAGGTCCCGAAGGACCGCGCCGCCGGCCGCCTCGTAGGCCTCCACGCCCACGAAGGTTGCGCGCCGGTCGTCGCTGCCGACCTTGTCCTCGACCATGGCGCGGCGGATGGCGTAGGCCTGTCGCTGCTGGGGCGCCAGCTGGGCGAACACCTGCATCTGGCGCTCGACGTCGGGATTGACCGCAAAGGCGGTGACCTGTTCCAGGGTCAGGCCCTCCTCGCGGTAGAAGTCCAGAAGCGCGGGGGCCACGGCTCCCAGGCGCAAGCGCTGGCGCACGAGGTCGGGCTTGATGCCGAAGCGGGCGGCGATCTCCTCGGCGCCGTAGCCCTTGCGATCGGCGAGGTCCTTGAAGGCCTCGAACTGATCGGCCGGGTGCATGGTCTCGCGGCTCAGATTTTCGTCCATCGACACCTCGGCCGGGTCGTTGGTCGTATCGACCACGCAGCGCACCGGCGCCCCCTTGGCGAGCGCCTTGCGCTTAGCCAGCAGGCGCAGGGCTTGGCGGCGGCCTTCACCGGCGCTGACGAGATAGTAGCCGGTTTCCTCGCCGTTCTTGACCTCCGGCTCGACGACGAGCGGCTGTAGCACGCCCTTGTGCCGGATCGAGGCCGCGCGCGCCTCGATCACCTCGGCGCTGTGGCCGACGCGCCGGGCGTTCTTGGGCGAGGCCTTGAGCCGGTTGAGCGGGATGTCGCGGACCTCGCCATGCTGCACGGCGAGGGTCGCGGCGGCCCCGGCCTTGGCCGGGACAGGCTGGACAGAAGCGGCGGCGGGGGTTTCTGAGGGGGTAGTCATCTTGTGCCTCCTTGGGGCTGGGTTGCAGGCGCAAGGCGCGCCTGAAACCCTGCCCAAGCGGCGAGCGCGGGGGTGCAAGCGGAGGGGCGCCTTCGCGGGGACCCGGCTGCAGGGCGTCGTCTCTCAAGATGGCCGACTGTCGATCTGGCGCCCGAAGCTGGGCGGAAGGCGATCCGAAGCGCGCCGGGGGCGGCAGCCCCAAGCACGGGCCGCGGGAGCGGCCAGGCAGAACCGGAGCGGCGGCGCCGAGGGGTCGATGCAAAGCCCGCCGCCCTCGGCGGCCCCGGGAGCTGGCCGTCGCAGGGATGGTCCCTCGCCGGCGCGCCTAGATCGGGCCGCCGCAGGGATGGCCCCTCGGCGCCACGTGCTTGGACCTTGGTCGGAGCCGACCACGGCCCCATGATGAGCGTCAGAATTCAGGATCCGAGCGAATGGCCAAGACACCCAAGCCTCCGGAAGCCGAGTGGGCGGCGGCCTTCGCGCTGATGCTTGCCGAGACCGGGGTGCGCAACTCCGCGCTCGAGGAACTGCATATGGGCGTCTCGCCGGAAACCGCGGTGGGCGACTACAGCGACGTTAAGGTGGTCACCCCCTACGGCGAGATCCCCTGGTCGCAGCTTTCCCGGATCGACGACGAGGAGATGAAGGGCCTGATGATCCAGGTCGTCGATCGCCTCTATACGATCTTGTCCCACCCCGATGCGTTCACGCGGCTGATGGGGGCTGGCCGCTGGAACAGGCCGCAGCTGCACCCTGGCATGATGGACAGCGTCGCTCGCTGGAAGGCGCGCCAGGCGGGAATGGCCGAGGCCGAGGTGCAAGCGACCTGGCCGCTGGACGAGTCCAAGCGCCCGGCGTCCATCCGCAGCGAGCAGCGGGTCGCCGCCGACCAGGCCGATCAGGACCGGCTGCCGGAGCGCTGGTCTTTCGAGACCACGCCGGAGGCGATGCGCCAATTGGCCAGGGCCCCGATCGCCGACCCGGCCTGGATCGCCAGGGCGCGCGAGGCCCTGGCGCGCGGCGCCGATGGCTGGGAGCGCGCGCAGATGGAGACGCGCGACGTTGTCGACGAGGCCACCTTTGGCCAGGACGAAAGGTGACAAGCGCGCGGGGGAAACGCAGGGTCGCCGTTTCGATTCTCCAAGCAAGAGATCCCCATGAACACCGCTGACATCGCCGAAGCCCTGGCCGCCGCCGACGAAAAGATCACCAAGACCCAGGCCAAGGCTCTGGTCGACGGCGTCTTCAAGGCCATCGCCGAAGCCGCCACCACGGGCGAGGAAGTCTCGATCCCCGGCTTTGGCAAGTTCAAGATCCAGGACAAGCCGGCCCGCACCGGCCGCAACCCGGCCACCGGCGCGGCCGTCGAGATCGCCGCCAGCAAGAAGGTCGCCTTCACGCCGGCCAAGCAATTGAAGGACGCCGTCAACGGCTAAAGCCAGCGCAGAGCCAGGCCGTCGCAGGGATGGTCCCTCGCTCCAGGTTCAGGCTTTACACCCCGAACAGCGGCCAGGGTGCTCACGCCCAGCCGCGATAAGGCGGCCGAGGATCGGCCGCCTTATCTCTTGGCCGCCCCGGGCGCGCGCGCATCGCCTCGTACAGCTTTCCGCACATCGAAATCTGGGCTGCGTTACAGGATGCGTGACCGACCGCCGAAAAGATGGCCCATTTTCTCGTTTTGAATCAACGCACTAGATCAAGGCGAGAAAACTAGACCCGGTGTTGAAGAAGAATTATAAATAGCGCTGTGTGACACGCGGCTGGACAGGGGTCTTCGCCATGGTCGATACGCTGCTGCAATCGCTCCTGAAACGCCATGGTCCGGGCCTGACCAGCGACCTGGCCCGGCGCCTGGAGGCGAGCGGTCTTTCGCCTGAAGCGGCCCGCCAGAAGATCCATCGCGGCGCACCGGGCGTCCTCAAGCTGGCGGGACTGACTTTCCCCAAGAACGCGCGCTTCATCTATCTGGAGAGCCAGTTCGGCCGCGACGTCTATTGGGACGCCCTGGTCCGCGATCTCAGCAAGGCCAGCCCGGCCTACAGCGCGGCCATCGCCGCGCTTGCCGCCCGGGGCGGTCTCGTGCCGCTCGAGCAATTCCCGATCATCTGCGGCGCGCCGGTGCTGCAGAAGGGCCAGATCCCTGCCGCGACCGTGCTGGAACGTCTCAAGGCCGTGCAGATCCTGATGATCGAAGACGTGCCGGGGATTGGCGAGTGCGTCGCTTTGAGGGTGAACCGGGTCTTCGACGACCTCGACCACCACAGGCTCAAGGCTCGCCTTGCGACCGAGAAGATCCTCCTGCTCGGGGTCAAGGGCTGGGCCCGACGGCTGGGCATGGCCAGCTGGGACAAGGTCGCCACGCGCCTGGACGGCGAGCTGCCGCGCTATGGCCCTTTCGCCTGGGATCTGACGGGGCCGTCCTATGTCCGCCCCCTCACCCAGTGGACCAAGGCCGGCAAGCTCAAGCCCGGATTCCTGGTCTGCGACGTCCAGTTTGGCGATCAAGTGGACTCCCCGGCCATGGCCGCCTTCGTCCGGAAGGTCCAGATGATGGCCGCCCTGCCCAAGGTCCCTGTCTGCATGGCGATGATTGTCGCCGACGGCTTCACCGCCGAAGCCGTCCGCCTGGGGCGGTCGCATGGCGTGGTCGTCGCCACGCCAGGATCGCTCCTGGGCCGTGACGTCGCCGTTGGCCTGTCTTCTCTGGTGCAGATGCTGACCAAGGCCGCGGCCGCGGCGGTCAAGCGCCCCGAAGTGCTCCCCCAGCTGTTCGATCGCCTGGGCCAGATCGAGGGCGCGGTCGGTCAGATGCGCGGCGCGCTCTTCGAGCTGCTGGTCGGCCATGCCGTCCACGCCATCGAAGGCGGATCGATCGACATCGGCCGGCGCATGTACGGACCCGACGGGACGTCGGCGGAATTCGACGTTCTGCTCGTCAAGGACCGGCGCAGCGTCCATGCCTACGAATGCAAGGCCCATCATCCGGGCGCGCTCATCGATTTGGACGCCGCCAAGGCCTGGGTCGAGAAGGACATTCCCAAGCGTTTTGCGGTCCTACGCGGTAAGGAGCGGTTCCACGACTGCCCGATCGCCTTCGAGCTCTGGACGACGGGGGGCTTCACGCCCGAGGCCCTGGCCTTTCTCGCCGAGGCAAAGGCCCGCTTGAAGCGCTACGCAATCGGATGGCGCGATGGCGGCGCGGTGCGCGAATACGTCCGCGAACTCAAATCGCCCGGCCTGATGAAGATGCTGGACGACCACTATTTCCGCCACCCGTTGAGCGTCGTTGACCGCAAGTTCGACGGCTCCGAGGCTCTGCGCGAACTGTCGGTCGACTTGGAGTTGGGCCCCGCCGACCAACTTGCAGAGCAGCTCGACCAGGCCGACGAGGTCGCCCAACAGCCTCCGATCGCCTTCGACTGGAGGCCCAAGTCCAAGGACGTTATTGCGCTTGGCGCGCCAGCGCTCCCGGACGTCCAACCGGCTGACGATAGGCTGATGCTCCCGCCACCGGGGCCAATGCCCGAGCCAGGATCGACCGACGTCGCCGCCGAATAGAGGCCGTTACGGCTGGCGGGAGGCCTCGGCCCTCAGGGCGAAACGGCGTCTTCAGGCAAAAAATAAGGGGGAGGCCAAGGCCTCCCCCTCGAATTCCGACCACCCGCTTCGTGGTCTTCCCGATACTCTCCCCTTACGGGTACGACCTCGGGAAAGGTGCTAGCGCGGACCTGCAGGGTTTTAAGGCCCTGCCTCATATTTAACGACCCTGAGGTTGATACAAGGTCGCGGATTGCTCCGATTTAGTAACGCGCTTCTAGGCTAAAAGCCCCCAAAGGTCAAGGACCACAGCCTTTCGCCTGCCTAGACGCCACTGAGGTAGAACACCGCAGACACGCTCGCGCCAAGCTGATTTTGGACGATTTCCCGCACGCAGACCAGCGAGGAGCCGGTGGCGAAGACGTCATCGACGATAAGCACCTTCTGCCCGGCGAGCGCAGGCGGCGCGCCGTTCAGGGCGAAGGGTGCGAAAAATTGCCTCAAGCCGACGTCGACATCCTTGGCCTGGTAAGTCGCCGCCGGGTCCATGCCTTGCCAGGCGTGCAATTGAGCGTTCAAGGCGCTCTTGAGACCCGGCCTGACCTTGGGCGGATTGGCCTGGACCGCCGCCAACACCTGCCCGACCGTGCACTTGCGTAGAAAGGCCGCGTCCAAGATCGGCGCGCCCGCGACATTGGCGACCATCTGGGCGAACTGAGCGCAGAACGGCGAGGATGAAGGGATCGGCAGCACCTGGTCGAAGCCCTGGAGGTCGGCGGCCACGTTGGCCAGGATGACCTGGGCGCGATAGTCCAGTTGCCGTCTAGCGGCAGGGGTGATCGAAAAGCCTCGACGGCCTTTGACAGCGTGGATCAGCGGATTTCCGTCATCCCGACGCGGCCCCTTTTGGTTGCGGCTGAAGACATGCACGAGCGCGATGCCCTTGAACTTGCCCTTGGTCGGGTTGCCTCCGATGGAGGTGTCCACGCCGTTTTCGTGCTGGTCGTTGACGGTCACGACCTTCGTCGCCGACACGTCGATGCCCATACGACCTTTGCCTCTGGTTTCAATCCATGGGCGCTTAGGACTCGCGGGCCGCCGGATGCTCTCGACAGATGTGCAACCTAGACCACTCCCACGCAAGGGCCGCCCAACGTAAAAACCTGTCGCTCATGCCCACTTCGCGCCGCCGCCATAGCGGCGGCGCGCCGGGCCCAAACCTGGCCGTGCGGATCGCTGGTGGCTGGAGCGCCCTCCCCGCCCCGGCCTGCTGGCCTTAGTATTCCTCGGCCAGCATCAAGGTGAGCACCCGCATGGTCACGGCCGGGTCGGCCGGATCGGGCGAGGCCATGCAGAGATCGAGGTCGTAGTAGTCGATCTTCCAGAAGAGGCGCAGCTCACCGACCTCGAACGCCCCAAAGTCGCGTTCGCCGTGGGGATTGTTGTCCTCGGAGAAGTCGGAAAAGGCCGTCACGGCGGTCACGGCCTTAGCCAGCTGCGGCTCGGAAAGGGCCTGGACGCCAGGGGTCAGCACCCAGCCCGCGCCGGGCTCGGCGCGGCAGGCGTCGTTCAGCGCCGCGATCGCGGCGGCATGGTCTTCCTCGGTCATGAAAGGCTCTCCTTGGGATTTCGGGGTCAGGCGCAAAAGCGCGCCTGACCCCGGCGCCCGTCGGCGAGACCGGGTGTGCAAGCGGAGGTGCGGCTTCGCGGGGACCCGGCTGCAGGCCGGCCGCAGGACGGCCGAAGCTGGGCGGAAGCCGATCCGAAGCGCGCCGAGGGCGGAGCCCTAAGTCCCGCGCGCTCGCGTGCGAGCGCTCATGACGAATGAAGCGTGCAAGGAGACCGCGCAAAGCGCGTGTCGGAACGTCCGCGTCGAGCGGCCGGCGGCAGGCCAAAGCCTGCCCGAAGACAGCGCGCCCGTAGGAGAGCCGAAAGGCTCGGGACCGAGCGTGACCGCCGGCCGCTCTCCGTGCTGGGTGGAACCGGCCGCGAAAGCGGCCGGTGGGAACCCCACCTGGCCAGCGCCCCTGAAGACCTCCCGACGTCTCTCGGAGCGCCGAGCCTGTCGCCGACGTTTACGCTTCGAGGAGATCGAAGAAATTCGATGTCGCCGACAAACGCGTTCCCCGGGAAACAAGAGGATCTCTCTGGCGCAGTGCGGGCGGGGCCACGCGCCAAGGTCGCGGCGAGCTGGGTCCACCGCAAACGCGCATTGACTCCCAGCATGGCCGGCGCGAGAACATTAAGAGAACAATCAGGAGCCTTCCATGCCTTCCCAACGTGCTGGTCAGCGCGCGCGAGCCTCTGCGCCTAGAACCCCGCGGGTCTACATGCGGACGATCGCCCGCTTGACGCGGATGGCGATCGACGAGGGCTACGGCGCTAACAAGACGCGTCGGACGCTGAACTTTCATCTCCACACCAAGGGCGGCTTCAACAGCCCCGTCCAATACGTCGATCCAAAGAACGTGCCCGAGTTCGAGGGCGACGTGGCGTGGTTCGAGATGGAGAAGGTCGAGCGCGGCGGCGAGCACGGTTGGCAGTGGTGGCGGGCCGTGCGTCAGGTCGAGCCGCCTGCCGATGCCTGAGCCCAGCGCCAGCGACCGCCGCAAGGCTGCCCAGCTGGACCGCTGGCTGTCCTCAGCGCGGCTTGTCGACGCGCTCGAACGCGGCTGGGAACTGACCTTCCGCTGCCAGTTCTGCGGGACGAGCAAAGCCTGGCGCCGCGACACCATGCTCGGCCGTGCAAGACATCTGCTCGGCCTGACGCTGGAGGAGATTCAACGCCGAGTCCCCTGCCCTCGCTGTCCCGGCCGCATGCCCAGCCTGACGATGTCGGGCGTGCTTGATCCTGGCACGCACGGCGATCGCCAGCGTTGGGCGGTAATCTTCACCTTGCTCGACGCCGGGCTCAATCCTGGCGACTACGGCTATGGCTGGCGTCCGCCGGGCACGGCGCGCTGAGTCAGGGCCGATATGGCTCCGCCGTGCGCCTGTCTTTCTACGCCAGGGTTCGCCGTCAGCATGCTCGGTATTGCATGACCGCGCTCGGGGGCCAGTCTCGTCGCACGCCGACGAGATCATCTCATGGACACGGACCAAACTGCATACCGCGACGAACCTTCAGGCCTCGAGCGACTGGCCTATCGGGTCAAGGAGGCCGCCGAAGTCCTGGCGATCAGTCGCAGCCGGTTCTACGAGCTGGTCGCCGCGGGCGAGATCCGTGCTCTGAAGGACGGAGCCCGGACGCTGATCCGCCGCAGCGAACTTGAAGACTATCTCGATCGGCTGGAAGCGGCGGCCACCGTCTCAAGATCAACACCCCCCTCGCGCGCTCGGCGCGGATGACGCGCCATGGCGCGGGTCTTTCGATCCACCGAAAAGTGACCTGGCGAAAGGGCCGCCCTCTGGGCAGGAATCGGCGGCGCGGACAATGTCGTTAACCATCACGCCATTTTGGGGAGGAATGCGAGATGACGATGATCTGGGGCGCGCTGCGCCAGGCCGCCGACCGCCGCGCGCAAACCGGCGGCGAAACGGTCGTCATCGACGGGCAGGCGTTCATCAGCCTGCATCATCGCGACAGCGCCTTCCTGCGAGGCGGCGGTCAGTTCGCGTTCAGCCGGCGCTCACCGGACGGTGAGCGAACGATCCTCCACATGGAACGGACCGATGACATCTCGCTCGCGGCCGGACCGGGCCATCCTGCCTGGAGCGCAGCACTCAGCGAAGGCATGAACGAACTGCTGGTGCGTCTAGACTAGCCCTTGCGCGTGGGTCGGCGCGGCCCAATGTCCTGAAGACGAACTTCAGCATCGGACCTGGATATGAAACGCGCCCGCTCGCCCAAGCCGTCGCCCGCAGTTGGCCCCGCGCTGCTGGTCCTGGCTAGCCTTCTGCCTGGAGCCGCGCTGGCTTGGTTTGTCGGAGAACACGTCGGCGACCTGTTTTTCGCCTACGTCGGCGCTCTTGGGCAGGCCGATCTCGAGCAGGCGATAAGCCCGCTCTCCCTTGCGCTGGCAGTCTACACCCTGGTGCTCTGGGGATCCTCGCGCCTGCTAGCGGCAGGTGCCAAAGAGACCGGCCAACCCTACGCGGATGTCGTCGCCGCCTACGTCAGGCAACGCCTCAGCTAATCGCCGTGGCCCGATCACCGGCCACGAACAAGCGCGATAATCGCTGCCATCTCCGGGAATTTAATCCCTCCATCTCGCTCCTCGAACGTGAAGAGGCGCACGCCCAAGAGCGTCATCGCGTTCCTGAACAAGGGACTCGCCGGACGGTCGGGACAGACCAGAACCCGGACGGGCGGCTTTGTCTGGCCTGCGCCATAGACGACCAATTGGCCCAAGGCCGTGAACCAGCTTTGGCTGTCGGAGGCCGCCTTGACCTCGAAGAGGACGCTCATGTCGCGGTTGCGGTCGAGATAGTAGAGGTCCGGCTTCAGGCGGGAGCGCACGCTGCTGTAGGCGCCTTTGGGCAAGGCGCTGTAGAGGGCGTTGACCACGCGGCCGTGAACGCGACGGATTTCGAGGTTCTCGCGAGCGGACCGGATCCGAAACCCGTCCTCATCATATTCGGGCCTGAAGCCAACTGAAGGATCAGCGCCCTCCTCGGCGGGCGGCGCGTCAAGGCCGCCTTCGCGGGCCAGCGTGCGCAACCTTGCGCATTCCACAACATAGCCGCGCAAACGCCAGGGCGCTTGGCGCGAGGACAGGTCCTCGACGATGAAGACCTCTTCCTCCGCCAACCCATCGCCTACGCTGACGCCCTCGGGACTGATGCCGCGGATCGCGCGCCGAAAATCGTCGATGCTCAGCTCTCCGCCGCGGCCGCCGCCCAAGCCTCCCCGATGGCCAAGAAAGAACCCGCCTGTCGTCCGATCCTCCAGGGCTCTGCCGCGCACGGTCCGGCTCTTGGGATCGACATGGAGGTTAATCTCCACGGCAGGGTGGAGCACCGGAGGCGGTGATGGCCCATCGGCCAGGCCAAACCAGCACAGCCAACGCTTGTTCTGATAAGGATCGCTCGAGAAATAGGCCCAAAGACCAAGGTCGGGCCGCCAGAGGATCTGAGCGTCACGAATACCGCCCCCGGGGGTCGTCAGAGTTCGTTTCAGACGTTCAGAGGCTTGTCCTTCGATCACCGTCGAAAGCGCGCGCCTGAAAGCCGGCAACTTCCCCGCCGAGATCGTCTGCAACATGCCTCAAAGCCCCCTCCCGGTTCGCGGAGCGATCTTCGAGGATCAGTCCGACGGCGGAAGGGCGAGCCTGCACCATCCAAGCGCGAAAGCCGAGCATCTCAGTCCCTTGCGGTCGGCAGGGCCGGATCACGCTGCGACAGCGCAAGCCTTGGCCCAGTCGTCCATCAACACCCGGCGCTTGGCGAAGAGATCGCCACGGCGATAGGCTGACTCCACCTTGTTGGCGACCACGTGGGCCAGGGCCATCTCGACGATCTCGCCGGCGTGGTCGGTCTTTTCAGCCGCCCAGTCGCGGAAGGTGCTGCGAAAGCCATGGGTCGTCAGATCCGGTCGCCGCAGGGTCTTGAGCACCTTGAGCATGCTCATGTTCGACAGGCCCTTGCCGGCCTTGGCGCCGAAGAAGACCGGGCCGACAGGATCCCTCGGCGCGGGCTTGGCGCCCTTCGGCTTCCAGCGTCTTGCTTCCACCGTTCGCCAGCGGTCGGCCATGTCCTGCAGGACCGCGATGGCCGCGTCGGTCAGAGGGACGCGGTGTTCCCTCTGGCCCTTCATGCGTCCCTCCGGCACGGTCCAGACCTTCTCCTCCAGATCGATCTCGCTCCACTCCAGCCCAAGCACCTCGCCGGTGCGGGCGGCCGTCAGGATGGTGAAGGTCAGGGCCTTGGCCGAAACGCTGTCGAGCTCGGCTAGCTTGCGCATGAACATCGACAGACCCGCATAGGGCAGTGCGGCATGATGCTTGACCTTGGCGACCTTGGTCTTGGCCGGCAGGATTTTCTCCAGGTGACCGCCCCAGCGCGCGGGGTTGTCACCCCGGCGGTAGCCAAGCGCCGTGGCCCAATCGAGGATGTTTTCGATCCGGCCCCGAACCCGGGCGGCGGTCACCGCCTTGCTGCCCCAGATTGGCAGCAGAGCCTTGACGATCTGATCGGTTCCGACGTCGGCGACGGCCATGGTCCCCATGTGGGGTGAGGCGTAGGTCGTCAGCGAGGTCTTCCACTGCTTGCGATGCTTTTCATTGCGCCAGGCAGACTCGTTAGCCTCGATATAGTCGTCGATCGCCTTGTCGAAGGTGATGGTCTTGGCATCGACGAACACCTCCGCGGCCTGGGCCTTGTCGCGCACCTCGAGGGGGTCAAGGCCCGCCGAGCGATGCTCGCGGGCTTTACGGGCCGCTTCGCGCGCATCGGAGAGGGACACGGCGTTGACCGAGCCCAGACCCATGCGCCTTTCCTTGCCGCCGACCTCGTAGCGAAAAATCCATGACCGGCCGCCCTCGCCGGTGATCACCAGGTTCAGCCCGCCGCCATCGGCGTAGCAACCCGGTGCGGTGAGTCGGCGCACCTGCAGGGCGTTCAGGCGCTCTAGGAGACGTGCCATTTATACGTTCCTTTATACGACCCTCACGCCGACAATGGTGGATTTGGGTGGACGCGTCCAAACACGATGCCGCGATCAAACCCTTATCCGGTAAGGGTTTCCGGGACGCCGGCGAACGCCGGTGGATTGCTATGGAAGGGGTGTTGGCGGAGACGGAGGGATTCGAACCCTCGATACCCTTTTGAGGTATGCCGCTTTAGCAAAGCGGTGCCTTCAGCCTCTCGGCCACGTCTCCTCCTGAGAGGGAGCGGTTCGATAGCCTGTTCGCTGCAGAATGACAATCGAGCGTCGAAGGAAAATCGCGTTAACGCGACGCTCAGACGGCCACGCTAGGTTGAACCCTGTTCTCCCGTGTGCAGAAGCCCAAGAGCGATCATGAGTTCCGCCTTCGCCCGCCCCGCGGACGCAAGTCATGCGTCCGACGATGTTCGTAGCCGGCGCGGCCCCTTTCGGCCCGAACGTCTCACCCCGGCGCGCGCCCGGGTGCAGATTCGGAACCTGACCCGCTGGTTTCGCGCCGCCGATTCGATTCTCGCCCTTGGCCTGGCCCTCTGGCTGGCGCGCGACGGCGCGCTCGCCGCCCCCCTGGTCGGGGCCGGCGTGCTGCTGGCCGCCCTGCACGGCCTGGAGGCCTATGTCTTCGCCCATCGCGAGCCGCTGATCCGCCACCTGCTGCGCGCGGCCGCCGCCGTCGGCGCCGCGACGCTCGCCGTCCAGGTCGTGGCCCTGACGCCGCTGGCCCAAACACCCCTGGGCGGCGCGCATCCGGTGGGCGGCTGGCTGGCCCTGGTCCTGCCCGTCTTCCTGGCGGTGCACGCCGGCTGGTGGGCGCTGGTGCGCCACGGCCGCCGGGTCGGCACCCTGACGCCCAACATCGTGCTGGTCGGCGCCACAACCAACGCCGAGCGCCTGATCGCCGCGGCCCTGCGCACCGGCGAGGTCAATGTGCTGGGCGTGTTCGACGACCGCGCCGCCCGCGCCCCGGAAGCCGTCATGGGCGTGCCGGTGCTGGGCGACACCAAGGCCCTGGTCGACCACCGCATCATGCCCTTCGTCGACCGCGTGGTGATCGCCGTCGATTCCACCGCCCAGGCCCGCGTCGGCCAGCTGGTCGAGCGCCTGTCGGAACTGCCCAATCCCGTCAGCATGATCGTCGACATCGGCGGCGACGCCGACCGCGACGCGGCCATGGGACGTCTGGCCGACCTGTCGGGCGCGCCCACCGACGCCCGCCGGGCCATGGTCAAGCGCGCCCAGGACCTGGTCGTCACGGGCCTTGGCCTGATCGTCGCCGCGCCGGTGATGCTGATCGTGGCGATCGCCGTGAAGCTCGACAGCCCCGGCCCGATCTTCTTCCGCCAGCGCCGCCACGGCTTCAACAACGAGGCGATCCTGATCTGGAAGTTCCGCTCGATGCGGCACGAGATGGCCGACGCCAAGGCCGCCCGCCAGATCAGCGCCAATGACGACCGGGTCACCCGCGTCGGCAAGTTCATCCGCAAGACCAGCCTCGACGAGCTGCCGCAGCTGTTCAACGTGCTGACCGGCGAGATGTCGATCGTCGGGCCGCGCCCGCACGCCATCGGCATGATGACCGGCGACGTGGAGTCCGCCAAGCTGGTCGCCACCTACGCCCACCGCCACCGCATGAAGCCCGGCGTCACCGGCTGGGCGGCGATCAAGGGCTCGCGCGGCGCCATCGACACCCCCGAACTGGTCCGCCAGCGCGTGGCCTACGACGTCGAGTACATCGAGCGGCAGTCGTTCTGGCTCGATCTCTACGTGATCCTGATGACCGTGCCCTGCCTGCTGGGCGACAAGACCGCCGTGCGCTGACCATGTTCTGGCGCGGCGTCCTCGGCTACCTGCCGGTCAACATCGCCCAGGGGGTCGTCGGCCTCCTGACGATCGTGCTGTTCACCCAGGTGCTGACCCCGGCCGAGTACGGGACCTATGCGCTGGCCTTCTCGGCGCTGAGCCTGACCCAGACGGCCCTGCTGACCTGGACCGAGGCGGCCATGGCCCGCTTCCATGCCCGGGCGCAGGAGGACGGCCGCCTGCCCGACCACTTCGCCACCCTTTATCGGCTGTGGGTCCTGATGGCCCTGGCCATCCCGGTCGCCGCCGCCGTGATCCTGCGCCTCTGGCCGATGGCCCCGGCGCTCAAGGTCGCCGTCGCGGCCGCCTTCGCCGCCGCGGCGGTCAAGAGTCTCGCCAAGCTTTCGCAGGAGCGCCGCCGCGCCGCCGGCGAGGTGTCGGGCGCGGCCCTGCTGGACGTGATCCAGACGGTGGGCGGTTTCGCGCTCGGCCTGATCCTGGCCCTGGTGGGCCTGGGCGGCGCCGCGCCGATCCTGGGCATGGGCGCGACCTCGCTGCTGTGCCTGGTGTTCGTGCTGCCCGCCGACCTGGGACGGTTGAAGGGCGGCCATTTCGACAAGGCGCTGGCCAAGTCCTACGCCGCCTACGGCCTGCCGGTGGCCTTCTCGCTGATCCTGGCCCTGGTGCTGTCGACCACCGACCGCTTCCTGCTGGCCGCCTTCCTCGACGAGAGCGCGGTCGGCGTCTACCACGCCGGCTATTCGCTGGGCTCGCGCACCCTGGACGTCGTCTTCATCTGGCTGGGCATGGCCGGCGGCCCGGCCATGGTCGCGGCGCTGGAGCGTGGCGGCCAGGCGGCGCTGGAAGACAGCGCCCGCGAACAGGCCGACTTCATGGTGCTGCTGACCCTGCCCGCCGCCGTCGGCTTGGCCCTGGTCGCCCGCCCCCTGACCGAGGTGATGATCGGCCCGGCCCTGCGCGACGGGGCTGCGGGCGTGACGCCGTGGATCGCCGCCAGCGGCTGGCTGTCGGGCGTGACCACCTACTACCTGCTGCAGGCCTTCACGCTTGGCCGGCGCACGACGATGCTGAGCGTCTGCATGGCCATCCCGGCCGGCGCCAATCTGGCGCTGAACCTGATCCTGATCCCGCGCTTCGGCCTCAATGGCGCGCTGTGGGCCACCACCGCCAGCTATGGCCTGGGCGCGATCGCGGCCGGGGTGCTGGGCCGCCGGGCCTGCGCCCTGCCGATCCCGTGGGAGGCGCTGGCGAAGGTCGGCCTGTCCAGCGCCCTGATGGCGGCCCTGGTCCTGGCCCTGCCCGACTTCGGCGGGCTGTTCGAACTGATCCTCAAGGCGGGCCTCGGCGCGGCGACCTTCGCCGGCGCGGCCCTGCTGCTCGACGCCGGGGGCGCGCGCGGCCGCCTGGCCGTCATCACCCGCAGGTTCCGCCCCGCATGACCGCCCCCCCGATCACGGAAACCATCTTCGACAACGCCGCGTGGGCCTCCGCCGGCCCGCGCCTGTCGGTGCTGATCCCGACCTTCCGCGACGACCCGACCGCCCTGCTCCGCGCCCTGGATGGAAAGGATGACGCGGCCGAGATCGTGGTGCTGGACGACGGCGGCGGCGACGAGGCCCTGGCCGCCCGCATCGGCAAGATCGTCGCGGCCTTGAAGCGCCCCGCCCGCTTCGTGCGGCTGTCGACCAACGCCGGCCGCGCCCAGGGCCGCAATCGCCTGGCCGCCCACGCCCGGGGCCGGCACCTGCTGTTCCTCGACAGCGACATGTTGCCCGACCCGCGCGATTTCCTGTCGCGCTGGCTGGCGGTGGCGAGCGACGACGCGCCCGTGGCCTTCGGCGGCTTCACCCTGGACCAGACGCCGATCCGGCCCGAGCACGCCCTGCACCGGGCCATGGCGCTGAAGAGCGACTGCACGCCCGCGCCCGAACGCGCCCGCGAACCGGAAAAGCACGTCTTCACCTCGAACCTGCTGGTGCGCCGCGACGTCTTCGAGACCATCGCCTTTGACGAAGGCTTCGCCGGCTGGGGCTGGGAGGATGTCGAGTGGGCGATGAGGGTGGCCCGCGCCCATCCGATCCTGCACATCGACAACACCGCCACGCACCTGGGCCTGGATCCCGCGCCTGTGATGGCCGCCAAGTACGAGCAGTCGGCCGCCAACTTCGCCCGCGTGGTGGCCGTCCACCGCGACGTGGTCAGCGCCTATCCCAGCTACAAGGTCGCCAGGGCCCTGAAGGGCGTTCCCCTGCGCGCGACCTGGCGGCCGTGGCTGAAGGCGATCGCGCTTTCGGAGGCGCTGCCCACGCCTCTTCGTGCATTCTCCATGCGGCTCTACCGGGCCGCCCTCTATTCGGACGCCGTGTGATGACCGCAGTCGAACAAACCTTCGAGAAGGTGGACGCCTACGAGCCGGACCGCTCGCTGAAGGGCAAGGTCCGCCGTCGGCTGATCCGCCTGCAGCACCGCCGCCCGGCGCGGGTGAAGCTCACCCGGCCGATGGTGTCGTTCAGCTTCGACGACGCGCCGGCCACCGCCTGCGAGGCCGGGGCGCGGGTGCTGGAGGCCCGGGGCTTTCGCGGCACCTACTATTTCGCCGCCGGCCTGACGGGCCGCGACGGACCGATGGGGCGCTACGCCACGGGCGAGGACGCCTTCCGCCTACACGCCGCCGGCCACGAGATCGGCTGCCACACCTTCAGCCACCTCGACTGCGGCCAGGCCTCGACGCAGGTCGCCCTGGCCGACGTGGCCCAGAACACCGACGCCCTTGCCGCCTGGGGCGTGGGAAGCGCGGTCAGCTTCGCCTATCCCTATGGCGACGTCGCCGCGCCGGCCAAGACCGCCCTGGCCGGCCGCTTCAAGACCCTGCGGGCCCTGCATCACGGCCTGATCGCCAACGGCGCCGACCTCAACCAGGCCCCGGCCGTCGGCATCGAGGGCGAGGACGGCGAGGCTGTGGCCCTGCGCTGGCTGGACGCCGCCCACCGCCGCAAGGCGTGGCTGATCCTCTACACCCACGACGTGGCGGAAAAGCCGTCGGCCTGGGGCTGCACGGTCGAGGCGCTGGAACGGCTGGTCGACGGCGCGGTCAACGCCGGCTTCGACGTGGTGACGGTGGCCGAGGGCGCGAAGCGGATCGGGCTGTAGCGTCCTAGTCGGAAGCTGGGAGCCACTCGACGTCGAGTTCGCGAAGGACGCCCGCGATACGGGGACCTTGCTCGCCCGCTCGTACATGAAAAGTCGCCCGTCGCTTCAAAGGCGCGGTCGCGAACGTCTTCTTCTGGGCTTCAAGCCAGCGCTCGGCTTCATCGTACTCGGGATCGACACCCCCATTCGCGGGGTGAGTCTCGATAGTTTCCAGCCCGCTATGGAATTTGCTTTCCCAGGCCTTGAAGATGGCCTGTTGTCGAAAGGCGTTCCGCATGAACTCCAGCGAGACCGGATAGAGCAGGAAATAGTCGGCGTAGTCGTCGATCGCCTCGTCGAACGGGCAGGAAAAATAGTGGGACTGGCCCTCGAAGTCGGCGGTCCCGCTGCGAACACCATCGTAGTAGCCCTCGACGGTATGCACCTTTTCCCGTGTCATCGCGGAGCCTACGCCCAACCCTACTGGCGCGTCCGCGAGGTCATGCCGGCGGCCGCGGCGTCGTCAGCCATCTGCGGGTCGACTTCGGGAGCGGGCTTGGGAGCCGCGGGCGCTTCGACCACCGGCGGCTTTTCGGGTTCGGGCGTCGCCGCCGGCGCGGCTTGCGCGGCGGGCGTCCGGGTGACGGCGGCGCTGGCGGCGTCATCGGCCGCGGTGCGGACCTCGGGACCTTCCTGATAGCCGCCGTTGTCGAAACCGACCCCGGCGCTGACCACCAGGATCACGCCGAGGGCCGCCACGGCGCCGACGACGAAACCCAGGACGATCCATCCCAACGGATTGCCGCGACGTTCGGCCTTGGCCATCTGGAGCTCCCTAAAGGGGCGGCTCCAACCCTAGGAGCCGACCCAACGCCGGACGGGGCCGACGTCGACGTGGACGAAATTGCTCACCGGATAGTAGCCGACGCCGCCCTGCTTCAAGTCGAGGGCCGCGGTCCGGAGACGATCCAGCGAGACGTCCTCCAGATAGAGATCGATCGCCTTGCCGTCCATGTGCAGGCTGCGTTTGGCGACCTCACCGCTGCGCGCGTGCAACATCGCGTTGGTCTTGGGCGAGCGATAGCCGGAAATGATCTGGAAGTGGGCCTTGGTCTCGGTGCGCGCCGCGAGGCCGGCCATGATGTCGAAAAGCTCGGGATTCATCGGGGCGACGTCCCCCGTCCGATAGTCGCGCAGCACCTTGTCGAGGGCCTGGACGGCGTCGGGCACGTACTCGCCCTTCTCGAAATAGACCGCCTCGACCTTTTCCTGGGTGTGCACGTTGTGCAGCTTCACCCAGCGGGGTTCGGACGAGACGCGCTGGATCGTCGGCCGGGGCGCGGGAACCGAAGCTTGCGGCAGGTCGTTATCCGCCATGCCTTCGGCCGCATTGCCGAGGTCCTGCTTCATCAGCAGGTCGGCGATGGGATCGGCCCCTGGGCCGAACTTGGACTGTGCGAAGGCCGCCATGGGCCCGACCGCACTGGCGCCCAGCACACCGAGGCCAAGCCCCAGAAGCTTGCGTCGTTCGATCATGAATACGCTTTCCCGACTGACTGCGTCAGGCCGCCCGAAGGCCGCCTAAGCTCACTTGGAACACGATAAACTTTCCGGATCGGAAAGGCTTACGCACCAAAAGAGGCCTGACGAGGGCGCTCGGGTCAAGCGGAGCCGGGACGGGCATGACAGCCGAAAGCGTGAGCGGCTTTGACGCCGGCCACGCTTCAAGTGCTTTAAAGACAGTCGCTTGGGCGCCCCGGCGAGGCGCTCAGACGGCTTTCGCTGCGGCGATACGCTGCACGAGTGCGCGATCCCACCCATAGGGGTCGTCGCGGAAATTCACCTGCCCGTCCGGGGTCACATAGGCGGTCCAGTAGAGCAGGAAGACGGCCATGGGCTGGGCCAGCTGGGCGCGCACCGTCTTGCCCGAGGCGATGGTCGTGTCGACGTTTTCCGGCGTCCATTCGGCGCTGCCGCCGAGCAGTTGCTTGGCCAGCGGGATCGGCTTTTCCAGGCGCACGCAGCCGTGGCTGGCCAGGCGGCTGTAGCTGGCGAACTTGGCCCGCGACGGGGTGTCGTGCAGGTAGACGCCGTAGGGGTTGTTGAAGTCGAACTTCACCAGACCCAGCGCGGCCTTGTCGCCGGCCTTCTGCTGCAGGCGCGAGCCGCCGTCGCCGGTGGGAATGACGATGAAGTCGTTGCGCGCCAGATAGCCCGGATTGGCCCGCTCCTTGGGCCACAGCTCCTTGGTGGCGATCGAGGACGGCACGTTCCAGGGCGGATTGAGCACGATCGAGTGGATCGCCGATTGCAGCATCGGCGTCTCGTCGCCCGGACGCCCGGTGACCGCGCGCATGGTCAGGGTCGGGGCGTCGTGGTGGAAGACGCTCATGACGGCGGCGGCGATGTTGACCTGGATTCGGTCGGCCGGCAGTTCCTGCGGCAGCCAGCGCCAGCGCTCCATATTGGCGACGATCTGGTCGATGCGCAGCTGCACCGGCACGTTCAGCGCCGTCAGGGTGCCCTTGCCGAGCACGCCGTCGGGGTTGAGGCCAAAGCGCTTCTGGGCGCGCATCAGGGCCTGTTGCAGGGCCTCGTCGAACACCGCCACGCCGTCGACGGCGATGGTGGGGTCCTCGACCGCCAGGCGGGCCTCCAGCTGGACAATGCGCGGATCGGCCTTGTCGCCCAGCTTCAGCGGCGTCCCCTCGGGGATGACCGCCCAGCCGCCGCGCGCGGCGATGTCGCGATAGGTGACGAGGCCCTTCTGCAGGGTCTGGTAGCCGGTATAGGGCGGCGACAGCTCTTCCAGCCAGCCGGCCAGCTGGTCGTTCTGCACGGCGGCGGCGAAGCCGGGCGCGGGATCGTAGGCGGCCGGGCGCAGGCCCCAGTTGGCGTCGAAGTCGGCGGGCGCCAGGCGGCCGCTGTGCACGGCCTTGGCGTAGCGCAGGGTCAGGGTGATCAGCTGGTTCAAACCCGCCTGGCGGTCGGCGCCGTTGCGCGAGTCCAGCTGGGCCAGGGCGCGGTCGGGCGCGAAGGCGCCGGGCTCGAAGCCGTGCGAGGGCGCGTTGATCAACGCCTTGGCCAGCAGGTCGATCTGGTCGGCGCGCAGGGCCGGCGGCGCGGGCACGGGCACGGGCGCCTGTTGCGGCGCCCGGACAGGCCGGACTTGAGCTTGAGCATGAACGGCTGGAGCCGCCGACATCCACAGGGCCGCCCCAAGCAGGGCGGTCGAAACTTTCAGGCTCTGTCTCACCGTCGACGGGTCTCGCACGCACATTGCGCGCGGCCCCTCCGCGCGCTTCACAAATGGCAATTCCGCGTCGGCTTCGTCAACGCGAGGATCGTGAAACTGCAACGGCCAAGGTCGCCTTTTGGTTCTTTCTCACGTTGCGGAACCTTAACGCCACACTCGCGGTTTGCATTCCGACGTCGGCGCCTTTGCGCCACAATCGTCCTTGGCAGGATCACCACACATGAGAATCGCCCAGGTTCCGCCCCTGTACGAAGCCGTTCCGCCGCGGTTCTACGGCGGGACGGAACGGGTGGTCGCGCACCTGACCGACGCCCTGGTCGACCTGGGCCACGAGGTCACCCTGTTCGCGTCCGCCGAAGCCCGCACCAAGGCCGACCTGGTGGTCGTCCGCGACCAGGCGATCCGCCTGGATCCCGCCCCGCTGAAGTCCGACCTGGCCGCCCATATCGCCATGCTGGCCGAGGTCCGCCGCCGCGCCGACGACTTCGACGTCATCCACTTCCACACCGACATGATCCACTTCCCGCTGTTCGAGGGCATGGCGGGAAAGACCCTGACCACCCTGCACGGGCGGCTCGACCTGAAGGACCTGCCGGGCGTCTATCGCCGCTGGCCGCAGTTTCCGCTGGTCTCGATCTCCGACAGCCAGCGCGCGCCCCTGCCCTTCGCCAACTGGGCCGGCACGGTGCTGCACGGCATGTGCGCCGAGATCTACGAATACCACCCGAAACCAGAGGGTTACCTGGCCTTCCTCGGGCGGATCTCGCCGGAGAAGGGCCCCGAGCGGGCGATCGCCATCGCAAAAAGGGTCGGCCGCCGCCTGAAGATCGCCGCCAAGGTGGACGCCGCCGACCGCGAATACTTCCACGCCGTCGTCGAGCCGCTGCTCGACCACCCGCTGATCGAGTTCGTCGGCGAGATCGGCGACGCCGAGAAGTCGGCCTTCCTGGGGGGCGCCGACGCCCTGCTCTTCCCCATCGCCTGGCCCGAGCCCTTCGGCCTGGTGATGATCGAGGCCATGGCCTGCGGCACCCCGGTGATCGCCTACCAGTGGGGCTCGGTGCCCGAGGTGATCGAGGAAGGCGTCACGGGCTTCATCGTCGACGACGAGGACGAGGCCGTCGCCGCCCTGCGCCGCCTGCCCGACCTGTCGCGCCAGACGGTGCGCGCGCGCTTCGAGACCCGGTTCTCGGCCCACGCCATGGCCCGTCGGTACGAAGACCTCTACGGCCGCCTGGACGAGGCGGCCCAGCCGCCGCGCCTGACCCTGGCCCAGAGCGCCTGATCCGTCGGCGGTCCAGCCCAACGGCCAAGCTGCCGGCCTGAGGCCGCATTGTATTTTCAAGTTTCAGCGACCGCGCCCTCACCGGCGCGGCCGCTGATCGCGTTTAAGACCCAGCGTTCCGGATTAAGGGGCATCGAATGGACGACCTCGCACCGACCCCGTTGACCGCCGGCGAGCAGGGCGAAACCGGTGAACCGCGCGTGCCCTATCGGCTGTTCGCCCTGAAGGACCGCGACACCTTCCTGGTGGCCGACGCCTTCGGCGACGTGCTGGGCGCGGCCGACGGCCTGTTCCACGACGACACCCGGCTGCTGTCGCGCCTGCGTCTGCTGATCGGCGGCAAGCCCCCGGCCCTGCTGAGCGCCAGCGTCTCGCAGGACAACGTCTTCTTCACCTCGCACTCGACCAACCAGACCGTCCAGTCGCTGGGCGGATCCTCGGCGCCGCACGGCGCGATCCATATCGAGCGCAAGCGCTTTCTGTGGTCGGAGCGGCTGTATGAGCGGCTGCGCTTCGTCAACTACAGCCGCGACATGGTCATCCTGCCGGTGATCCTGGAGTACGACGCCGACTTCCACGACATGTTCGAGGTGCGCGGCTCCAAGCGGAAAGCCAGGGGTCGCGTGCTGCCCGCCGAGCTGAACGGCCGCTCGGTGCACTTCGCCTACCAGGGCCTGGACGAGCTGCGGCGCGACAGCGTCATCGCCTTCTCCGAACCGCCCGGACGCCTGACGCCGCAGCGGGCCGAGTTCATGTTCATGCTGACGCCGGACACCCATTTCGACCTCTATCTCGAGGTCGGGCCGGTTCCGGACCATCCGCCGACCCGCGAGCGCTGGCGGGCCGCCGCCGCCCGGGCGCGGCTGGACATGCGCGGCCGCCGCCGGCGGGGCGCGCGACTGAACAGTTCCGGCCGCCTTTTCAACGACTGGCTGGAGAAGTCGCGGGCGGATCTCGCCCTGCTGACCACCGAGTTCGAGACCGGCCCCTATCCCTATGCCGGCATCCCGTGGTTCTCGACCCCGTTCGGCCGCGACGCCATCATCACCGCCTGGCAGGTGCTGTGGATCGAGCCGCGCCTGGCGCGCGGGGTGCTGGCCTATCTGGCCGCCCACCAGGCCGAGGAGGTCAGCGCCTTCCGCGACAGCGCGCCCGGCAAGATCATGCACGAGACCCGCAAGGGCGAGATGACCGCCCTCGGCGAGCTGCCCTTCGGCCGCTACTACGGCGGGGTCGACACCACGCCGCTGTTCGTGGCCCTGGCCTGCGCCTATGCCGAGCGCACCGGCGACCTGGCCTTCATCGACAGTCTCTGGCCGCGCCTGCAGGCGGCCATCGGCTGGATTGAGCACTTCGGCGACAGCGACGGCGACGGCCTGATCGACTACGCCCGCGGCGCCGACACCGGCCTTTCCAACCAGAACTGGAAGGACAGCGAGGACAGCGTCTTTCACGCCGACGGCAAGTTCCCCGACGGCCCGATCGCCGTGGTCGAGGTGCAGGGCTACGCCTTCGCCGCCTTCAGGGGCATGGCCGATCTCGCCCGCCGGCGCGGCGAAGCCGACAACGCCGAGCGCTGGGCCGCCAAGGCCGAGCACCTGCGGACCATGGTCGAGGACCGGTTCTGGATGGAGGACAAGGGCTTCTACGCCATGGCCATCGACGGCCACGGCCAGCCCTGCCGGGTGCGCGGCTCCAATCCCGGGCACCTGCTCTTCTGCGGCCTGCCCTCGCCCGAAAGGGCGGCCAAGGTGGCGCAGACCCTGCTGTCGAACGTGTTCCACAACGGCTTCGGCGTGCGGACCCTGGCCGAGGGCGAGCCGCGCTTCAATCCGATGAGCTATCACAATGGCTCGGTCTGGCCGCACGACACCGCCATCTGCGCCATGGGCCTGGCCCGCTACGGGCACAGGGACGGCGTGGTGCGGATGACCTCGGGCCTGTTCGAGACCGCTGCCCACTACGAGATGCGCCTGCCGGAGCTGTTCTGCGGCTTCCCCCGCCAGCCGGGCGAGCCGCCGGTGGCCTATCCCGTGGCCTGCCTGCCCCAGGCCTGGGCGGCCGGCTCGGCCTTCATGATGCTCCAAGCCTGCCTGGGGATCACCGTCGACGGCTGGGCCGGCGAGATCCGCATCCAGGAGCCGCGCCTGCCGATCGGCATCGACAGCCTGTCGATCGAGAACCTGGGCGTTGGCGACAAGCTGACCGATGTTTCCTTCGAGCATGTCGGCCGCCATGTCACGGTGCAGGCCGGCCGGCGCTCGACCGTGCCGATCCTGACCCGCTGCTAGTCCCCCAAGCCCTCTACAAGCGTCCCAAGAACAAGAAGAGCAAGATCCCATGCCCCAGAACCTCGACCTCTTTCCGATCGGCAACTGCGCCGTGAACGCCCTGATCGACCGCGACGGCCGGTTCGTCTGGGGCTGCATGCCCCGGGTCGACTCCGATCCGGTGTTCTCGACCCTGCTCAGCGGGCTGGAGCCGCCGTTCGAGGGCGGCAAGGGGCTGTGGGACGTGGTCGTGGACGGCGCGACGAGCGTCGAGCAGGCCTATCTGCGCAACACCCCGATCCTGCGCACGGTGATCACCGATGCGGACGGGGCGAGCCTGGAGATCATCGACTTCGCGCCGCGCTTCCAGCAGTTCAGCCGCATCTATCGCCCCACCGCCTTCATCCGGCTGGTGCGGCCGCTGAGCGGGGTGTGCCGCGCCACCATCCGCCTGCGCCCGACGGCCAGCTGGGGCGCGCGCCTGGCCGAGCACACCAACGGCTCCAACCACATCCGCTACCTGTGCTCGGACATGACGATCCGGCTGACCACCGACTGCCCGGTCTCGCACATCCTGGAGGAGCGGACGTTCCGGATCGAGCGGCCGATCGCCATGTTCCTGGGCGCGGACGAAGGCTTCGACGCCGATGTCGGCGCCACCTGCGCCCGGATGCTGCAGCAGACCGAGGACTATTGGCTGAACTGGGTGCGGGGCCTGGCCGTGCCGCTGGACTGGCAGTCGGCGGTGATCCGCGCGGCCATCACCCTGAAGCTCTGCACCCACGAGGAGACCGGCGCGATCGTCGCGGCCATGACCACCTCGGTGCCCGAGCACGCCAACAGCGGCCGCAACTGGGACTACCGCTACTGCTGGCTGCGCGACGCCTACTACGTGGTCCAGGCCCTAAACCGCCTGGGCGCGGTCGACATCCTGGAGAACTACCTCTCCTACCTGCGCAACATCGTCGACCGGGCGGCCGGCGGCCACATCCAGCCGCTGTTCGGGGTGGGCTACGAGCCGGCGCTGATCGAGCGCTTCGCCCCGGATCTGGCCGGCTATCGCGGCATGGGGCCGGTGCGGATCGGCAACCAGGCCTTCGAGCACCAGCAGCACGACGTCTACGGCCAGATCATCCTGTCCTCGACCCAGGCCTTCTTCGACGAGCGGCTGCTGCGGCCGGCCACGATCGACGACTTCAAGGCCCTGGAGCCGGTGGGCGAGCGGGCCTTCCAGCTGCACGACCAGCCCGACGCCAGCCTATGGGAGTTCCGCGGCCGGGCCAATGTGCACACCTATTCGTCGGTGATGTGCTGGGCGGCCTGCGACCGCCTGGGCAATGTCGCCGAGAAACTGGGCCTGGCCGATCGCGCCGTCTTCTGGAACGAGCGCGCCGCCAAGGTGCGGGGCGCCATCGACAGCCAGGCCTGGAACGAGACCCTGGGCCGGTTCGCCGCCACCTTCGGCGGCGAGGAGCTGGACGCCAGTCTGCTGCAGCTGGTGGACCTGCGCTACATCGCCGCCGACGACCCGCGCAACAAGGCCACCGTGGCGGCCATCGAGGCGGGCCTGCGCAAGGGTTCCTACCTGCTGCGCTACGCCCTGCCCGACGACTTCGGCACGCCGCAGACGGCCTTCAACATCTGCACCTTCTGGCTGATCGAGGCGCTCTATCTGGAAGGCCGCATCGAGGAAGCGCGGGATCTGTTCGAGGAGATGCTGGGCCGCCGCACTGCCGCCGGCCTGCTGTCGGAGGACATCGGTTTCGAGGACGGCGAGCTGTGGGGCAACTACCCGCAGACCTATTCCCTGGTGGGGCTGATCAACTGCGCGGCCCTGCTCAGCCGGCCCTGGACTTCCGTCCGCTGACGGAGCGTCAACCCTGCGGGACGCACGTTTTGGTGAGCCAAACGTGACCCACAGCTGGACCGTGCAGGGGATCGAAACCGGCGATGGATGCGTTGTTGGCGCCTAGTTCCATAGTGAAAGGGGCCAAACTGCATGACCGCGTACGGGTCTGCCGCTAGGCTTGCGGCGTCGGATCTTCCGACACCGCCGATCAATATTCCCGCCAATGCCGCGCTGTTCCTCGACCTCGACGGAACACTCGCGCCCATCATGCCGCGTCCGGACGACGTCGGCCCCGATCCCGCGCGCGCGGCCCTGCTGGCGCGCCTGCGGGCCGCCCTGAACGACCGCGTGGCCGTGGTCAGCGGCCGCTCGCTCGACGATCTTTCGCGCATCCTTGGCCAGGACGGCGTGGCCTATCTGGCCGCCGTTCACGGCCTGGAGCGCCGCACGCCGGCCGGCGCCTGGCGCTCGGAGCCCCACGAAGGCCTGGCCGAGGCCCGCGACGTGCTGGGCGATCTCGCCCGCTGCGATCGCGGCCTGCTGCTCGAGGACAAGCACCTGAGTCTCGCCCTGCACTACCGCAACACCCCCTCGGCCGCCGACGCCGTGGTCGAGGCGGCCGAGCGCCTGGCGCGCCAGACCGGCCTCGTCCTGCAACTAGGCGACATGGTCGCCGAGCTGCGCACGCCCGGCCAGGACAAGGGCTCGTCGGTCGCCGCCCTGCTGCGCGAACCGGCCTTCCATGGCGCCACGCCGATCTTCGTCGGCGACGACCTGACCGACGAGGACGGCTTCGCGGCCGCCGCCCGCCTGGGCGGTTTCGGCGTGCTGGTCGGTCCCGAGCGCCCCACCGCCGCGACCTATCGCCTGGACGGCCCGGAGGCCGTTCACGCCTGGCTGGACGCCGCCGCCCAGGCCGTCACGACCAGCGAGGCAGCCCGATGAGCCGCCTGATCGTCGTTTCGAACCGCGTCAACCCGCCGTCCGGCAAGGGCGAGGAAAGCGTCGGGGGCCTGGCCATGGCCCTGGCCGCGGCCCTGCGCGAATATTCCGGCATCTGGTTCGGCTGGAGCGGCAAGACCACGCCGGAATTCACCGGCCAGCTGTCGATGCAGCGCATCGAGGGCGTGACCGTGGCCACGGTCGACCTCGAGGAAGGCGACTACCAGGAGTACTACAACGGCTACGCCAACAAGACGCTGTGGCCGCTGTTCCACTACCGCGTCGACCTGACCGCCTACGACCGCTCGTTCGGCGAGGGCTACGACCGGGTCAACAAGCGCTTCGCCGAGACCCTGCGGCCGCTGATCGAGCCGGACGACATCATCTGGGTGCACGACTATCACCTGATCCCGATGGCGCGGGAGCTGCGGCGGCTGGGCGTGACCAACCGCATCGGCTTCTTCCTGCACATCCCCTGGCCGGCCCACCAGCTGGTGGTCACCCTGCCCCGCCACCGTCCGCTGGTGGAGGCGATGTTCCACTACGACCTGATCGGCTTCCAGACCGAGGAAAGCCTGCAGGCCTTCGAGGGCTACGTGCTCAACGAGGTCGGCGGCGAGAAGACCGAGGACGGGCGCCTGCGCGCCTTCGGCCAGGTGACCGAGGCCGGGGCCTTCCCGATCGGCATCGACGCCGAGGACTTCGCCCGCATCACCAAGAGCTCGCGGGCCATGCGGGTCTATGACCGGATGGCCGCGCACAGCGTGTTCCGTAAGATGGTCGTGGGCGTCGATCGCCTCGACTACTCCAAGGGCCTCGAAGAGCGCCTGATCGGCTTCGAGCGCTTCCTGCACGACAACGAGGAGGCGCGGAACGAGGTCATGCTGCTGCAGATCGCGCCGATCTCGCGCGACGAGGTCGAGGCCTATCAGGACATCCGCCACCGGCTGGACGGCCTAATCGGCCGGATCAACGGCGCCTATGCCGAGATGGACTTCACGCCGATCCGCTATCTCAACCGCTCCTATCGGCGCGACGAGCTGGCGGGGGTCTATCGCGCGGCCCGGGCGGCGCTGGTCACGCCCCTGCGTGACGGCATGAACCTGGTGGCCAAGGAATATGTCGCCTCGCAGAACCCCGAGGATCCGGGCGTGCTGATCCTGTCGCGCTTCGCCGGCGCCGCGCGGCAGATGAAGGAGGCGCTGATCATCAACCCCAACAGCCCCGAGGAGATTTCCGACGCGCTGAGCCGGGCGCTGGCCATGGACGAGACCGAGCGCAAGCGGCGCTGGGAGGCCTTGATGGACAACGTCACCCGCCAGGACGTCACCGCCTGGCGCGACGACTTCGTGGCCGCGCTGAAGGGGCGTCCGCCGGTGGCCGAAGCGGCCAATACCGAAGTTCCCGAAGAGGAACCGCCGGTCGTGACGGTCAAGAAGGCCGCCCTGGTCGGGGCCAAGAAATAGCATGGCCGCCCGCCCCACCTGGCAGGGCCACCTGCGGCTCTCGCTCGTGACCTGCCCGGTGGCGCTCTACACCGCCACCAATCCCGGCGGCGAGGTGCGGTTCAACCTGCTGCACCCCAAGACCCACAACCGCATCAAGATGGTGGCGACGGACCCAGATCTCGGGCCCGTCGAGCGGTCCGACCTAGTCAAGGGTTACGAGGTCGAGAAGGACCGCTATGTCATCGTCACGCCCGAGGAGATCGAGAGCGTGCGGCTGGAGAGCACCCGCACGATCGACATCGAGCGCTTCGTCGACGTGGCCGACATCGACCGCCTCTACTGGGACAATCCCTACTTCCTGGTCCCCGACGGCAAGCTGGCGGTCGAGGCCTATTCGGTGATCCGCGACGCCATGGCGGGCGCCAAGCGCATCGCCCTGGGCCGCGTGGTCATGCACACCCGCGAGCGGCTGCTGGCCATCGAGCCGCGCGGCAAGGGGCTGATCGCTTACTCGCTGCGATCCTACGACGAGGTGCGCGACCCGGCCGACCTGTTCGACGACATCCCGGCCAAGAAGGCCGACGCCTCGATGATCGCCATCGCCCGCAAGATCATCGAGCAGCAGGACGGGCCGTTCGAACCGGAGGCCTTCAAGGACCGCTACGAGGACGCCCTGCGCGCCCTGATCAAGCGCAAGGAAAAGGGCGGCAAGGCCAAGGTTTCGGCCGCTCCGCCGGAAGACACCAACGTGGTCGACCTGATGGAGGCGCTGCGCAAGAGCCTGGGCGGCAAGGCGCCGGCGAAGAAGGTGGCGGCGAAGACCCCCGCCAAGACCAAGAAGGCTTCCTAACGCCCCAAAATCCGAGCATCCCCGCGAAGGCGGGGATCCAAGCTGAGCGTATCGTCGAGACGCGGCGCACCTCGCCAGACTCGGCTTGGACCCCCGCCTTCGCGGGGGAGATCGGCGTTGGGTCGGCCGCCTAAGCCGCCTCGGCCACCGGCGACTTCGCCTCCCTCAGACGCAGATAGATGCAGCCGAAGCCGACGATCGCGTTGAGGATGCCCACCAGCACGAACGGCGAGGCCGGGCCGACGACGTCGAACAGCACGCCGCCGACCGTGCCCAGCACCAGGATGCCGAACGCGCCGCACAGGTTGAAGAAGCCGATGACGGCGCCCCTGCCCTCCTCCGGCGCTTCCTTGCCGATCAGGGCCTGGGAGCCGATGAAGGCGCTGATCTGGCCCACGCCCAGCAGCACGAACAGCGGCATGGCCGCCTTGCTCAGCGGGTCGTCGATGAAGATCGTCGCCAGGTAGCCGACGCCGCCCAGCAGCATGCAGGCGGCAAGCGCGGTCAGGCGGTGGGCCTTGTCGATCATCAGGGCCACGACCACCGGCCACAGCAGGGCCGCCGACTGGGCGACGATGAACGGGATGCGGCCCTGGTCGAGGGCGTCGGCCAGGGTGGCGCCGTTCTCGAGCGCGGCCTTCTTGCCCCAGGCGATGGCGTAGGCGCCGACGATGGCCAGGTCGCCCCGGGCCACGAAGGCCGAGGCGTAGGCAAGCACGATGCGCGGATTGGCCTTGGCGGCGGCCACGCCGACGCCGAGCTGGGTCGAGAGCTTGGGCCGCTCGACCGTGCGCGTCGCCACGCCCGGCTTGAGGCCGAACCACATCACCGCCGAAGAGATCACGCACATCACCGCCGCGACCGCCAGGGCGGCTTGGCCGGCGGCCTTCTCGCCCATGCCGTCGGCGACGAAGATGGAGGGCAGCTTGCCGATGGCCAGCGCCAGCACCACCACGCCCAGGCCGTTGAGCACGCCCGACAGGGCGACGATCTTGCCCCGGTCGCGGGCCTTCACATAGTCGGCCAGGACGGTCGACAGCATGCCCGTCGTCGCGCCGATGCCGATGGCGTAGATCACCTTGTAGAGCGACAGGTCCCACAGGCTGGTGGCCAGCGGATAGAGCAGATAGCCGGCCGCCGTCGCCAGGAAGCCGACGGCGTAGACCGCCCGGCGCCCCACGCGGTCGGCAAACGCTCCGGCCAGGCCGAACACGAACAGCAGCGCCACCTCGTTGACGAGGTTGAGGATCCCCAGGGCCGAGCCCTGGCGGTCGAGCGGCACGCCCAGATTGGCGCTGAGCACGTAGGGCGTCATGATCGCCACGGTCGTGGCCAGCCCGATATTGACGAAGGAGGCGTAGAGCGCGGTCCACATGTGGCCGGCGCGTACGCCCGGCTCGATCGCCACTATGCCGAAGCGCTCGGGATCTTTGGCCTTCGCCATTTGGGGGAACTCCAGGAAAGCTTGGGGGCAAGGAAAAGGCCCGGCGCGCAGGCGCGCCGGGCCTTGGCAGTTCACACGATCAGCAGGATCAGAAGGTCTTGCTGATGCGGATCGAGCCGGCGCGCTTCTCGGGCAGAGAAACCACGTAGGCGCGCACCGGGGTGTTGTTGACGAGGTCGAAGAACCCGAAGTCGGTCGCCGCGATGGCGTTCTTCGGGGTGTCGTCGTCGAACAGGTTGGTGACTGAAAGATCGACGCTCCACGACCCGTCGGTGATCCCGGCCCGCAGATCCGAGACGAAGTAGCTCGGCAGCCAGGTCAGGTTGTTCTGGGTCATGTAGCGCTTGGACTGGTAACGACCGCTGAGTTCGGTCGTCCAGGTCCAGCCGGCGCCCACCGGCAGGTCGCCCGTCACCAGAGCCGAGACGTTCAAGCTGTGCTTGGGCGTCAGCGGCACGGCGTTGCCGGTGTAGTTGCCGCCAGTCGACTCGATCCGGTCGAAGTAGCCCGGGGTCGAGACCTTGTAGTCGGTGAACTCGGCGTCGGTGTAGGTGTAGTTGCCGCTCAGCGTCAGCCAGTTGGTCGCCCGCCAGTCGGAGTTCAGGTCAAAGCCCTTGCTCTCGCTTTCGCCGGCGTTCTCGACCGACGGCACCGAGGTGCCGCCCAGCACCTTGGTGGTGCCGATCTGCTGGTTCTTGTAACGGTTGAAGAAGATCGCGCCGTTCAGAACCAGGTCGCCGCCGAGGAAGACGTTCTTCGAACCGATTTCGAAGCTCTGCAGCTTCTCCGGCTTGAAGGTCGAATCGACGCTGCCGCTGGTGCCGGTGGTGTCGACGCCGCCCGGCTTGAAGCCCTCGCCGTAGGACGCATAGACCGAGTTGCGCGAGGTCAGCTTGTAGTTGACCACGAAGTTCGGCGTGAAGGCGTCGGCTCGGACGGTCTTCTTGTCGATCTGAGTGGTCTTGGCGAGCTGAGCGGCGCGCGCAGCCGCGGTGCCGGCGGGACCGGCAGCGCAGCCCAGTTGGGTCAGGCAGACCAGCTGGACGCCGAACAGGCGGTAGTACATCGGCTGGTACGGGCTGCCGCGATAGGCGACGCGTTCCTCGATGTAGCGGCCGTCGAAGCGGACGGTCAGGGCGTCGGTGACATCGTATTCGACGCTGCCGGCCCAGGACAGGGAGTCCGTTTCGCGCGAGATCTTCAGCGGATAGTCCGCCGTGGCCTTGGCCGTGGAGGTCGGCGCCTGGAAGGCCCCGGCCGCCGTGGCGCCGCCGCCCATGTAGAGCGCCGTCAGGATGGTCATGCGGGGGTCGGACCCCGTACGCATCCAGAACTGGTCCTTGTTGATCTGGCTGGCCTGCTCATGGAAGTACAGGCCTTCCAAGGACGTGCGCAGCTTGCCGAAGTCCTTGCTCCACCGCAGCGTCTGGCTCTGCTGCTTGGTGTCGAAATCGTCGTCCAGCATCACCGAGAAGCCGATGGCCGGAAGGCCGCCGGTCGGCGCCACGGTCGAGTAGTTCAGGCCGTAAGCGCGCAGGAAGCCCAGATACTGGTAGAGCGAGCCGTAGAACGGCGCGATGCTGGCATAGGCCGACAGCACGTTGCCCGACAGGCTGTAGTCGCTGTTGTCGAAGTCCTGGACCTGGGTGGTCTCGCCGCGGGTGATGCCGGTCAGCGAGGTAAACGTGCCCCAGTCGCTTTCGTAGTTGATCTCGAACGAGGCGCGCGTCGCGTCGGTGACGGTGCCCGTGAAGTCCTTGCCGGTACGCGGGTCCAGCGAATAGGCCACCTTCTGGTTACGCACGACCGCGGCGTCGGCGAGGTTGCCCTTCACCGTGTAGCCGGCCTTGGTGCCGTCGAGGGCCGCAACGCCGAGATCGGCGGTGTTGGCCGTGCCGGTCGCCGGGTTCACCGAGGTGATGAAGGCCCGGGCCATCTGGTCGTATTCCTCGTGCGAGTGCTGCACGCGGGCGAAGACCGTCAGGTTCTCGGTCGGCTTGATCAGCAGGCCGAGGGCCGCGCCCTTGGCTTCGCCGCCACCAACGCGCGCGCCGCTGACGCTGTTCAGGTACTGGCCGTCAGTCTCCCAGGCGCCGGCGTTCAGGCTGAGCGCCAGCTTGTCCTTCACCAGCGGACCGGTGAGCGAGACCTTGCCTTCCTTGAGGCCGAAATCGCCGGCCTCGATGCTGACCTTGGCTTCGAACTCGTCGAGGTTCGGCCGCTTGGAGATGTAGTTGATCGCGCCCGAGAAGGCCGAGCGGCCGTAGAGCACGCTTTGCGGGCCCTTCACCACTTCGATCCGCTCGGCGTCGACGAAGCGCAGGCTCGCCAGAGCACCGCCACCGGCGGTGGCGAAGGCTTCCGAAGACGTATCGACCCCGTCCACCAGGATGGCGACGTTCGGACGGCCCCGAACGGCTTGCACGCCACGAATGGCCGGACGCGTATCGCTAGGCGTCAGACCCTGGTCAAAGGTTAGACCCGAGGTGGATTGCGCCACCCGCGAGATATCAGAAATGTTGCGACGTTCGATCGTCTCAGCCGACACCGCATTGATGGTGATCGGCACGTCCTGCAGAGATTCTGACTTATTCCGCGCCGTGACGGTGATTTCTCCAATCACCGTGGACTCTTCTGAAGTTGTCGTTTGCGCGAAGGCTTGCCCCGCACAGACCAAAAGCGTAAGAGCGCTCGCGCTCGCACAGTAGATATTCATCGCCGACTTGGTCATGACTCCCCTCTTCAAATCTTGACCACACCCCGCCGCGTTCACCGCGACTGTTCCCCGCCGGTCAAGATGATGGAGCCGGACCAATACAGGTCTTGCGATAAAGCGTTTGTCCGTCCATCGGATAGGAGTTCAGGAAAGTAAGCCATGCTGTCAGAGATCGCCGCCGCGCCCAAACCTCGACAATCACGTCGGATCGCCACCGAAGCAGCGATCGTGGAGGCTTTTGGGCGTCTTATGGAGCGCGGAAGCGTCCACGACGCGGGTGTGAACGCCCTAATCAAGGAAGCGGGCGTAGGCAAGAAACAAATCTATGACTATTTCGGCGGCCTGGGCGGCGTGGCCGATGCGTGGGTGCGCCGCACCGGCGTCTGGCCCCGCCTGACCGACATGATCGACGAGTCGCTGGAGACCTTCCACCAGCGCCCGGCGATGGAACGCCTGCGCATGCTGGTGCGAGCCTACGCCTCGACCCTGCGCGCCCACCCGGCCGTCGCCACCATCATGGCCGGCGAGTTCGCGGGCCCGCCCGAACTGCGCGACGCCGTCACCGCCGTGCGCATCCGCATCTGGGAAGAGTACGAGCGGCTGTTCATCGGCCAGCGCAGCGAGGACAAGGAACTGCTGGCCGTGGCCATGACCATGCTGTCGGCCGTCTCCTACATCGGCATGCGCGCCAAGTTCGAGCCGAACTTCTTCGGTTTCGATCTTCACGACGACGACGCCTGGGATAAGGTCGCAGGCATGCTCGACCACGTGATGGGCCGCTATCAGACGGGCGTCGAGGTCGCGATTTCTCGTCAGGCGGATATCGCCGAATAGAAAATTGACCGGTCGGTCCCTTTTTGAAAATCTCCGAGCATCCCGCCAACCGCGGGGCTGATGGCACCCGGAGACCTTCATGTTCGGCGACCCCCTTTCTCTTCCCGTCAAACCCCAGGCGGGAGACCTCTGGGTGGCCGCGACCACGGTCACCGACCACCAGCTGAAACTGGGCCTGTCGCGCATCCTGCTGCTGGGCCCTGATCTGCAGGTGAAGGCGGCGCTTCATACGGGCGACTTCGGCATGGTTTCGGGCTTGGCGGTGAATCCCCGCACCGGCGAGCTCAACGCCCTCGACCCCTTCGCCCGCAACGTCACCCGCATCGACGCCGACGGACGCCGCGTTCCTGGCCAGGCCTCGCTTCTCCCCGGTCGAGGCCTGGGCTCGATGGTGTTCCTGCCCGACGGCGGCGCGCTGGCTGGCGAGCACCTCTCGGGCCTCGCCCCGCCGTTCACCGGCGAGGGCCGCCTGGTGCGCTTCGACGCCGACGGCCGCGTCGTGCGCTTCTATCGCCCCGAATATCATGGCGGCGTGATGGGCTTCCTGGGCGTCACCCACCTGGCCCTGCTGTCGGACGGCAAGACCGTGGCCTACGTCTCCGAGACCGGCCACACCGTCTTCCGCTACGACATCGAGGCCGACGCCCAGCTGTCGCCGCTCTATGTCCGCACCGATCCTCCGGGCATGGTGTTCGGCCTGGCGACCGCCCCGAACGACGACGTGCTGGTCAGCTGCGGCAATGAAGTGCGCCGCATCGCCCAGGACGGCTCGGTGGTCCGCGCCTACGCCGTGCCGGAAGGCCGCGGCTGGTCGTTCCTGCGCGCCACCGAAGACGGCGCCCACTTCTGGGCCGGCGACTTCTTCTCGGGCCAGCTGGCCAAGATCGCGCTGGACAGCGGCGAGGTCGTCGCCAGCGTGAAGCTCGACATCCCGTTCGGCGTCACCTCGATCGTGGAAGCAAAGGCGGCCTGATGGGCAAGAAGCGCAAGATCCTGCTGGCGGGCCTCGGCGTCGTCGTCCTGGCGGGCGCGACGACCTATGCCTCCGCGCCGCTCTACTGGAGCCGCTACTTCCGCGCCCTGACCGTCAATCCGCTGGAACCGCCGATCGACTGGTACAAGCCGGTCGCCGTGGTGAAGGGCGCGCCGGGCAAGGCCCTGCCGAAGACCACGCCGCAGGCGGCCGGGATCGATCCCGCCGCCTTGGACGCCGCCGCCGACTACGCCGGGGCCCGCAAATCGGACGCCCTGATCGTCGTCAAGGACGGCGCGATCGTCTACGAGCGCTACTGGAACGGCGTGGGCCCCACCAGCCGGATGAAGGCCCACTCCTTCACCAAGACCCTGACCGGCATGCTGATCGGCGCCGCGATCGCCGACGGCAAGATCAAGTCGGTCGACCAGCCGGCCGCCGACTTCATCACCGAGTGGCGCGGCGACGAGCGTTCGAAGATCACCATCCGCGACCTCTTGCAGATGTCGTCGGGCCTGGCGGCGCCGGACTATTCCTACGCGCCGTGGTCCAGCACCATCCGCACCTTCCTGTCGCCGGATCTGGCCAAGGACAATCTGGCCCTGAAGGCGACCCACCCGCCGGGCACGGTGTTCGGCCATCACAATCCCGACCCGGTGGCGCTGAGCGTCATCGTCGAGCGGGCCACCGGCAAGACCTTCGCCGACTACATGTCGGAGAAGCTGTTCCGTCCGCTGGCCATGCACGATGGCCAGCTGTGGCTGGCCAAGGAAGGCGGCCTGGCCCACGGCGACTGCTGCCTGGTCTCGCAGGTGCAGGACTGGATGCGCATCGGCGTCATGCTGGCCAATGGCGGGTCGTTCGACGGCCGCGAGGTCCTGCCGGCCTCGTACGTCGAAGCCATGAGCGCGCCCGGCAAGGCCAATCCGGGCTATGGCTTCCAGATCTGGCGCGGCCGCCCCTACGCGGCCGACCGCATCTATACGCCCGAGCGTCCCGACAAGAGCAGCAAGTCGGCCGAACCGATCGCCGCGGAAGATGCGATCTTCCTCGACGGCTGGGGCAAGCGCCGCCTCTGGATCGTGCCTTCGCAGAAACTGGTGATCCTGCGCGACGGGGTGGACCTCGACGACTGGGACGACACCAAGATACCCAACCTCATCCTCCGCGGACTCACCCCCGCCCCGCAGCCGGAGAAGACGCCATGATCAAGAACCAATGGTACGTGGCCGACTACAGCGACGAGATCGCCAAGGGCGGCCACAAGCGGGTGAAGATGCTGGGCCTGGAGTTCGTGGTGTTCCGCGACTCCAAGGGCAAGGTCAGCTGCCTGTCGGACGTCTGCATCCACCGCGGCGCGTCGCTGGGCAGCGGCATGGTCGTCGATGACGCCATCGAGTGCCCCTATCACGGCTGGCGCTTCAACGGCGGCGGCAAGTGCGTGAAGATCCCGTCGCAGGAGCCGGACGCCAAGATCCCGCCGCGCGCCAAGATCGACTCCTACCCCGTGCAGGAGAAGTACGGGATGATCTGGGTGTTCATGGGCGACCTGCCCGAGGCCGAGCGCCCGCCCCTGCCGCCCTTCCCCGAGTTCGACGATCCGTCCTGGCGCTGCATCCGCGGCACCTACGAGTGGAAGGCCAACTACGCCCGCATCACCGAGAACGGCATCGACCCCTCGCACGCGGCCTTCGTCCACCCGAGCTTCGGCGACAAGGAGGCCCCGCAGGTCCACGAGTTCACCCTCGAGCAGGACGAGTACTCGGCCTATGCCGAGCTGAAGTTCGTGCCCCCCGAGTACAAGGGCATGTGGAAGTTCTTCCGCAAGGCCAAGCGTAGCATGGTGACCGTGCGCAACGGCTTCCACGTCTCGGGCGCCCACGTGCGGATCCAGATCCGCCCGACGCCGACCTGGTCGACGGTGATCTTCGACGTCAACACGCCGATCGACGAGACCACCACGATCACCCGCTGGATCATGGCCCGCAACTTCCTGACCCAGAAGATCTGGGACGGCGACAGCCGCCGCCGCACCCTGCGCATCTTCGAGCAGGACCGCGTGATCATGGAGAAGGTCTGCCCCGAGCTGCTGCCCGTCTATCTGCACGAGGAAGTCAGCGTGAAGTCGGACGGCATCATGGTGGCCTGGCGCAACAAGCGCCGCGAGCTGATCGAGAAGGGCTGGGCGCTGGACGTCGACGCCATGGAGCGCGACATCCAGGGCAAGCGGGCGATGGTCATCCCCTCGCCCGACCGCGCCGATCCCAAGCTGGCCAAGGACTTCCTGCTGAAGACCGTGCCGCTGGTCGACGGCGAGCGGGTGCGCCAGGAAGCCTTGAAACAGCGCCACGGCGGCCAAGCGCCGGCCGCGGCCGAATAGTGGGAGCGAAAAGCGTGAAATCGAGCATCCTCGCCATCGCTCTCGCCGCCGCCGCGGGGGCCGCTCACGCGGCTCCCGTGGAGGTTCGCGTCTCCGGCGTCAGCAACGCCAAGGGCCAGATCGTGGTCTCGGCCTGCGACAAGGCGACCTTCCTGAAGACCTGCCCCTACAACGTGAAGGTCCCGGCGGCCTCCGGCGCCGTGACCGCCAAGATCACCAACCTGCCGCCCGGCCAGTGGTCGTTCCTGGCCTTCCACGACGAGGACGGCGACGGGGTGATGAAGAAGACCGCCCTGGGCCTGCCCGCCGACGGCGTCGGCCTGTCGCGCGATCCCAAGGCGAGGTTCGGCCCGCCGAAGTTCGAGGACTCGGCGGTGGACGTCGGCGCTGGCGGGGCCAGCGTCAGCATCGGTCTGAAATACTGATCCTTCTCCCCTTGCGGGAGAAGGTGTCGGCGCCAGCCGACGGATGAGGGGTCGCACAGACCTGAAACGCCGCGAAAGCTGATCGGCTTTCGCGGCGTCTTTCGTTTGAGAGACCCCTCATCCGACGTCCTTCGGACGCCACCTTCTCCCGCAAGGGGAGAAGGATTAGTTGGGAAATCCGCCCGCCTTCGACACCATCCCCGGCAGGCTCGGCGCGTCCAGCACGCCCTTCAACCAGCCAGCCGTGTCGATCAGCGACGGCAGGTCGAGCCCCGTCGCCACGCCCATCCGCGCGAACATGTAGGCCAGGTCCTCGGTCGGGACGTTGCCGGTCGCGGCCGGAGCGAAGGGGCAGCCGCCGATGCCGCCGATCGAGGCGTCGAGGCTGGCCACGCCCGCGCGCCAGGCGGCGAAGGCGTTGGCAAGGCCCGTGTTGCGGGTGTTGTGGAAGTGGGCGCGCAACACCGCGCCGGGCGCGACGGCGCGGACCGCGCCGAAGCGGGTTTCGACCGCCAGCGGGTCGCCCACGCCGATGGTGTCGGCCAGGGTGATCTCGGTGACGCCGAAGCTCGCCAGTTCGGCGGCGATCCGCGCCACCTGCTCGACGGCCACCTCGCCCTCGAACGGACAGCCGAAGGCCGCGGCGATGGTGACGCCCAGCTTCAGCCCGGCCTGGCGCGCGACCTCGGGCGCCTCGGAAATCTGGCGCAGGGTCTCGAAGACCGGGACGCCCTGGTTGCGGGCGTTGAAGGTCTCGCTGGCCACCACCACGAAATTGACCTCGTCGACGTCGGCGGCGATGGCGCGGTCCAGGCCCCGGCGGTTCAAAACCAGGCCGATCAGCGACACGCCGCGCGAGCGCAGATCCTGCTGGCCGCGCAGCCGGGCCATCACCTCGTCGGCGTCGGCCATCTGCGGCACGGCGCGCGGATTGACGAAGCTGACCGCCTCGACCCGCCGAGCCCCGGCCTCGACGGCCTTGAGCACCAGGGCGGCCTTGTCGGTCGCCGAGACCATCGTCTTCTCGTTCTGCAGCCCGTCGCGGGGCGACACTTCGACGATCTCGATGCGGGTGGTCATGACGTGTTCCTCGACGCCCGCGACGCGGGCAGGCATGGCGCGCGAGCATGCGCGGCGGCGCCTTCGAAACCAGCGCCCCGCCCCCGGCGCCCGACAGGCGGGGAGCCCGCGCGGCCCCGCAGCGAACGTCGGTACGCGGCGCAAGCTCCCCCGATCAACGAGGGGAGCTGATCAATGAAAACTGCTGGAACACTCGCCGCCTGCGCCGGCGTATCGCTGCTGGCCCTGGCCTGGGCCGGCGCCGCGTCCGCCCAGGACACCGCCGTCGAAGAAGTCGTGGTCACCGCCCGCCAGCGGGCCGAGAATCTGCGCGACGTGCCCGCCGCCGTCACCGCCCTGGGCCAGTCGACGCTGGAAGCGGCCGGCGTCGCCCGCGCCGCCGACTTCGTGGCCCTGACCCCGGGCGTCAGCCTGGTGCAGGCGGCCGAACAGGGCGACGCCCAGGTCAACATCCGCGGCGTCAACGGCGCCCGCGACGCCCAGGCCTCGTTCGCCTTCGTCGTCGACGGCGTGCAGATGGCCAACCCGGCCGCCTTCAACCGCGAATTTTCCGACCTTCGCCAGATCGAGGTGGTGAAGGGCCCGCAGGGCGCGGTCTACGGCCGCAACGCCGCCGCCGGGGCGATCATCGTCTCGACGGTCGAGCCGGGCGACGAGTTCGAAGGCTCGGCCAAGCTCAGCGCCGGCAACCGCAAGAGCTACGCCGGCGACCTGCGGGTCGCTGGCCCCCTCACCGACAAGCTGGCCGGCAGCCTGTCGGCCGACTGGCGGCGCACCGACGGCTTCTACGACAGCCAGTTCAGCGACGGCGCCGTCGACCGCTATCGCGGCTACAATCTGAACGGCCGCCTCGTGGCGCGGCTGGACGAGAAGACCAAGCTCGACCTCAAGGCCCGCTACGGCCGACTGACGGCCGGCTCGATCGCCTACAACGCCGTCTTCGCCCTGCCCTCGTTCGCCTCGGTGCTGAGCACGCCGTCCTACTACGAGGACGTCAACGACCACGACTTCGTCTTCCAGAACAACGTACAGCACACCAACCGGCAGGAGGCCTTCGAGGTCTCGGCCAAGCTGGAGCGCGACCTCGGCTTCGCCACCCTGACGGCCTGGACGCTGTATTCCGACATCGACAACGACCTGGTCGCCGACGGCACCTCGGCCTCGTTCGGCTTCTTCAACGCCAGCGCCTCTTGCGCGGCCTCGATCGCGGCGCTGAACGCCAAGGGCGTCACCCTGCCCTCGCCGCAATATCTGGGAACCACCGCCGCCGGCTCGTTCTTCGGGCCGTACACCCCGACCACCTGCGACGGCTACCAGTACCAGAAGCGCGACCAGAGCGACCTGTCGGGCGAGCTGCGCCTGACCTCGCGTTCGGACCAGGCCCTGCGCTGGATGGTCGGCGCCTACGCCCTGCACATCGACCGCGAGGTGGGCGTCGCCACCGGCCTGGACGGCGGCGGCGAGGTTCCGCGGTCGCTCTACGTGCCCTCGTCCTCGGCCTATTCGACCGAGCAGCTCTATTGGGACGACTTCAAGAGCGACGTGGCGGCCGTGTTCGGCCAGCTGGCCTACGACTTCGCGCCCGGCCTCGAAGGCTCGCTGGCCCTGCGCTACGACCGTGAGGAGCGCAAGGTCCACAACCTCGTCCCGACCGCCGCGCGCACCAAGTACATCGACTTCGACGGCCCGGCCTATACCGGCGGCGCGGCCCTGAACCCCGGCCTCGACACCACGATCAATCCGGGCGGCATCAAGGACCAGAAGAAGACCTACGACCAGCTTCAGCCCAAGATCGCCCTGCGCTGGAAGGCCAGCCCCGACTGGACGCTCTATGGCGACTGGGGCGTCGGCTTCAAGTCGGGCGGCTTCAACAGCCAGGGCAGCGCCGCGACGGTGAACCTGTTCATCAACCCGGTGCGCACGGCCGCCGGCTACAAGCCGGTGACCATCCGCGACGACTTCGACAAGGAAGTCTCCAAGAGCTTCGAGATCGGCGCCAAGGGCCGGATGTTCGACGGCCGCCTGACCGTGGACGCCGCCGCCTACCAGACCGACGTCGACGACATGCAGTTCTTCGAGTTCTTCGTCGGCCCGTTCGGCCTGCTGCGCGTGGTGTCGAACATCGACGAGGTGCGGATCAAGGGCGCGGAGCTCGGCCTGCGCTACAAGGCCAGCCCGAACCTGATCCTGGAGGCCTCGGGCGCCTATACCGACAGCGAGATCCGCAAGAACTCGGTGCGGCCCGACACGGTGGGCAACGAGTCGCCCTACACGCCGCGCTACACCTGGAACCTGGCGGCCGACTATACCCACCCGCTGCCGCAGAACCTGTCGCTGCACCTGCGGGCCGACGTGCGCGGCACGGGACCGACCTGGTTCCACGTCGTGCAGGACCAGGACAACCCCACCGTCTTCGAGCTGAGCTATGGCGCGCTGGGCCGGGCCAACTACGCCAAGTCCCGCCGCGACGCCTACACCACCCTGGACCTGCGGGCCGGGGTCGAGGCCGACGCCTGGAGCCTGACGGCCTTCGGCAAGAACGTGCTCGACGAGGACTACGCCGCCGAGGTGATCCCGGCGCCGGAGTTCGGCGGCAGCTTCGTCTCGCCCGCCGCCGGCGCGACCTGGGGCGTAGAGCTCGCCGTGAAGTTCTGATGGCGCCCGCACAGCGGTGAAACCCCTCCCCCGATCCGGCGCGCGCCGCCCGATCGGGGGAATGTCGCCCGAATAGGCGTCGCGCCGCCGCCCTGGGGGGATGTTGGCGCGCCAGCAAAGAGGCTGACGATGGCTTACCGATTGGGCGTGGACGTAGGCGGGACCTTCACCGACCTGCTGTTGCTGAACGAGGCGACGGGCGATTTCTGGCGGCACAAGACGCCGTCGACCCCGCATGACAGCTCGGTCGGCGTGATGACTGGCGTCAACGCGGTCTGCGAGAAGGCCGGGGTCAAGCCGTCGGACGTCGACGTCTTCCTGCACGGCACCACCGTGGCCACCAACGCCGTGCTCGAGGGCAAGGGCGCCCGGGTCGGCCTGGTGACCACCGAGGGCTACCACCAGGTGATGCAGATCGCCCGCTCGCTGGTGCCCGGGGGCCTCGCCGCCTGGATCATCTGGCCCAAGCCGGAACCGCTGGCCAAGCTGGAAGACACGGTCGAGATCAAGGGCCGCATCGACGCGGCCGGCAAGGAGATCCGCCCGCTCGACGAGGCCGACGCCCGCGCCCAGCTGACCAAGCTGAAAGAGCAAGGCGTCGAGGCGGTGACCATCGCCCTGATGAACGCCTATCTGAACGGCTCGCACGAGCGCCGCGTGGCCGAACTGGCCGCCGAGATCCTGCCGGGCGTGCTGGTGTCGCTGTCGCACGAGGTCCTGCCGGAGATGCAGGAATACGAGCGCACCCTGACCACCGTCGCCAACGCCTCGGTCCGTCCGGTCGTCTCCAAGTACGTCAAGAACCTGCGCGACAAGCTGCGCGGCCTCGACATGCAGGGCCGCATCGCCCTGCTGCGCTCGGACGGCGGGCTGATGTCGTCGGAAAAGTCCGAAGAGCATCCCGTCAGCCTGCTGATGTCGGGTCCGGCCGGCGGCGTCACCGGCGCCCTATGGGTGGCCCGTAACTCGGGCCTGAAAAACATTCTCACGCTCGACGTCGGCGGCACCTCGACCGACGTCGCTTTGATCGAGAACGGCGAGCCGCGCCGCGTGCGCACCACCGACGTCGGCCACCTCACGGTCCGCGCCTCGTCGCTGGACGTGAAGACGGTCGGCGCCGGCGGCGGCTCGATCGCCAAGGTGCCGGAACTGACCCGCGCCCTGCGCGTCGGTCCCGAGTCGGCCGGCGCCGCGCCGGGTCCGGCCGCCTACGGCAAGGGCGGAACCGCCCCCACCGTCACCGACGCCAACGTCGTGCTCGGCTATCTGCCCGAAGACCTGCTGGGCGGCGCCTTCAAGCTGGATCGCGAAGCGGCCCGCACCGCGGTGCAGACCATCGCCGACGCCCTGGGCATCGACCTTTATGAGGCCGCCCGCGGCATCATCGACATCGTCAACGAGAACATGTTCGGCGCGCTGCGCATGATCTCGGTGCAGCAGGGCTACGACCCGCGCGACTTCGCCCTGATGGGCTTCGGCGGCGCCGGTCCGCTGCACGTCAACGCCGTGGCCAAGCTGATGGGCTCGTGGCCGGCCGTGTCGCCCGTTTCGCCCGGCGTGCTGTGCGCCCTGGGCGACGCCACGACCCGGATGCGCACCGAGACCGCCCGCTCCTACTCCAAGCGGATTTCGGCGGCGACCGAGACCGAGGTGCTGTCGTTCTTTAACGAGATGGACGCGCAGATCCGCGCCACCCTGAAGGCCGACGGCGTCGCCGACGCCGAGATCGAGACCAGCTTCGAGATCGACATCCGCTATCACGGCCAGGCCTTCGAAGTGCCGATGGTCGTTACGCTCGACATGCTGAACGCCGGCGGCCTGGCCCGTCTGGCGGCCGCCTTCGACGAAGAGCACCGCCGCCTGTTCACGTTCAACATGGACGCCGAGCATGAGTTCGTGAACCTGCGCGCCGTGGCCGTGGGCAAGGTCCAGGAAATCCCGACACTCGAGATCGAAAAGGGCGACGGCGATCCGTCGCGCGCCAAGATCCGCGACCACGAGGTCTGGGCCGACGGCGGCATGAAGCCGGCCGCCATCTATGACCGCTCCAAGCTCCGCGCCGGCGACCGCATCCCGGGTCCGGCGATCATCACCGAGATGGATTCGACCACCCTGGTGCTGCCCGACTGCGAAGCCGTCGTCGACGTCTACGGCGTCATCCTGATCAACCCTGCCAAGGAATCCTGAGCCATGCCCGCGCGCATCCTGGAAACCAATTCCACGCCCTTCGGCAAGGTCGCCGTCGATCCGGTGACGCTCGACATCATCGAGAACGCCCTGCGCAACGCCCGCGTCGAGATGGACGCCACCCTGTTCCGCACCGCGCTGTCGCCCGGCATCCGCGAACAGGGCGACGCCTTCCCGCTGATCGCCGACCGCGACGGCCGCATGGTAGTGGGCCAGTTCGGCTCGTTCATCGACGGCTTCCTCAAGGGCTATGACGGCGAGATCGAGGAAGGTGACATCATCCTCGTCAACGACCCCTATTCGGTCGAAGGCGCCATCAGCCACACCTCGGACCAGCTGTGCATCGCGCCGATCTTCCGCGACGGCCGGCTGATCGCCTGGTCGGCGATGTTCGGCCACATGACCGACGTCGGCGGCAAGGTGCCCGGCTCGCTGCCTACCGACGCCAACTCGATCTTCGAGGAAGGCTTCCGCCTGCCGCCGGTGAAGCTGTATCGCAAGGGCGAGCTGCAAAGCGACATCGTCCGCATCGCCGCCCACCAGTCGCGCATGCCCGAGTGGTTCAAGGCCGACCTGCACGCCATCGTCGCCTCGTGCCGCGTGGCCGGTCGCCGGGTGGTCGAGATCTGCGAACGCTTCGGCGACGACGTCTTCAACTCGGCCCTGACCGAGCTTCTGGCCCGCAACCATCGCGCCATGGCCCACCTGATCTCGACCGCGATCGGCGAACAGCCGGTGTCGTTCGAGGACTACATCTGCGACGACGGCAAGGGCGCCGGTCCGTTCAAGATCAAGTGCACCATGTGGCGCGAAGGCGGCAAGGTGGTGCTCGACTTCGACGGCACCGATCCGCAGTCGGAAAGCTCGATCAACTTCCTGCTGAACGAGAACATGTTCAAGATGTTCTTCGGCATCTACATGATCATGGTCTTCGACCCGCAGATCCTGTTCAACGACGGCTTCTACGACCTCGTCGACGTGCGGATCCCGGAAGGCAGCCTGCTGAAGCCGAAGTTCCCGGCCGCCCTGTCCTGCCGCACCCACGCCCTGGGCCGCATCTTCGACGTGCTGGGCGCGCTGCTGGGCCAGAAGACCCCGGAATTCCTGTGCGCCGCCGGCTTCTCGAGCTCGCCGCACCTGATGTTCTCGGGCTTCGACGGCAAGGGCGAGTGGTTCCAGCTGTTCCAGATCGGCTTCGGCGGCATTCCGGGCCGTCCGTTCGGCGACGGCGCCGACGGCCACTCGCTGTGGCCGGGCTTCACCAACGTTCCGAACGAGTTCCTCGAGCGCTACTTCCCGATGATCATCGAGCGCTACGAGAGCGTGGCCGACAGCGGCGGCGCCGGGCGCTTCCGGGGCGGCAACGGCATCCACATGACCTACAAGTTCACGGAAGCCGGCACGATCGCCATCCACGACGACCGCTGGTTCGTGCCGCCGTGGGGCGTCAATGGCGGCGCGCCTGGCGCCCGCTCGTGGAAGCGCCTGGACAAGGCCAATGGCGAGAGCATCGCCCTGCCCTCCAAGTGCGACGGCGTCCAGGTCGACAAGGGTGATTTGCTGCACTTCGTTACCTGGGGCGGCGGCGGCTGGGGCGACCCGCTGGAGCGCGAGGTCGAACTGGTCGAGCTGGAGGTCGCTCGCGGCCTGGTCAGCGCCGAGGGCGCCAAGCGCTTCGGCGTGGTGCTGGACGGCGCCGGCAAGGTCGATGCGGCCGCTACCGAGGCCCTGCGCGCCAAGATCCGCGCCGAACGCGGCCCGCTGGAAGTGTTCGACCGTGGTCCGTCGCTGGACGAGCTGCGCGCCAACTGCCTGGCCGACACCGGCCTGCCCGCGCCGCGTCCGCCCGTGTGGCGCAACGCGCCGCTGGCCCTGGCGGCGGAGTAGGTCGTAAGCGTCATGACGGTTGAAAACACCGGTCCCCTCAAGGGCCTGCGCGTCGTCGAGATGGGCCAGCTGATCGCTGGTCCATTCTGCGGCCAGTTGCTGGGCGACATGGGCGCGGACGTCATCAAGATCGAGCCGCCCGGCAAGGGCGACCCGATGCGCGACTGGGGCCGCGGCGACTATCCGCTGTGGTGGGAGGTCGTGGCCCGCAACAAGCGCACGGTCTCGGCCAATCTGCGCGTGCCGGAAGGCCAGGCCCTGGCCCGCAAGCTGATCGCCACGGCCGACATTCTGATCGAGAACTTCCGGCCGGGCACGCTGGAGGGCTGGGGCCTGTCGCCCGAGACCCTGCACGCCGAGAACCCGGGCCTGATCATCGTGCGGGTGTCGGGCTACGGCCAGACCGGTCCCTATGCCGACCGCGCGGGCTTTGGCGGCATCGGCGAGGCCATGGGCGGCTGGCGCCACATCGTCGGCGACCCCGACCGCGCGCCTTCGCGCATGGGCATCTCGATCGGCGACGCCCTGGCGGCGACCTACGGGTGCCTGGGCGCTCTCGCCGCCCTGCGCCACCGCGACGCCACCGGCCAGGGCCAGGTGGTCGACAGCTCGCTCTACGAGGCGGTGCTGCAGGTGATGGAAAGCCTGGTCCCCGACTACAAGGTCATGGGCTACATCCGCGAGCGCTCGGGCTCGGTGCTGCCCGGCATCGCGCCGTCGAACGTCTATCACTGCAAGGACGGCGACTATCTGATCGCCGCCAACCAGGACACGGTGTTCGGCCGGCTGTGCAAGGCCATGGGCCAGCCCGAGCTCGCCCAGCACCGGGACTACGTCAACCACGTCAACCGCGGCCGCAACATGAAGGCTCTGGACGCCCTCATCGAAGCGTGGACCAAGACCCTCACGGTCGACGAGGTCGAGGCCAAGATGATCGAGGCCGGCGTGCCGGCCGGGAAGATCTATCGCGCGCCCGAGATGCTGGCCGACCCGCACTTCGCCGCGCGCGAGTCGATCGTCACGCTCGACCACCCGCGCTGGGGCGAACTGCCGATGCAGAACGTCATGCCCAAGCTGTCCAAGACCCCCGGCGTCGTCCGCGCCATCGCCTCGCAGGCGGTGGGCCAGGACAACGGCGCGGTGTGGGGCGAGTTGGGGATCTCGGAAAGCGAACTGAAGGCCTTCGCCGAGCAGGGGGTGGTCTAGGACCACGAAAACCTCGTCCTTCGACAGGCTCAGGATGAGGTTTTCTACTGCAATCGCCGATGGATCACGGCGCTAGGTATGGTCCTCATCCTGAGCCTGTCGAAGGACGAGGACCACGCACCGCCTTGGCGGGGATGCACGGAGTAGAAATGGCTGAAGATCTGGACGCGGACTACCACAAGGCCGGCTTCGGCGGGCGCCTGGCCTTCGGCAAGAGCCCGGCCCTGCTGATCATCGACGTGGTCGACGCCTATCTGCTGCCGGACTCGCCGCTCTATGCCGGCGTCGAGGCGGCCCTGGCCAGCAACGCCCGCCTGCTGCAGGCGGCGCGCAAGGCCGGCATCCCGGTGATCCTGACCAACGTCGTCTACCAGGCCGGCGTCGGCGGCCGCGACGGCGGGGTGTTCTATCGCAAGGTGCCCGCCCTTAAGGCCTTCCAGGAAGGATCGCCGCTGGGCGCCTTTCCCAAGGAGATCACCCCGATCGAGGGCGAGATCGTGCTCTCCAAGCAGTACGCCTCGGCCTTCTTCGGCACGCCGCTGGCCTCGACCCTGCGGGCCATGGGCGTCGACACGGTGATCATGGGCGGGTTCTCGACCAGCGGCTGCGTGCGGGCCAGCGCGCTGGACGCCCTGCAGCACGGCTTCATCCCGTTCGTGGTGCGTGAAGCCTCCGGCGACCGCGACGAGCGGGTGCAGGAGGCCAACCTCTTCGACCTCCAGGCCAAGTACGCCGAGTTGGTGTCGGAAGCCGACGCGCTGGAGCTGATCGCCGGCGCGACAGGTTAGGCTCGGGTCGGCAGTCTTCGGCCCGCAGCCTCCCCCAAATCCGTAAAACCCCCGCTTTCGCGGGGATGCTCGGTGGAAATATCGATCGAGTCTAACGCCAGAGCGCCGCCAGCTCGGCGTAGCTGGCTTGGCCTCCGCAAGCCTCGACGGCCTTGGCCGAGCGGTCGCCTGCGGCCAGGACCTTGGCGCAGGCGCGGTTGGCGGCGACCTGGGGCTCGACGATGTCGTAGCGCGGCGCGTTCTCCCGGAAGATCTTCTCGCCGGGCTGATCCAGCGTCTCGCGTTCGGTCCGGGGCAAGGTCCCGCGCGAAGCCGTCGCCGCCTTGCGCAGACGCTCGGCCTCGGCCGGATTTCGCTCGACGCCCTGGCCGTTCTCATAAAGCAGGGCCAGGGCCAGCTGGACCTTGGCGCTGGGACCCACGGAGCGCTCGCGGAGCTCCTGGGGCGAGGTGGTGAGGGCCAGCTTCAGCGGCTCCAGTTCGGCGCGCCGGTCCTCGGGGACCGTCGCACAGGCCGTCATCAGCAGCGTCGTTACGACCAGGGACGCGATGGACATGACCGTCTTCGACAAGGCTTTCCTCCCCTTTTTTTTTCTAAATTGACGCGGCTCAGCGCCGCCAGCGGGCCGCCAGCTCGGCGTAGTTCTCCTCGCCGCCGCACGCCCCGACCGCTTCGGGCGAGCGATCGTCCTGGGCCAGGGCCTGGGAGCAAGCGAGGTTGATGGTCGCCTGGAACGGCGCGACGTCGTAGCGCGGCACGAAGATCATCGAGACCCGTCCAGGCTTGCCGTTCAAACCGGCAATGTAGGTGGTGATCGGCGTCGAACCACGCGACGCCGTGGCCGCCTTGCGCAGGCGATAGGCCTCGATGGGGTCGCGCTCGACGCCGCCCTGGCCGTATTGGTAGAGCAGCGACAGGCTCAGCTGGGCCGAGGCGTCGTTCCGATCCGCCCGCGCGCGCAGTTCCTCCGGCGAGGTCGTCAGCGCCGTCTGCAAGGGACCAAGGCTGGCCAGCCGCGCCTGTTGCGAGCTGGCGCAGGCGCCCAGCGCGACCATGGCGAGGACAAGGACGGCCGTCCGCGCGATCCCGTTCGACAAGGTCAGCCTCCGCACGCCAGAACAACTCTTGAGTGCAAGACTAACCCAGAACGCGCGATGCGCAACCGCGCGTCAGGCCTTGGCAGGCTCCACGCCATAGGCGCGCATGAAGACGTCGACGGCGGCGTCGACCGTCTCGTCAACCAGCGACGGGGGAAGCTCCTTCAGGACGCCTTCCAGCAGGCGATAGAAAGGCCCGGCCTCGCACAGGGCCTGGAAATGCATGGCCGCCCGCCAGGGGTCGACGCGCCGCATCTTGCCCTGGTCCATGAACCACTCGAAGCGCGCGGTCATCCTGGTCCAGCCGCGCTTGGGGCCGTTCTCGAAGAACAGCTTGCCGAGGTTGGAGCGCGCGCCCTCGGCGATGATCATCCGCCGGAAGGCCATGACCTCCTCGCTGGCGATGAACGTCAGGAAGGCGCGGCCGAAGCGGTTCAGGGCCGGGCGCAGTTCGTCCTCGGTTTCGAAGGTGGCGAACACCGGATCGATGATCTTGGTCCCCTTCTCCAGCATGGTGGCGACGAAGAGGTCGTCCTTCGAAGCGAAGTAGCTGTAGAGCGTCTGCTTCGAGCCGCCGGCCCGGGCCGACACCTCGGCCATGCTGGCGCCCAGGAATCCACGCTCCAGGAACACCGCCTTGGCGGCTTCCAGGATGCACTTCCGCTTCTCCTCGGTCTTGACGCGCACGCGCTCTCCTCTCCCCCCGATCGACCCAGACTACGCGGCCCAGGCGTTTTCTGGACCACACTGTACACTTTTCGCTTGACGCCGTCACGTCAAGTTATATTTAGACCGCCCTGTACGGTTTGATATCGAGCAATTCGATGGCCCACTTGTCCCTCCCCCTGAAAACTACCCTCGCGGCCCTGCTCGCGACCTCGGCCCTGGCGGGTTGCGCGGCCGTGCCGACCCTGCCGCCCGCCCAGGCGATCAAGGCTCCTGACGCTTACGCGTCGCAGCAAAGCCTCGCGGCCCCCGCCGCCGACTGGCCGGCCGACCGCTGGTGGGCCGCCTATGGCGACGCCCAGCTCGACGCCCTGATCGAAGAGGCCCTGGCCGGTTCGCCCGACCTGGCCGCCGCCCAGGCCCGCGTCGCCAAGGCCGAGGCCCTCGCCGGCCAGGCCCGTTCGGCCACGCTGCCCAGCCTGTCGGCCAACGCCAACTACGCCTCGGTCAAGCAGAGCTACCACAACGGCTTCCCGGCCGCTTACGTGCCCAAGGGCTACAACGACAGCGGCCGCGCGACGCTGGACTTCGCCTGGGAGCTCGACTTCTTCGGCAAGAACCGCGCGGCTCTCGCCGCCGCCACCTCGCAGGCCAAGGCCGCGCAGGCGGAAGCCGCCGAGACGCGCCTCGTCTTGTCGACCAATGTCGCCGCCGCCTATGCCGACCTCGCCCAGCTGTTCGCCGACCGCGACGCGGCCGCCGACGCGGTGAAGACCCGCGAGCAGACGGCCCAGCTGACCGCCGACCGCGCCGCCAACGGCCTGGAGAACCAGGGCTCGGCCGAGCAGTCGAAAGCGGCGCTGGCCTCGGCCCGCGCCCAGCTGGCCGCCTCGGACGAAGCCGTGGGCCTGACCCGCAACCGCCTGGCCGTCCTGCTCGGCGCCGGTCCCGACCGGGGCCTGTCGCTGGAGCGTCCGAAGGTCGGCGCGCTGAAAGCCTTCGGTCTCCCGCAGAACCTGTCGGCCGACCTGATCGGCCGCCGCCCGGACGTCGTCGCCGCCCGCCTGCGCGCCGAAGCCGCCGCCCAGAGCGTCAAGAAGGCCAAGGCCGAGTTCTACCCCAATGTCGACCTCTCGGCCTATTTCGGCCAGCAGTCGCTGGGCCTGGACATGTTGACCAACAGCGGCTCGCGCATCGGCTCGTTCGGTCCGGCTATCCGCCTGCCGATCTTCCAGGGCGGCGCCCTGCGGGCCGGCTATCGCGGGGCCGCGGCCGACTACGACGCCGCCGTCGCCAGCTACAACGGGACCCTGTCGCAGGCCCTGAAGGACGTCGCCGACGCCGCCGTCAGCGCCCGCGCCCTCGACGCCCGCCTGGGTGAAAGCCGCAAGGCCGTCGAAGCCTCGTCGGCCGCCCACGACATCGCCCTGCAGCGCTATCGCGGCGGCCTGGCCACCTACCTCGACGTCCTCACCGCCGAGGACGCCCTGATCGCCAACCAGCGGACTCTCGCCGACCTCGAGACCCGCGCCTTCACCCTCGACGTGGCGCTCGTGCGCGCCCTCGGCGGCGGCTACCGCGCCGCCTGACCCGTTTCCCGGAGCATCCCCCAATGTTCGATTCCGAAGCCTCCGCCGACCAAGCTCAAGCCCAGGCCGCCTCGCAGAAGGCCCCCGGCGCCAAGCGCAAGAAGCTGTTCGCCGGCCTCGCCGCCGTCATCGTCGTCGTCGGCGCCGGCTATGGCGCCTACTACGCCCTGGTCGGCTCGCACCACGTCGAGACCGACAACGCCTATGTCGGCGCCGACACCGCCCAGGTGACCCCGCTGGTCGGCGGTCCGGTGCGCAGCGTCGCCGTCCATGAAACCCAGGTCGTCCGCCAAGGCGACGTGCTGGTGACCCTCGACGACAGCGACGCCCGTATCGCGCTCGCTTCGGCGCAAGCCGATCTTTCCCGCGCCGAGCGCCGGGTGCGCGGCTACCTCGCCACCGACCAGAGCCTGGCCGCCCAGATCGCCGCCCGCGACGCCGACCAGACCCGCGCCGCCGCCAACCTGACCTCGGCCCAGGCCGACCTCGAGCGCGCCCGCGTCGACCTGGATCGCCGCAAGGCCCTGGCCGCCACCGGCGCCGTCTCGGGCGACGAACTGACCCGCGCCCAGAACGCCTACGCCAACGCCCAGGCCGCCTTCGCCTCGGCCAAGGCCTCGCAGGTGCAAGCCCAGGCCAACCGCGCCGCCGCCGCCGGTTCGCTGGCCGCCAACGCCGTGCTGACCGCCGGCGCCAGCGTCGACGCCAACCCGGAAGTCGCCGCCGCCCGCGCCAAGGTCGAGCAGGCCCAGCTGGACCTGTCGCGCACCGTCATCCGCGCGCCGATCGACGGCGTCGTGGCCAAGCGCAACGTCCAGATCGGCCAGCGCGTCGCCGCCGGCTCGCCGGTGATGCAGGTCGTGCCGATCGGCGCGGCCTATGTCGACGCCAACTTCAAGGAAGGCCAGCTGCGCAAGGTCAAGATCGGCCAGCCGGTCGAGCTGGAGGCCGACCTCTACGGCGGCTCGGTGAAGTACCACGGCAAGGTCGCCGGCCTGTCGGGCGGCACCGGTGCGGCCTTCGCCCTGATCCCGGCCCAGAACGCCACCGGCAACTGGATCAAGGTCGTGCAGCGCCTGCCCGTCCGCGTCGCCATCGACCCGGCCGACCTCAAGGCTCACCCGCTGCGCGTGGGCCTGTCGATGAAGGCCACGATCGACACCCGCGGCTAAGCCCCACTCCGAGCCCCAATTCCGAGCAAGGACAGCCGTCATGGCCAGCGCTCAAGCCGTCCCCGCAAGGGCGGCCTCCGAACCCGCGCCGCTCAGCGGGCCGGCGATGATCTTCGCCGGCCTGATCCTGGCCGCCGCCAACTTCCTGGTGGTGCTCGACACCACCATCGCCAACGTCTCGGTGTCGAACATCGCCGGCGCCCTGGGCGTCTCGCCGAGCCAGGGCACCTGGGTCATCACCTCCTACGCCGTGGCCGAGGCCGTAGTCGTGCCACTGACCGGCTGGCTGTCGGCCCGCTTCGGCGCGGTCAGGGTGTTCGTCTTCGGCATGATCGGGTTCGGGATCTTCTCGTTCCTCTGCGGCCTGGCGCCGTCGCTGGGCTTCCTGGTGCTGTTCCGCATCCTGCAGGGCGCCTGCGGCGGCCCGCTGATGCCGCTGTCCCAGACCCTGCTGCTGCGCGTCTTCCCCAAGAAGCACGCTGCCGCGGCCACGGGCCTGTGGGCCATGACCACCCTGGTCGCCCCGATCCTCGGGCCGATCCTGGGCGGGGCGCTGTGCGACAGCGTCGGCTGGGCCTTCATCTTCTGGATCAACGTGCCGATCGCCATCGCCTGTTCCTGGTTCGCCTGGAACCTGCTGAAGGCCCACGAGACGCCGCTGGCCCGCGCGAAGGTCGACCTGGTGGGCCTGGGCCTGCTGGTCGTCTGGGTCGGCTCGCTGCAGATCATGCTGGACCTGGGCAAGGAGCACGACTGGTTCTCCTCGCCGCTGATCATCGGCCTGGCGCTGGTCGCGGCCGTCGGCTTCGTCGCCTTCCTGATCTGGGAGCTGACCGAGCAGAACCCGATCGTCGACCTGCGGGTCTTCCGCCACCGCGGCTACACCGCGGCGGTCATAACCCTAAGCGTCGCCTTCGGGGCCTTCTTCGGCATCAACGTGCTGAACCCGCTCTGGCTGCAGCAGAACATGGGCTACACGGCCACCTGGGCCGGCTACGTCTCGGCCCTGCTCGGCGTCACCGCCGTCATGGTCGCGCCGCTGGCGGCTGGCATGTCGGCCAAGTTCGACGCCCGAAAGCTGGTGTTCCTGGGCCTGATTTGGATGGCCTTCATGACCTTCTTCCGGGCGCAGGCCAACCAGCAGATGGGCTATTTCGACATCGCCCACTGGTTGCTGTTCCAGGGTTTCGGCATGCCGTTCTTCTTCGTCCCCGTGACCGCCCTGGCCCTGGCCAGCGTCCGGGTCGAGGAGACCGCCAGCGCCGCCGGCCTGATGAACTTCTGCCGGACGCTGTCGGGGGCCTTCGCCACCTCGGTGGTGACCACGGTCTGGGCCGACGGCGCCAGCCGCAACCACAACGAACTGTCGGGCGTGCTCAACGGCGCGCAGTCGACGATGGACCAGCTGCAGGGCGTGGGCCTCACGCCCGAACAGGCGCGCGGCACGCTGGACAACATGGTCCAGAGCCAGGGCGTTATGCTGGCCACCAACCAGGTGTTCATGGCCATGGCCGTGCTGTTCGTGGTCGCCGCCCTGATCGTCTGGCTGGCCCCGAAACCGACGCGCGTGGCCGACACCTCGGCCGTGCACTGAGACGGAGAAACCCTCGCCCTTCGACAAGCTCAGGGTGAGGGTTTCTACTGATCCGCCGAGCTTGAAATGGTCCTCACCCTGAGCCTGTCGAAGGGCGAGGACCATGCGCCTACCGCGCCACAGCCCCCTTCACCACCGCCGCGAACTTCTCCGCCGGGCAGTCGTACCCCGCCCCGGCCTGGCTGCAGCCCGGCACGAAGATCGGCGAGGCTTCCGGCGGCGCCGCCAGGGTCAGGGGCGTCTTCTCCCGCAGCTGCGACAAGCTCTGCACCGCGTAGCGCACGCGGATCACCCGCACGCCGTCGGCGCGCTTCCAGCGTTCGAACACCAGGTTGCCGCCCGGCGCGATCTGGTTGGGCTGATAGCCCGGCGCGGCCCATTCCAGGCCCAGGAGGCCGCCCAGCATGGCCAGGGTGCCGTCGTGGCCGACGATCACCACCATCTTGGAATTCGCGTCGCCGATCGCGTCCTTGCCGGGCTTGGTTTCCAGCGTGGCGAGAATGCGCGAGGCCAGGTGGCCGGCGCCCGTCCGCGCCACTTCGTGCGAACGCAGGCGCAGGTCGAACTCGGCCTGGTGCAGCGGGAAGACCCGCAGCAGCGAGGCATCATTCAGGCCCTTCCAGCCCAGGCTCGCGAAGTCCTGGCCGTCGGCCCAGGCCATCAGCAGGCTCTCGGTGACGCCAGAGGCGAAGGCTTCCGGACCAGCGATGCCCACGGTCTCGTCGGCGTCATCGAGGAAGGCCGGGGCCTCGTCATAGACCCGGCGCTTGCCGGCGGCCTTGGGGCACGGCGCGGCGTCGCATTGCATCAGCAGTTCGTCGAGGCTGGCGATGGCGTCGGCGTGGCTGGCGCTCCAGGCGGCGAGGCTGCCGCCCACCCGGCCGGCGACCGAAGCGCGCGCCAGGGCAAGGTCGGGTTTGGCGACGCCGGCCTTCACCGGCTCGAACATCGGATCGATCTTGCCCTCGCCCACCGTGTGGACATCTACGGCGCAGCCCGGCGACAGCCCCTCGCCCAGGGCCTTGGCCGTGGCGATCGTGCGCTGGGTGACATTAGCCCAGTAATAGACCGCGCCGCAGTCGGCGCCGGCCAGCAGGCCCTGCTTGGCGTAGAGCGAGTGATAGTAGGTCCCGAACAGGGTCGAGAGCGCGCCGCCGTTGGCCGTCAGGTGGCCCGGCGGCACGCCGAAGCGCGGCCAGGGCTTGGCGGTGGCCGTCTCCAGCCGCTCGGGGCTCGACATCGCCGCGCGCACGCCGTGGCGGCTGAGGATCACCACCTTCTCCAGGGTGTCGCCGGCCTGCTGGGCGGCGGCTGGCGCGGCGACGCTGACGGTCAGCGCGGCGGCGAAGAGGCGGGCAAGCAGACGCATCGGAACTCCCAGAACGAAAAAACGGCCCGCACAACGGAATCGCGCGGGCCAGTCAAGGGGATCGGAACGGAGGAGCGCAAGGGGCGTCCCCTCCGGAAAGTCGGGATCGCCGCCCCGGCCGCCAGGAAAAGCAGCCGGGGCGCGACAGAACTCCGTGAACGGAGCAACCAGCCTTAGAACTTGGCGCGCAGGCCGAAGCTGACGGTGCGGCCGTACTTGGTGTAGCCGCCGAACCAGCCGCCCTTCACGAACTGCCATTGGGTCGCGTCGGTCAGGTTCTGGCCTTCCACCGCCGCGGTGATCTGCGGGGTGATCTTGTAGCTGATGCTGGCGTCCAGCGAGCCGAAGGCCGCGTCGTTGAGGGCCGACAGGCCCGCCCCGCCGACGTCCTGCAGCACGTCGTCCACCCAGCTGTAGCTGGCCCGGGCCGCGATGCGGTCCTTCTCGTAGAAGCCGGTCAGGTTGAAGCTGTTCTTGGCGACGTTGACCATCTGGTCCTTCAGCGTCGCCGAGTAGGTCGCCTCGGTGTCGGTGTAGGTGTAGTTGGCCAGGAAGCCGAGGCCGTCGAACGGCGCGGGCAGGTTCTTAAACAGGTGCTGGTAGGCCAGTTCCACGCCCTTGATCGTGGCCTCGCCGCCGTTGGTCGGCGAGGTCAGCTGGTAGGTCTGGCCGTCGACCACGATGTTGGTCTTCTGGCTGTAAACGAAGGTGGTGATGTCCTTGTAGAAGGCGCCGGCGATCAGGGCGCTGCCGGGGGCGAAGTACCATTCCAGCGTGGCGTCGTACTGCCAGGCCTCGAAGGGCTTCAGCTCCGGATTGCCGCCAACGGCCGTCAGCACCGTGCCCGACGAGTTCAGCGTCAGGCGCGGGGCCAGATCGGCCAGCGACGGACGGGTGATCACCTTGGCCACCGCGACGCGGGCCTGCAGGGTGTCGGTGATGTCGAGGGCGAAGTTGGCCGTCGGCAGCACGTCGGTGTAGCTCTTCTCGTAGCGCACCGGCACGGCGGTCGTGCCGTTGTCGGCGTGACCGGCCGAGACCTGCTTGGTGTTGGCCACGCGCACGCCCAACTCGCCGCGCAGCGGCAGGTCGGCGATCCTGGTGTCCAGATCGGCCAGGGCGTAGCCGGCCAGGATCTCTTCCGACACGAAGTAAGAATTGCGCTTGTCGGCGCGGGCGGTGCCCAGCTGGCTCTTGTCGGCCAGGGCCCAGAACTTCTCGGGGTTGGGCATGACCCAGGTGCGCGGCAGGTTGCCGCCCACGCCGCCGAGGAAGTCGCTGACCGGGAAGGCCTCGAAGTAGCTGGCGTCGAAGTATTTGTTGGCCAGATTGGTCGTGTAGTTGATGTCGGCGCGATTATAGGTGCGCTCGCGCTCGCGGAACTTCACGCCGAAGGCGATGCGGTTGAACGGCCCCCATTCGACCGGACGCTCGGCGTCGGCCTGCAGGGCCTTTTCCAGGTCCAGCGAGTCGTTGACGCGGTACTCGATCCGGCGGAACGGCAGCAGCGAGGGATTGGACAGGTTGGTCGTCGCCAGGGTGACGCTGGGCAGCTCCTCGTCGTCGGCCTTGGTCATGTTGAAGGTCGTCTGGCCGATCGAGCCCAGCAGGCGCGTGCGGGTGATCGGCTTGGAGGTCTCCGAATAGGCGCGGGCGTAGGCCGCGTCGCCCGAGAAGGTCCATTCGCCGATCCGCTGCTTGCCGTTGATCGCCAGCATCAGGTTGTCGTGCGCCAGGTCGCTGACCTCGCGGCCGATCTGGCTGGTCGAGGTGACCGTGCCGCCCACCAGGGCGCCGTCGCGCACCACCGCCGAGCCGGCCACCAGGGTCGAGACCGTCTGGTCGACCGAATAGGTCAGCTCGTCATAGTGGTCGTCGAGGTGGGTGTAGCTGGCGTCGAAGGTGATCTCGGTGGCGTCGGTCGGCCGGTACTGCGCCGAGAACACTAGGCCCTTGCGCTCGCGATCCTCGCGCTCGAGGGTCGGGCGGATGGCGGTCGGATAGAGGCTGATCCCCTGCGCCGCCAGGCTCTTGCCCAGGGTCGTGGAGGTGTCGACATAGCTCCAGCCCACGCCGGTGACGCGGTCCTGGCGCAGGGTGCGCTGGTCATAGACCAGGGCCAGCAGGGCGCCGAAGCTCTTGTCGTCATTGACCCAGCTGATCAGGCCCGAGGCACGCGGGTCGGTCTTGCCGGCCAGCTCCGGATGGCTGGCCGTCACCGAGGCGGCCATGGTGTTCTTGCCCAGGGTCAGGGGGCGAAAGGTCTTGATGTCGACCACGCCGCCGATCGCGCCCTCGTCCAGCGAGGCCAGCGGGGTCTTGCCCACCTCGACGCCGGCCACCAGCTCGGACGGCAGGGTGTCGAAGCGGAACTGACGGCCGCTCTGGCCGCTGTCGCGCATGTTCTCGTTCACCGCGGCGCTGCGGCCGTTCAGGGTGACGATCTGGAAGTTCGGGCCCAGGCCCCGGACGCGGACGAACAGGCCCTCGCCGCGGTCGCGGGTGATGGCCACGCCCGGCACCCGTTGCAGGGCCTCGGCGATGTTGTTGGACGGGAACTTGCCGATGTCCTCGGCCGAGATGGCGTCGACGACGTTGGCGGCCTTGCGCTTGTCGGCCAGGGCCCGGGCCAGCGAGCTGGCGAAGCCGCCGGTGACGACGATCTCCTCGACGGTGGCGGGCTCCTCGGCGACCGGCTCGGCGGCGGCCGGAGCCGACGCGGCCTCGGCGCGGGCGACCGGGGCCGGAGCGGTCGAGATCTTCTGGGCGGCCGGACGCAGCACCGCCGCGCCGCCGTTGCGCACGTAAGTCAGGCCGGTGCCGCGCAGCAGTTGGGCCAGGCCGCTCTCGGCGTCGACCTCGCCGCGCACGCCGGCGGTGCGCTTGCCCGCCAGCAGGGCCGGATCGGCCAGCACCTGCAGGCCGGTGGCGCGCGAGAAGGCCGGCAGGGCCGTCGACAGGTCGCCGGCCGGGATGGCCAGGGCCGGCTTGGGCGCCGGCGCGGCCAGCGCCGAACCGCCCGAAAGCAGAGCCACGGCCGAGGCCGTACCGAGCCAGGTCTTGAAGGTCATCGTCTATCCCCGAGTTCGCGCGGCGTAAGGCCGGCTTCGGCGGGAAAGACGCTGGCGCCCCGCCTGTCAGGACAGGGAATTTTGTGAAGTTTCCGCGACGGGGTCAGCCGGCGCCTCAACGCGTGAGGACGAGGCCGCCCTCGCCTTCCCTGACCTTGAAGCCGTGCACGAGCGCCAGATTGCGCACCAGGGCGTCCGGATCGTCCATGCGGAAGCGGCCGGCCACGCGCTGGCGGCCAAGATCCTCGCCCTCGACCACGATCGGCGTCGGCGAGGCGCGGTTCAGCCGTTCGACCAGCCGCGCCAGGGTGACGCCGTCGGTCTCCAGCCAGCCCGAGCGCCAGTCATCGCCCGCCGGGTCGAAGGCCCGAACCTTGGACAGCCGTCCCTCGGTGGCGAAGGCCCGCTGGCCAACGGTCAGCTCGGCCGTGCGATGGATCAGCCCCTTGGGCGCCAGCCGCACGCGGCCGCGATGCACCGACAGCTCCACCCGTCCCGGGCCGCGTTCGTGGCTGAGTTCGAGGTCGAAGGCCGTGCCCAGCACCCGCGCCGAGCCCTCGGCGGTCTTCACCGTGAACGGCCGCGCCGCGTCGTGGGCGACGTCGAAGAAGGCCTCGCCCTGCGCCAGGGCGACCTCCCGACGTTGCGACCCCATCCGGACCGACAAACGCGTGCCACCGTCCAGCGTCACCCTGGTGCCGTCAGCCAGGGCGACGGTGCGATGTTCTCCCCTGCCCGTCTCGAAGATCGTGGGCGTCACGGTCATCAGCTGCAGCTGCGGCCAGGCGATCACGGCGGCCAGGGCGCAGGCGGCGACGAGGCCGCCGGCCAGGCCGGCGATCGGCCCGGCCCGACGGGCGCGCACGGCGCGGCGCTGTTCGCTGAGCGCCATGGCCTCGGACAGGGCCGCATCCTGGCTGGTGGTCCACAGCTGGTCGAAGGCCTGGGCGTTGGCCGCGTCGGCGGTCCGCCAGGCGGCGAAACCGGCCTCATCGCGAAAGGCCGGGTCCATCCGGCGGGCGGCCCACAGGGCGGCGGTGCGGCGGGCGCGGCTCATCGGCGGCCTCCCGCGCGGCGCTCGGCCTTGGCCACTTCGCGATGCAGTTGCTCCAGCGCCCGCACCACGTGCTTCTCGACGGCGGCCTCGTTCATGGCCAGGGCCGCGGCGATCTCCCGCGTCGTCTGGCCGTGCAGGCGGCGGCGGATGAACACGTCGCGGCGCAGCGGCGGCATGGCGTCCAGCACCTTGCCGAACACCTCGACCTTCTGGCGATGCATGAGGATCTGCTCCGGCGCGGGGGCTTGGCAGGGAATGTCGTCGTCCAGCGCCTCGACCGGCCGGCGCTTGCGGCTGCGGAAGTGGTCGCGGACCAGATTGAGGGCGATGCGGTAGCCCAGCGCCGCGCGGTCGGCGACGGTGCGCGCCTTCTCGTAGGTCAGCAGCCGCGCGAAGGTCTCCTGCACCAGGTCATCGGCCGCCGCCGGGTCGCGCGTGCGCCGGACGATGAAGTGATAGAGCTCGTCACGCTGGGCGCGCAGGCTGGCCAGGTCGGTCATGACGCGACACGCCAAGCGCTAAGGGATGCGGGCTCCGGAGACATGGGCCGGCGCTAGCACGGCTTCATGACAGTTCTTCCCCCGCGCCCTCGGGAAAGAGGTCCGCTGCGATCGTCAGCACACGGGCGAAAGCACCCGGTGTGAATTCACCACGTGCGATGTTTCAAAGCTTTACAAACAATTGCAACTCTGACACGAGTCCAGCGCCACGCCAACCAGAGCGTGGATCGCCCGGTCGAAACCAGCCTCAGGGAGGGATTGGTGCTCGAGTCGTCGGTGTACCCCAGCGTAGCGTCCCAGAGCGTAGATCTTCCGAGCACGGAGCCCGCGGACCTGCTGGTCACGGGCATCGGCGGAGCCACGCCCAAGGCCGCATCCGTACTCAGCCAGGCCCTCGACATGCCTGTCGAGACGGTGGTCGACGCCCTCTATCGCGCCCCCGCCCGGCTGCTGGCCGGACTGCCGGCGGCCGACGCCACGCATCTGGCCGGCGTCATCCGCACCCTGGGCGTCGAGGTGGCCGTAACCCCGGCCGGCCCCGCTCCGGCCCGCGCGCCGGCTGTGGATCTGGCCGGCGAGCTCATCGATCTGGACGCCGCCGACGCCGTCGGCCAGGCCCTGGGGCGGTTCCTCGGCATGGAGCCGAGCATGGCCCTCGACCTGCTGCTGACCCCGCCGGGCGTGATCCTGGGCAATGTCACCGAGGCCACGGTCCGGGCGCTGGAAGCCGCCCTGCCCACCGACGCCGTGCGCCTGACCGCCAGCCGCCCCGACACCGCCGGCTTCGCCCTGTTCGCCAGCGGCCTGTCGCCCCTGCAGGTCGGCATACTGCGCCCGCGCCTGCCGGCCGGGGCCGAGATCGCCGCCGGCGGTTCGGCCACCGTCTTCGACCTGACCCGCGGCGAGGCCGACGGCCTGTGGCGGCGGCTGAAGGCTCCCGAGCAGGTGCGGATCATCGACCAGGCCTTCCTGCGCTTCTCCATCGAACTGGTCGCCGCCCCGCCTGAAGCCGCCGAGGCGCTGGAGGCCTTGGCCGGCGTGCCGGTCGAGGACTACGACCTGCTGCGCCAGGCCCTGCCGGTTCCGATCGAGGCGGGCGTCGCCTTCGCCGACCTCGAAGACCGGATGGCCGCCTACGAAGGCGCCGGCCTGCATGTCCGCGCCGAGCTGGAGACCTTCGCCCACCAGGCGCTGGACATCCTGTCGGCCCCGGCCGCCCTGCTCGCCGAGTTCGGCCTGGCCGGCCCCGCGCCGCTGGCTACCCCGCCGATGCCCCGCCCGCACGCCCGCCTGCTGCGCCATCGGCTGGAAGCGGCCGGCGCCGAGGTGCTGTTCGCCGAGACCGTCCGATGACCGGCCAGACCATGACCGCCCGTCCCGACGTCCATCGCCTGCACGCTGGCGTCGCCGAGGCCGGCAAGCTGCTGGCGCTGAAGGGCCGCCACGACGAGGCCCTGGCCAAGTACCGCGAGGCCCTGCGCCTGGCCCATGGCGTGCGCGCGCCGCAGATCTTCGCCCGCCACTACCTGCACTGCGTGCTCGAAAGCCTGGAGCGCACGGGGGCCCACGACCAGGCCGCGACCCTGGCCGGCGAAGCCGCCAGCAGCGCCGCCGCCGAGCTGGGCGACGGAACGCCCAGCGACTTCCAGCGCCGCGACCGCGCCTTCCTGCTGGAGCGCCTGGGCGTCAACCGGCTGAAGGCCGGCGACGTGGCCGGCGCCCGCGACGGCCTGGCCGCCGCCCTGGCCTTGGACGAAGGCCTGGGCCTGGCCCGCGACCTGCTCTCCTGGACCGCCCGGGGCCTCGGCGTCACCGCCGCCCGGCTGGCCGAGGCCCAGCGCGCCCACGGCTACTGGACCGTGCGCGCCGACACCGTCGATCGAACCCGCGTCTGTGAATCCCCCGTGTCGCCCCGGGAGCCGATGAGCAAGGAACCGATGCATGGCTGACGAGAACCCCATCGAGAAGATGACGCCCGGCCAGATCCTGGCCGACGCCAGCGTCGCCGAGTTCATCAAGGCCATGGGCCTGTCGATCGCCGACGCCCAGAAGGCGCTCGACCTCAACAGCCTGGCCCAGGTCGGCGAGTACGTGGAGCCCCGCCCGGGGCTGGGCGGCAAGAGCCTGCTGCAGCTGGGCCTGTCGCCGCCCTTCTACCACTACCAGCACGCCGATCTGACGGTCTCGATGCAGCTGACCATGAAGGTCGGCGAGGCCAGCGCCTTCGGCATCGGCGGCAAGCTGGACTTCGGCTTCGGCCAGGGCGGCCCGCAGTCCCCGGCCAACGCCCGCGAGGCCCAGATCACGCTGAAAAGCCTTCCCGCCAGCGTCACCGTGGACGGCGCCAAGACCGACGCGGCCGGCGCCGACCTGGAGTCCGCCGCCGAGGCCGTGGCCCAGAAGCTGCGCACCCCGGCCGGCAAGTTCGAGCGGGCCTATGTCGAGGCCCAGCACACCAAGGTGCAGTTCAAGCTCGATCCCGACACCGCCAAGAACCCGATCAAGACCGACAGCGGCGTGGCCTTCTACGGGGCCGGCGAGTCCAGCGTCGGGGTGATCCGCATCGTCGAGACGCCCACGGCCGGCGCCAGCGAGGACTTCGTCCTGGCCGCGGGCAAGACCGCCAACGTCAAGAGCCAGGCCAACGAACTGCTCTACGCCCGCGCCGTCGTCTCGGCGATCAACGCCCTGGGCGGCTTCAAGGCCAAGCTGCAGCGAGATCCGGTCGGCTCCACCCTGCCCGTCGGCGGCGGCACACTGGGCATCGCCCTGTTCGACAGCGGCAGCTCGGTGCTCAAGCCCGCCGCCACCGAGGAGCTGGGCCTCCTGGCCCGCACGCTTCGGGACAGCGGCTCGGTGGTCGACGTCATCGGCTTCACCGACCGCGTCGCCTCGCAGGACTACAACATCAAGCTGGGCGAGGACCGCGCCAATGCGGTCGCCAACTACCTGAAGAGCAACGGCGTCCCCGCCGCCCAGATCCGAAAGGTCGAGACCAAGGGCGAGGACCGCTGGGTCGGCGCCACCGACGAGGTCTCCAACCAGCAGTTCCGCCGCGCCGAGGTGCTGCTGGCCGACTCCAACGACCTGCTGATCATCGTCGACTCCGCCGGCACCCAGCTGCAGGCGACGCCCACCCCGGACAAGACCGGCGGCAGCGCCAGCGGCAACGGCTTCATCATCGTGCGCCACTTCACGGCCCAGGCCGTCGACGCCACGGCGGTCAAGGTCGGGGCGTCCGACACCTCGGTGGCGATCAGCGGGGCGGCGGTCAATTCCGGCGGCTCCAACTTCGCCGGCGACACGCCCGAGGCCTACGCCTTCAACCTGACGCGCGACGTCAACGCCGGCAGCGCCACCCACGGCGTGCGGGCCACCCGCCAGGGCGGGGTCGTCACCTTCGCCGACGCCAAGGACGTGGTGCTGATCAATCTGGTCACCCTGTCGGCCAACGACATCGCCCTGTCGGCCGCCGACGGCGCCAGCATCACCAAGGCCCTGGCCCCCATCGCGGCGGGTCCCACGGCCAGCGGCGACAAACCGAAGATCTCGGTCGCCGTCGGCCTGGCCGTCGACTACCGCACCAGTCGGCAGTTCGAGCAGTCGGTGAACGGCAACAGCAGCATCTCGGCCCGCATCGTCGCCGTGCCCGCGCCCGTCGAGTTCCTCGACGAGATCAAGACCTACCTGACGCCAGCCCCGACCCCGACGCCATGAGCGAAACCGCCGCCGTCACCCGGCAGCTGCTCTCCGCGCCGCTGCCGCAGATCATCGAGCGCCTGGGCGTCGCCATCGCCGAAGCCCAGGCCGCGCTCGACCGCAACAGCATCGCCACGGCCCAGGCCATGGCGACGACCGACATCGAGATCGGCGGCGAGACCCACAACCTGATCTCGCTGGGCTTCACGCCCACCTTCTACAGCTTCACCGAGGCGACGGTGGAGGCCAAGCTCTCGTTCAGCATGACCGAGAGCACCGAATTCGGCGTCTCGGCCGGGGCTAGCGTCGGGGTCAACACCGGCTTCGTCATGGTCGCCGCCTCGGTCAACGTCAGCTACGCGCGCAAGTTCTCGGTCAGCGCCGAGGGCATGAGCTCGATCGCGGCCCGGCTGGTCAGCCTGCCGCCCCCCGAAATCCTCGAAAACCTGCTGCGCAGGATCAGCGAACCCACCACCGTTTAGGAAGGAGACGTCATGCCGTCGATCGGAAGAGAGCTGTTGAACGTCCCCATGGGGGACATGATCCGCCAGATGGCCTTCGCCATCGCGGAAGGCCAGATGAAGCTCGACGCCAACAGCATCGAGGTGGCCGAGATGATGGGCGGCCTGCAGGTCGTCACCGACGACGAAGGCAACCAGACCTTCGACGACAGCCGGATCTTCTTCGGCTACGACCTGATGACCGTCCAGCAGGCCGAGGCCTTCATCGCCACCGATGACGCGATCTCCGGCGGCAATATCGACGCCCTGTCCAAGGTCATCGCCAACCAGAAGAAGAACGCCCAGGACAACGGCGAGAGCCTCGACACCACCCTGATCCGGGTGCCGACCCGGCTGTCGATGCTGGAGCTGGGCTTCTCGCCCACCTTCTACCAGTTCGTCGACACGATCATCGAGGTGAAGATCGCCATCAAGTTCACCTACACCCGCGAGACCACCCGCTCGTCGCGCGACACCAACCAGACCAACACCAAGAGCAACAGCTTCTCGTTCAAGCTGTTCCGCGGCAAGTTCGGCTCCAGCAACACCACCCAGGTCTCGACCAGCCAGGTCGACGCCTCCTACTCGGCCAAGTACAGCTACACGGCCGAGGGCTCGAGCCTGCTGCGCACCAAGCTGGTGCCGATCCCGCCCCCGGCCATCCTGGAAGAGCGGATCCGTCGCCAGCTGGACGAGGAGATCGAGCGCCGCAAACGCCTGCTCGACAAGTCGCTGGCCGAAAACAAGAACTAAACCCCGGACGGAGAACGTCCCATGAGCGTGGGTCAAGAACTGCTCGCCGTCCCCTTCCCGGAGATGGTCCAGCGCCTGGGCGTGGGCATAGCCACCGCCCAACTGCAACTCGACCTCGTGTCGCTGCGCATCGCCCGGCTGATGGCCGGCTACGACGAGGACGCGGACGAGGAAAAGGAAGGCGACGGCGCCAAGTCGAAGACCTATCTGGTCAAGTTCGGCGACGGCCAGGAATACAGCCTGCTGGAGCTCGGCTTCACGCCGACCTTCTACCAGTTCGTCGATACGGTGATCGAGCTGAAGATGTCGATCTCGTTCAAGTCCGAGACCGAGATCAAGCGCAGCAGCAGCAACACCTCGGTCAAGGCCGGGGGGCTGTGGACGCCGTTCGGCGGCGGCGGGGCGGTCAGCGCCAGCAGCGTCAGCGCCAGCTATGCGGCCAAGTACCAGTACAGCGCCGAGGGCTCGAGCCTGATGCGCACCAAGCTGGTGCCGATCCCGCCGCCGGCCCTGTTCGAGGAGCGCGTGCGCGGCCTGATCGAGCAGCGGCGCGCGGCCGAACAAGAAGGCTCCGGATGAGCGATCCGCCCTGGAAGGACGCCCTGCGCCGCGCCAAGGCGCCGTCTCCGGCCGCGCCGACCCGCGCGGCCGCGCCCCGGTCAGCGTCTGCGCCTGCATCGGCAGCCTCTCGCGGCGCCGATCCCTCGACCCTGTCGCCGAACCTGGCGCGGCTGATGGCCGAGCGGCAGGCGCTGGAGTCGCGGATGTCCCAGCTGACCGGCCAAGGGGGCCTGGGCGATCCGCGCTACGCCGTCACGCCGCTGGACCGCCGTCGCGCCGAGCTCGACCGCTGGGGCGCGGGGCGCGACGCCGCCCGCGGCGCCGCCGGCCCGCGACCGCCCTCGCATCCGCCCGCCCTGCCCCCGGCCCTGCGCGGCACCGCCGCCGACGCCCTGCGCGCGACGCCGGGCGAAGGCGTGCGCGGCACCCCGGGCGAGCAGGTGCGGCCGACGCCCGGCGGCCTGCCGCCCGACCTGCGCCGGTTCACGCCTTCGGAAGTATTCGAGCGAGCCCCCGTCCCGCCGCGGGAAGCGCCGTGGGAGCGTCCCGCCACCGCCGCCCGCGAAGCCCCCTGGGAACGCCTGGCCTCACGCCGGGAGGCCGATCCCCTGGCCGAGCCCTCGCGCCGGCTGGCCTCGCTGGGCCAGGCAGGCCGTAGCCTGCGCGACGCCGGCCGGGCCCTGACCGGTCCCGACGAGCGCCCTCGCCCCACGGCCGCCGCCAGCGACCCGCTCGACCGCCGCCTGGCCAAGGCCCGCGACATGGTCAGCCGGGGCCGCAAGGCCTACGCCGCCGCCGAACGCGCCCTCGACGGCGCCCGCGACGCCATCCCCAAGGACTGGGTCGAAAAGGCGCGCGAGAAGATCCCGGGCCTGGGCCGCGCCGACCCCTATGTCCGCGAGACGGCGCGCAAGCTGGCCGTCGGCGTCGGCACGGTCAGCGAATATGCCGACTACGCCGAAAAGGCCGACCGCATGCGCGAGATGGCCAGCGACGTGCGCGAGCTGAAGGAGGCCGACGAGGCCCGCGACGACGCCCGCCGCGACCGCGCCCTGGAAAAACTGAAGGCCAAGCGCGCCGAAGGATCCCGCGACGGTTCCGAGGGAGGCGACTGATGACGACCGAAAGCCGCTTCGTCGGCAATTCGATCGAGGAACTGCTGGTGGCTCTGGCCGAGGGCGTGCGCGAGGCCCAGCTGGCCCTGAACGCCGGCCCGCGTGTCGACGCCTCGGGCGCGCCGCTGGGCGGCTACCAGCTGCCGTTCCTCGACTTCTCGATCAAGGTCGACATGCAGACCAAGGCCGACGCCGGCGGCCGGCCGGTGGCCCTGCTGTTCACCGCACGCGACCAGAGCTCCAGCAATCAGCAGGTCAGCAGCACGATCAGCGGCCGGCTGGTGGCCACCCCGCCCGGCGAGGGCCTGCCGACGCCGCGCATCGCCTTCGTCGTCGGCCAGAACATCGGCGGCAAGGCGACCCTGTCGATCACCGTCGCCAACAGCGCCGGCGAGGTGCTGGCCGACCAGCCCGTCGAACTCAACATCGACGACGAGGCCGGCGCCACCCTGTCGGCCGCGCGCGGCGCGGCCAACTACAAGCGTCAGGCCGGCACGCGCCTCGATCAGGCCCTGCTGCGCACCGACGCCCAGGGCAAGGCCGCGACCACCCTGTCGATCGCCGCCAAGGAGCCGGCCCGCGCCGTCGTCGTGGTCGTCGCCTCGATCGGCGCGTTCAATGCGCGGGCCGTCGTCGGTCTGGAGGAAGTGGGATGAGCACGGCCTTCACCTGGAGCGCCAGGCTGACCGACGCCGACGGCAAGCCGGCCGTCGGGGCGAGCCTGGACGTCCAGCTGTTCGACCTGAAGACCAACGCCTGGGCCGCTGTCTCCAGCGCCAAGACCGACGCCGACGGCCTGGCAAGGGGAACCGGCGCGATCGCCGACGACACCCTGCCCTTCGCCCCCGCCTTCCGGCTGGTCGAGGGGGCGGCGGCGATGTCGGTCAGCCCCGAGTTCGGCCGCGCCGCGCGCGGCGGCGGCCTCACCATCGACTTTGGCCAGGTGCGCCGTCTGGCGGTCGAGGAGAAGGTCGTGGCCCGCACCACGGTCGCGGCCCGGGTGCTGCGCGCCGGAACGGTGATCACGCCCGTCGGCGGCGTCATCGCCACCGACAGCCCCGCCGCCCGCGACGTGGCCGACCGCGACAAGCAACTGGCCGACAAGGACGCCGAGATCGCCACCCTGCGCTCGGCCAAGGTCGATGTCGCCGCCGTCCGCGCCCAGGCGGCCGAGGAGACCACCAAGACCTTCACCGCCCGGCTCGTCCAGCGCGACCAGGACCTGGCCGATCGCGACCGCCAGCTGGCCGACCGCTCGCGCATCGTCACCGAGCAGCAGAGCGAGATCACCCGCCTGCGCGGCGTGGTCGCCACTCAGGAGACGGCGGCGACCCAGGCGGCCGCCGCCGCCGCTGCTGCCCAGGCCGCGGCCGCCGCGCGCCCCGCGACGCCCGGACGCCTGGGCGCCGACGCCACGGGCGCGACCGCCGCCACGACGCCGCTGAGGCTGCGCAGCGTCGCCGTCACCGATCTGGCCACCACCATGGCCACCCAGCTGGACGACGCCCAGATCACCCTGAAGCCGCGCGGCTTCTCGCTGGGCGCCATCCAGGTCAACGCCAAGGTTCTGCTGCAGGACGCCGGCGCGGTGCAGCTGATCGACGCCGACACGGCCCGGGACCTCAAGCAGGACGTGCTCAGCGACGTCAAATTCCAGTTCATCCCCGAAAAGCCGGCCGACGACAGCAGCGGCCCGCGCGCGCCCGACGTGCTGCAACTGACCGAAAGCGCCGCCCGGCGGGTGCTGACCTCGGTCGGCCTGGTGCTGGAAGCCAGCGTCGGCCCTCACGCGCTCAATCCAGCCGTCGCCCCCGGCCAGGCGATGGTGCAGTCGCCCACGGCCGGCTCGGTCATCGCCCGCGGGGCGCGGGTGATGGTGATCTTCGCCGCCGCCGACGAACAGGGAGCCTGACATGGCCCAGGACGCCTCCGAACTGCTCAGCGAAAGCCTGGCGACGCCCTTGGGCGAAGTGATCGCCGCCGTCGGCCGGGGCGTGGCCGAGGCCCAGGCGGCGCTCGACCAGGGCTCGCTCAACGCCAGCCTGGCCATCTACGAGGCCGACGGCGACGAGGGCCTGGAGATGCTGCGCTCGATCGGCTACCAGCCCACCTTCTACGTCCTGCCCGAGACCACCTGCGAGGTGCAGGTCTCGATGCGGATCGGCGGCACGGGCGGCGCCGACGGCAGCGCCGGAACGACCGGCCGCGGCGGCGCCATCGGCCAGGCCCGCACCTATGTCACCCCGGTCGATGCGGCCTTCCAGCAGCGCTACGGCTTCCAGGCCAGCGGCGCGGCCAAGCTGACCTTCAAGATCGTGCCGGTGCCGGCCCCGGCCGCCCTCGACGACGCCGCGCCGATGCCCGAGGTGCGCGGCCTGACCGGCGCCGACGCCGTCGCCCTGATGGCGACCCGGGGTCTGGCGGCCGAGTTCGTCGACGCCAAGGGCCAAACGGTTAGCACCGCCGACGCCGCCAAGCTGACGGTCAAGACCCAGGACGCCCCGCCCCGCGCCCTTGTCCGCACCACCAATGCGGTGATCCTGGGCCTGGGCTGACACCCTTGATTGAAGCCAGCGCGGCGGCCACCTTCGCGCCATGGTCAAGCTGACGCCCGTCCTGCAGATGAACCCCGGCCCCGCCTACGCCTGGGCGCCGGACTATGCCCCGTACCAATGGGTGGACCTGACGGGAGACGCCGCCGACGCCGACGTGGCCAACGCCGTGGCCGCTCTCGCCTGCTACGGCGACGAGCCTGAAGGCGAGACCCTTGAACAGGTCCTGCGGTCGATGATGGCCAAGGAAAACAGGGTCGTGGCCGGCGGCCTGCGCGCCGAGCGCGACGGCGTGATCATCGAACCCGGCTGCTGCTGCGGTCTGGAACGCTGGCGGGATTGGTTCGACGTCAAGCCCGGAGGCGACTCGCCCTGGCTGGGCCACGACCCGGACGCCTATGTCGAGTGCGCGACGGAGCGGGCGATCATCCACGCCGACGCCGCGCCGGGCGCCGAGGCCATCGCCGTCGACTACGCCGAACTGTCGGCGGCCCGGATCGCCGCCGACGCGACCTTCACCGACTTCGTCCGCCGGCTTCAGGAATGGCTGACCCGCCACGCGCCGGGCGCGGCGGGCTTCGCCGATTATTTCATCGAGCAGTTCGACGTCTCGCCGCCGCTCGACGACCGATAGGCCTCAGGGAACCTCGGCTTCCGTCAGCGGCGGCGCTTCGACGCCCTTGGCCAGCAGGCTCGTGCGGCGGCTGTAGAGCAGGTAGACGACCAGGCCGATGGCGTTCCAGCCGGCGAAGCGCAGCAGGGTGCCGACCGGCAGGCTGACCATGAAGTAGAGGCAGCCGACCACCGCCAGCGGCGCGACGATCCACACCGCCGGGCAGCGGAACAGGCGCGGCAGGTCCGGACGGGTCTTGCGCAGAACCATCACGCAGACGGCGACGCAGATGAAGGCCAGCAGCGTGCCGGCGTTCGACAGCTCGGCGATCTGGTCCAGCGGCAGGAAACCGCCGACCAGGGCCACGACCACGCCGGTGATCAGGGTCAGGCGCACCGGCGCGTGGTTGGCGCTGAGCTTGCCCAGCGCCTTCGGCAGCAGGCCGTCGCGGGCCATGACGAAAAACACCCGGGTCTGGCCGTACATCATCACCAGGATGACGCTGGGCAGGGCCAGGATGGCGGCCACGGCGATGGCCACGGCGGCGACCGGGTGCTGCAGCGAGCGCAGGATGAAGGCCAGCGGCTCGCCCGACTTGGCGAACTCGGCATAGGGCCAGGCCCCCACTGCACAAGCGGCCACGATCATGTAGATCACCGTGCAGATCAGCATCGAGCCGATGATGCCGATGGTCAGGTCGCGCTTGGGGTTCTTGACCTCCTCGGCCGAGGTCGAGACCGCGTCGAAGCCGAAGAAGGCGAAGAACACGATGGCGGCGGCCGCCATCACCCCGCGCGGATGGCCGCCCTCGGTGTGGGAGACAAAGCCGTAGGGCATGAAGGGGTGGAAGTTGGCGGCCTTGATCGCGCCGATGGTCAGGACCACGAACACGGCCAGGGCGATGATCTTGATGATCACCAGCACGATGTTGACCGTGGCGCTCTCGCGCGCGCCCTTGGCCAGCAGGGCCGTCACCGCAACGGTGATCAGCACCGCCGGCAGGTTGATGATCCCGCCCGCGTGCGGTCCGGCCAGCAGTTCGGGCGGCAGCATGATGCCGACGCTTTTCAGCAGGCCGACCATGTAGCCCGACCAGCCGACGGCCACGGCCGCGCAGGTGACGGCGTATTCGAGCACCAGGCTCCAGCCGACGATCCAGGCCAGGCCCTCGCCCAGCACAGAATAGGCGTAGGTGTAGGCGCTGCCCGCCGCCGGGATCAGGGTGGCGACCTCGGCATAGGCCAGGGCGGCGAACACGCAGAGCACGCCGCAGGCGGCGAAGGCCAGGATCACCGCCGGCCCGGCGCGCTCGGCGCCGATGCCGGTCAGGGTGTAGATCCCCGTGCCGATGATGGCGCCGATGCCCAGCGCCAGAAGGTGCGGCCAGCTGAGCGTGGGCTTGAGCCTATGGCCCGCGTCCACCGCCACGATCGCGTCGAGCGCCTTGCGGCGCGTCCAGAAGCTCATTCGATCCCCCTTACAGGAACTCCGCGCCGCACTCCTCCCGGCGCCGCGGAGACATTGGCCAAATCAGAACTCGAAGCGTCTCCCGATCAGGCCTTCAGGCCGAACGGGTCGTCGATTGACGGCGAAGGCGGCGTGAACCAGGCCGCGCCGTCCTCTGTGACGTGAAAATGATCTTCCAGGCGCACGCCGAAGCGGCCCGGAACGACGATCATCGGCTCGTTGGAGAAGCACATGCCCGGCGCCAGCGGCGTGGAATCGCCGCGCACCAGATAGGGCCCCTCGTGGATCGACAGGCCGATGCCGTGGCCGGTGCGGTGCGGCAGACCCGGCAGGGCGTAGTCGGGACCCAGGCCATGGCGCTCCAGCACCTGGCGGGCGACGGTGTCGATGACTTCGCACGGCAGGCCGGGCTTCACCGCGTCGAAGGCCGCGGCCTGGGCTTCGTGCTCGATCTCCCAGATCCGCCGATGCTCCGCGTCCGGCTCGCCGAACACGTAGGTGCGGGTGATGTCGGCCTGGTAGCCCTCGACCTGGCAGCCGGTGTCGATCAGCACCAGATCGCCCTGCGCCAGTTCCTGGTCGCCGGGCAGGCCGTGCGGATAGGCCGTGGCCTCGCCGAACTGCACGGCGCAGAAGGTCGAGCCGGTCGTGCCGGCCGCGCGATGGGCCTCGTCGATGAAGCGCTTGACCTCGCTGGCCCGCACGCCCGGCGCCAGCACCGCGCCCGCGCGGCGGTGGACATCGAGGGTGATAGCCTTGGCGTAGCGCATCAAAGCCAGCTCGGCTTGCGACTTCACGCCCCGGCAGCCGTCGACCACCGCCGTGGCGTCCTTGACCGACAGCGACGGCGCGACCGTCTTCAGCGACGAATAGAGCAGGAACGGCGCGGCCGGATCGAGCGCCAGGGTGTCGACGCCGACCTCGGCCAGCGAACGCGCGACCAGGACGGCGGGGCTTTCGTGCTCCTGCCACAGGCGGATCTCGACCTCGATCTTCAGATCGGCCTGCAGAGAACCCAGCTCGAAGCCCGGGCAGATCATCAGCGGCGCGCCGCTGACCGGCAGCAGCAGGGCCACCAGCCGTTCGGTCGCGCCCCACGGCACGCCGGTGAAATAGCGCAGCGACGCGCCGGCCCCGATCAGCAGGGCGTCGGCGCCCAGCGCGCGGGTCAGTCCCCTCGCCTTCTCCAGTCGGGCCTCGTACTCGGCCGCCGTGATCGCCGGCGGGCGGCCGGCGCGCGGCGAAAGGTCGGCCAGTTCAGCGGCCATGGTCGAAACGCCCACGCCCAGGGTCATGCGGTAGTCCTCGTCTTGCCGCGCCCGGAGGCGAAGCGATCTATGTCGAAAGCGGAGAGATCCGGCGCCTGGCCGGCAATCAGCCTGGCCACGATCTCGCCGGTGGTCGCCGCCAGGGTCAGGCCCAGGTGCTGGTGCCCGAAGGCATAATAGAGATTGTCGGCCCGCGTGCTGGCGCCGATGGCCGGCAGATAGTCCGGCAGGGTCGGCCGCGCGCCAGACCACTGGGCGACCTGCCCGTGCAGCTTGATCCCCAGCGCGCCCAGGTGGCCGCGCAGGCGGTCCCACTTCATCGGATCGGGCGGCGAGCCCTCGCGGCAGAACTCGACGAAGCTGGCGGCCCGCAGGCGGTCGCCGAAACGGGTCAGGATCAGCGAGCGGTCCTCGAACACCACCGGCGGCAGGCCGACCCAGTCGCCCGCCCCGCCCTCCAGGTGATAGCCGCGCTCGGCGATGATCGGCGCGACATGGCCAAGGCTGCGCATCAGCGCCCCCGAACCGACGCCGCCGGTCACCAGGATCTGGCCGGCGGCGATGCGCTCGCCCCCTTCCAGCACGATCTGCGCGAACCGGCCGCTGGGCGCCAGACGCGAGACGCTGGCCGTCAGCCGCCGTCCGCCCGCCGCCTCGAAGGCTTCGCCAAGCAGCTTCAGAACCTGGCCGGGATCGCTGACCTGGGCCGAGCCCTCGAATCGCGCCCCGCCCGCCAGGGGCGTGGAGACCTGCCGGCCCACGCGCCGCAGGGTCGGCTCGTCGAGGGGAGACAGTTTTGTCTGGCCGATGTCGGCCGCGCTCCAGGCGGCCATGCCCTTGCGGGCCGTCTCCTGGCTTTCCCAGACCACGACGTGGCCCTGCTCGATGACGAGATCGGGCCGCTCGACCGAGGTCGCCAACCGCTTCCAGGCCGGCAGGGCGTCGGCCAGCAGGCCGCTCAGCGCGGCCCGGCCGCGCGCCGCGCCGTCCGGCGTGCTCGCGCGGATATAGCGCGCCGCCCAAGGCATCCAGGCGGCAGCGTCGGCGAGTCGGAAATCCAGGGCTCCGCCCAGGGCGAACAGGCGCTTAGGAGCGGAGGCCAGGGCCGCCGGCGAGGCCAGGGGTTCGACCTGCTCGACCGCGATGTGACCGGCGTTGCCGTAAGAAGCCGGGGGCGGATCGCGCCGCGGATCGATCAGCAGCACATCCTCGCCCGCGCGCCGCAGAGCCAGCGCGCAGATCGTGCCCACGATCCCGCCTCCGATAACCGCCGTTCCTGCCGCCTTCATCGTCGGGCTTTACCCTCGCACTCAATATCGTATACGGTAGACAAATCAGCAGGAGGCGCAAGCACTATGAGTTCCATGCGTTGGTCGGGCGTGTTTCCCGCCGCTACCACTCAATTCAAGTCCGATCTCTCGATCGATTACGACGCCAGCCAACAGGTGCTGGATAACCTCGTCCGCGACGGCGTGCACGGCCTTGTCGTGCTGGGCACCTGCGGCGAGAACAACTCGCTGGAAGCCGACGAAAAGCGCAGCCTGCTCAAGGCCGCCGTCGAGGTCGTCGCCGGCCGCGTGCCGATCATCGTCGGCTGCTCGGAGCTGACCACACCCCGCGCCGCCGCCTTCGCCAAGGACGCCGAAACGATCGGCGCCAACGCCCTGATGGCGCTGCCGGCCATGGTCTACGTGCCGACCGAAGCCGAGCTGGAAGCCCACTTCCGCACGGTCGCCCGGGCCTCTGGCCTGCCGATCATGCTCTACAACAACCCGCCGGCCTATCGCGCCGCCATCAGCCTGGGCGTGCTCGAGCGCCTGGCCGACGAGCCGACCGTCGTGGCGGTCAAGGAAAGCGCGCCCGACACCCGCCGCTTCACCGACCTGGCCCGCGCCTTCGGCGACCGCTTCATCCTGATGGCCGGCCTCGACGACGTCGCGCTGGAAGGCCTGCTGCTGGGCGCCAAGGGTTGGGTCTCGGGCCTGACCAGCGCCTTCCCGCAGGAATCGGTGGCCCTGGTCGCGGCCGTCGACGCCGGCGACCTGGACACCGCCCGCAGCATCTACCGCTGGTTCATGCCGCTCCTGCACCTCGACGCCGAGCACGACCTCGTCCAGTCGATCAAGCTGGCCGAGGAGATCATGGGTCGCGGTTCCGAGCGCGTGCGCATGCCCCGCCTGCCCCTGGCCGGCGCCCGCCGCGCCCAGGTCGTCGCCATGGTCGAGGAAGCCGCCGCCACCCGGCCGGTGCTTTCCAAGGCCGAAGCGGCCTGATCCGACTGCCCGTCATCCCGGCCGCATCCGCGCGCCGGGATGACAACCCCATTCGAAACCGATTGGATCGGCTCTTCTTGAGTCCCGAGGAAGTCCATGCGTCACACGTTCTTCTGCATCGACGGCCACACCGCCGGTAATCCCGTGCGTCTGGTCGCCGGGGGCGCGCCGCTGCTGCGCGGCGCCAGCATGAGCGAACGCCGCCAGGATTTCCTCGCCCGCTTCGACTGGATCCGCACCGGCCTGATGTTCGAGCCGCGCGGCCACGACATGATGTCGGGCGGCTTCCTCTATCCGCCCACCCTGCCCGACTGCGACGCGGGCATCCTGTTCATCGAGACCAGCGGCTGCCTGCCCATGTGCGGCCACGGCACGATCGGCATGGTCACCTTCGCGCTGGAGAACGGCCTAGTCACCCCGCGCGAGCCGGGCAAGCTGCGGCTGGAGGTTCCGGCCGGCGTCATCGACATCGCCTACGAGACCGAGGGTCAGAAGGTCACGTCGGTGAAGATTCGCAACGTCGCCAGCTACCTGGCCGAGACCGGCGTCGACATCGACGTCCCCGGCTTTGGTCCACTGACCATCGACGTCTCCTACGGCGGCAACTTCTACGCCATCGTCGAACCGCAAGGCGCCTACAAGGGCGTCGACGCCCTGGGCGCGGCCGAGATCCTGCGCCTGAGCCCGATCATCCGCACCCTGGTGCGCGAGAAGGTCGAGCCGGTGCATCCGCTCGATCCCACCATCCGCGGCGTCAGCCACGTGCTGTGGGCCGACGCCCCGGCCAGCGACGGCGCCGACGGCCGCAACGCGGTGTTCTACGGCGACCGCGCCATCGACCGCAGCCCCTGCGGCACCGGCACCTCGGCCCGCCTGGCCCACCTGCACGCCAAGGGCCGCCTGAAGGTCGGCGACGCCTTCGTGCACGAAAGCTACATCAAGAGCCGCTTCATCGGCCGGGTGGAGGCCGAGACCACCCTGGGCGACCGCCAGGCGATCATTCCCTCGGTTCAGGGCTCGGCGATCGCCACGGGGTTCAACACCATCTGGATCGATCGCGCCGACCCGTTCTGGGCAGGATTCCAGGTCATTTGAAATGACCCAGGTTTAATCCGAGCCACCTGATAATCTGGTATAGGGAGGCCCTCTCGGCGCGGGGGGCGCCGACCCAGGGGTTATAGTTCGCAGCTCATGAGCATCGTCGTCCGCACCCTGTCCGACCAGACGTACGAGATCGTACGTCGACGTATTCTCACCGGCGCCATGCCGCCGGGCGCGGCCGTGCGGCAGGACACCATCGCCGGCGAGCTCGGCGTCTCCAAGATCCCGCTGCGCGAGGCGCTCAGCCGCCTGGAGCAGGACGGCCTGCTCAACTCCTACCCCAACCGCGGCTACGTGGTGCGGCCGGCCTCCACCGAGGAGGCCAGCGAGGTCTTCGCCCTGCGCCTGAAGCTGGAGCCGGGCGCCACCGCCGAAGCCTCCCGCAAGGCCGGCCCCGAGGACCACGTCCGCGCCGAGGCCGCGCTGGCCGCCCTGGAAACCGAGCTGGGCAAGCCCGACGGCGACCACGTGGCCTTCAACCACGCCTTCCACATGTCGCTGGTCCGCCCCGGCGGCCACATCACCAGCCAGCTGGTCGAGCGCCTGCAGATCCTGTCTGAGCGCTACGTGCGCATCCACCTGGAGCCCTTCGGCCGCGACGAACGCGCCAGCCGCGAGCACCGCCAGATCCTCGAGGCCTGGAAGACAGGCGACGCCGCCACGGTCGAGGCCCTGGTCGCCGAGCACATCCAAGGCACGCTCGACGACCTGCGCCAGCAGCTGGCGGCTTAAGGCTCCCCTCCCCCCCTACGCCGCCCGCCGCGTGTAGAGGAACTCGATCACCGCCGCCCGGGCGTGGACGTAGGAGGCATCCTCCGCCACGGCCAGGCGGTCGCGCGGCCGGGACAGATCCACCGGGCGCACCTCGCCGATCGTCGCGCGCGGGCCGTTGGTCATCATCACGATCCGATCCGACAGCAGCACCGCCTCGTCGACGTCGTGGGTGACCATCAGCACGGTGTTGTTCAGGGTCGCCTGGATCTCCATGACGCTGTCCTGCAGGTGCGCGCGGGTCAGGGCGTCCAGCGCCCCGAACGGCTCGTCCAGCAGCAGCACCTTGGGCTGCATGGCCAGCGCCCGGGCGATGCCGACCCGCTGCTTCATGCCGCCCGAGATCTCCGAGGGCCGCTTGTCCTTGGCGTGGGTCATCTTGACCAGTTCGAGATTGTGCAGCGTCCAGTCGCGGCGCTCGGCCGCCGACTTCTTGCCGCCGAACACCTTGTCGACCGCCAACTGCACGTTCTCGCGCACCGACAGCCACGGCAGCAGCGAATGGTTCTGGAACACCACCGCCCGCTCCGGCCCCGGCGCGCTGACGGCTTCGCGGTCGAGGATCACCGCCCCGGTGGTGGCCGGCACGAGGCCCGCCACCACGTTCAGCAGGGTGGACTTGCCGCAGCCCGAGTGGCCGATGATCGAGACGAACTCGCCCTTGTCGACCTGCAGCTCGACGCCGCGCAGCACTTCGGAAGCGCCCGCGCCATGCCCGAAGGTGACGCAGAGGTTCTCGATGGAGAGATAGGCCTTGCCCATGATCTTTCCCCTTCTCAGCTCGCCGCGTTGCCGCGAGAGACGATGCGGCCCGCGAGGGCGACGATGCGGTCCAGGGCGAAGCCGGTCAGGCCCACCCACGCCAGGGCCACGACGATGTCGGAGATGCGCGAGGCGTTGTACTGGTCCCAGATGAAGAAGCCGACGCCGACGCCGCCCAGCAGCATTTCCGAGGCGACGATGGCCAGCCAGCTCATGCCCACCCCGATGCGCAGGCCCGTGAAGATGTAGGGCGTGGTCGCCGGCAGCAGGATCTTGAAGAAGTATTCGATCGGCGACAGCCGCAGCACCCGGGCGACGTTGCGATAGTCCTCTGGGATGTTCCTCACGCCCACGGCGGTGTTGATGATGATCGGCCAGATCGAGGTCACGAAAATCACGAACAGGGCCGACGGATTGGCCTCGTGGAAGGCCGCCAGCGAGATCGGCAGCCAGGCCAGGGGCGGCACCGTCCGCAACACCTGGAAGATCGGGTCGAGACCCCGGTGCGCCCAGCGGTTGGCGCCGATCAGCACGCCCAGGCCGACGCCGACCACCGCCGAGATCGAGAAGCCGAAGGCCACCCGCTTGAGGCTGGTCAGCACGTGCCAGAACAGCCCCTTGTCCACCCCGCCCCGGTCGTAGAACGGATCGACGATCAGTTCCTTCGACTCCAGCCAGATGCGCGAGGGCGACGGCAGGCCGTCATAGGAGTCGCCGCACACGCCCTGCCACACGGCCAGTATGACCAGCACGGTCAGGGCCGGCGGCAGGACGGCGGCCGCGACCGCTCCCGCCCGCCGCGCCAAGTCGGCCGCCCCGGGGACTCTTGGGGCGGCCGACCCGGCCTTCGCCGCCGACGCCGTTGCCGGCGGCGGGGACGCTCCTTGGGCCGTCACCGGGGCCGCGACGGGCGCGGCCTCGGCGAAGTCGGGCTTGGGATAGGTCATGAGCTTTCCTCCCCTCGGGCCTTTCTCAGGCGAGCTTCTTGATGGGCTGGCTGGCAAGGTACGCGCCCGGATTGGCCGGATCGAACACCTTGCCGTCGAAGAACTTCTCGGGGCCGCGGCTGTCGCCGGCGGGGCCGGTCTGGCCGATGCTCTTGGCCGCCGCGCGCCAGATGTCCGAGCGATTGACCTTGTTGACCAGCGCCTGCTTGTTGGTGCTCTGCGGGATCACGCCCCAGCGGATGTTCTCGGTCACGAACCAAAGGTCGTGCGACTTGAACGGGAAGCTGGCGTTGTCGGCCCAGAACTTCATGACGTGCGGCGAGCCGGTCACCTTGCGGCCGTCGCCGTAGTCGATGGCGCCCTGCTGGCGGGGCAGGATGTCGCCCATCGGCACGTTGATGTACTGCCGGCCCGAGACGATCGAGCACATGGCCGCCTTGTTGGCCTGCTTGTCGCACCACATCTGGGCTTCCAGCACGGCGGCGGTCAGGGCCTGGGCGGCGCGCGGATACTTGTCCACCCAGTCGGCCCGCATCCCCAGCGCCTTCTCCGGATGGTTCATCCAGATCTCGCTGGTGGTCGTGGCGGTGTAGCCGATCTTCTGGTTGACCGTCTGGCCGTTCCACGGCTCGCCCACGCAGAAGGCGTCCTGGGTGCCGGCCTTGAGGTTGGCCACCATCTGCGGCGGCGGGATGACGATGGTCGAGACGTCGATGTCCGGATTGATGCCGGCCGCCGCCAGCCAGTAGCGGACCCACAGGTCGTGGGTGCCGCCCCGGAAGGTCATGGCGATCTTGGCGATGTTGCCGGCCGCCTTCAGCTGGGCGAACTTGGCCTTGGCCCCGCCCGCCTGCAGCCCGACCTTCACGGCCTTCAGGTCGTTGCCGACCGAGATCGCCTGTCCGTTGGTGTTGAGCCTGGCCAGCACGTACATCGGCAGCGGCTTGCCGCCGGTCTGGACGCCCAGGCTGAACTGCAGCGGCATGGGCGACAGGATGTGCGCCCCGTCGATGCCGCCGCCGCCCGAGCCCAGCACCAGGTTGTCGCGGGTGGCGGCCCACGAGGCCTGCTTGACCACCTCGATGTCGGGCAGGCCGTGCTTGGCGAAGAAGCCGCGCTCCTTGGCGATGATCACCGGCGAGCTGTCGGTCAGGGCGATGAAGCCCAGGCGCGCCTTGGCGGTTTCCGGACCCGCGCCGGCGGCGTGGGCCCCGGCCGGGAAGGCGGCCTTGACGGCGGCCATGGTGGCGGCGGCCCCGATCAGGGCGGTGCGGCGGGAAACACCCATGGAAGCGCCCTGCGAAAGGATCTTGTCGGTCTTGGTCATGATCGGCGTTCCGTCTCAGAGCTTGTATTCGAGGGTAAACCAGGCCTTGGTCCGCGAGGCCGGCGGGGCCAGGGTCCCGGCCGGCACGGTCGTTTCGCGCTGGAAGTCGGCGTACTTCAGCTGCACCGAGAGCTTGGGCGTGATCGCCGCGGTGACCTGCACGTTCCATTCGCTGCCGAGGTCGGCGCCGGTGCGCTGGTCGTTGAAGTCGTGGTAGCGGACCACGACGTCGCTGTTGAAGAACCAGGTCCGCTTGAAGCGCGGCTTGACGTTGAGGCTGAGGTTCAGGTCCTCCAGCCCGTCGGCGAAGCCCTTGTTGCCGCCCCCCGTGACGAAGGCGTCCGACCAGCCGTTGAAGGCGTGGGCGGTGGCCAGCGGCGTCGTGAAGCCCCGCGTTCCGTTCCCCTCCAGCGACTCGTAGGAGAGCTTGAGGGTGTAGATGTCGAACGTGCCGGCCACGTCGCCGCCGACATAGTCGAGGTCATAGGCCGCCGTGTTGCCGTGATAGTCGCTCTGGCGAGCAAAGGTGGCGTTGTAGGCCAGCTGGTAGAGCCCGACCCAGGTCTTGCCCGAGGCCTTGGCGCCCTTGGTGATCGACGAGTTGATCGCCGAATTGCCGAAGTCCAGCGCGTAGACGAAGCCTTGCAGGCGCAACGCCTCGGCCGGCGACCAGGTGACGTTCAGCAGGTGGCTGTCGCTGTCCCAGTCCTTTAGCTCGCCCAGCACACGATTGACGTGGTTGATGTAGGCGTAGGTCCCCTTCACCCGGCCCAGGGCGAAGTCGGCGCGCACGCCGTCGAAGGTCTGCTCGTCCTGGCGCCAGGCGACGGCGCCGACGAAGCGCTGGTCGTCGATCAGGATGCGCTGGCGGCCGGCGGTGACCTGCAAGGCCGCGCTCGGCGTCCAGGTCACCTGGGCGCGGTTCAGCTCGGTGACGTCGGGATCGTTGATGATCGGATAGCGGGCCTTGTCGGCGCCGTTCAGCGGGGCGGTCGTCGCGCCCGGCACGTTGACGGCGTAGTGCTCCTCGCCGATCTGGCGGACGTCCTCGAACTCGATCAGGCCCTTGAGGCCGTGGAACTCGGCGGTCTCCCAGCCAAGACGCGTGCGGACGGTGAAGGCCGAGGCCTTGTCGGCCAGGTTGGCCTGATCGACGCTCTCGTAGCGGGCGCGGACCTCCAGGATCACCTTGCCGGCCGCGACCTGGTCGCTGAACGTCGGCGGCGGCGCGGGCGGAGGCGGCGGCTCGGCCGGCTCCGGCGCGGGTTCGGCAACCGTTTCCGGCGCGGCTTCCGTGGCCGCCGGTTGCTCCGGCGTCGCCGCCGTTTGGGCGTAGGTTCCCGTCGCCCACAGCAGCGCCGCGAGCCCAGCGCCGAGCGTGAGCCCGGCCCTCTTCGTGTTCATGCCTCTTCCCCTCAGGCCAAAAAAAAACGCCCGGCGAGGGCGTGAGCCCCCTCCGGACGTCGTTGTCCAAAACAGTCGCCGACCCCGTCGTCGGCGTAGGTCCTTCAAGGACCCTCGCAGGACGTCGTTGCCCCGCGTGTCGCCATCAGGGACGCACCGCCTCGGGACGCCGACAATCTGAAAACCGGCGTTATCGACCATTTCGCGGGTGCGGCGCCCGTTTCTGCGCAGCAGCACGGCGCCCAAAGCTTGGGCGGCGCCCGGAAAGCAGGCGCCACCCTCCCCTCACGGACGATGACCGACGGGGACTCGCTCGCGCCAACCCTTGGCGACGCAAGGCTTTGAAGGCATCTGGTTACCGGAAGGGAGGCGTGGAGTCGGGCCGACGCTGGCGCGCTTCAGACCTAATTCGCCCGATCCCCCGCGCGTCATCCCGGGCGAAGGACCGCGCAGCGGGCCGTAGACCCGGGACCCAGGGGACTGGGCGCGGCGGTCAGGTCGACCATGAAGGCTGTCGCCGCTGCATTGCGGCGGCCCCTGGGTCCCGGCTCTCCGCGCTGCGCGCTACGGCCGGGATGACGAAAAATTGGAGTGGGGGCGCCCTACTCCGTGATCAGCCCGTGCAGCACCCCGTCGAGCGTGACCTGCATCAGCTCTTCGTGCGGAGCCCAGTTGCGGCTCGGCTTGGTGATGACCAGCGAGACGATGCCGTGGCAGGCCGCCCACAGCACCTGGGCGGCGCTCTCGGCGGTGCCGGTCTTCAGCCGGCCGGCGGCGGCGATTTCGCGGATCGGACCGCTGAACTCGTCGAAGCAGGCGTCGCCGAGGTCGGACACGGCCTGCTGCTTCTCCACCGAGATCGCCTCGCTCGAGCCGCAGAACACCAGCTGGTAGGTGTTGGGGTTGTCGAGGGCGAAGCGCATGTAGGCGTCGAGCATGCGCCGCACCTTCTCCACGGCGTCCACCGGCTCGTGCGACAGGGCGACGTTGATGGCCAGCAGCTGCTCGATGGCCTCGCGGCCGATCTCCAGCAGGATCTGGTCCTTGTCGCGGAAGTGCATGTAGAGCGCGGTCGAGGACACCCCCACGGCGTCGGCGATCTTGCGGATCGTCGCCCCGGCGTAGCCCTCGGCGATGAAGATCTTCTCGGCGGCGGCCAGGATCTCGCCCCGGCGCATGTGCCCGTCGCCCTTCGGCTTGCGAGCGGACCTGGTCGGCTTCTTCAACGCAACGGTCACGATACGGTACTTCCTCCCTCTTCCCCGATCTGACAGTAAACGGGAATCACCCAGGGCCGACAAGCGCGCCGCAGCTTTTGCGTAGAACGCGTATTTTTCCATTTGACACTTTATGGTTGAGTTAATCGAGTCGCTCCCACCGATCAGGCTTGGTTGTGGGGGAACGACATGGCGCGCGAAGACCGGCGGCTGCACGTCGAGGAGCAGGACCATCACGTCCTGGCCGATCCGCCGCTCGTCGCACCCCTGCCCCTCACCGACGGGGCGCATCGCCGACTGAGCCCCGGCCAGGGCGTCGTGCTGATCCTGGTCGCCGTCGTCCTGGCCGCGAGCGCGGCGCTGACGCCGAGGATCACGCTGGCCGCGCTCGGCTGGACGGGCCTGGCGTTCTTCGCCCTTCTGGCCTCGCTGCGGCTCGTGGCCGCCTGCACGCCGTCCCGGCCGATTTCGGTCCCGCCCCTGCCCGACGCCGAGTTGCCCGCCTATACGGTGATCGCCCCGCTCTACAAGGAAGCCTCGGTCGCCGCCGAACTGGCGGCGGGCCTCGACCGACTGGACTATCCGCGCGACCGCCTTCAGGCCCTGATCATGCTGGAGGCCGACGACGTCGAGACCATCGCCGCCTTCCACGCCCTGGACCTGCCGGCCTTCATCCAGGTGCTGGTCGTTCCGCCCGGCGCGCCCAAGACCAAGCCCCGCGCCTGCAACCACGCCCTGGGCCGCGCCCGCGGCGAGCTGCTGGTGATCTACGACGCCGAAGACGCCCCCGATCCTGGCCAGCTGCGCGAAGCCGCCGCCCGCTTCGCCGCCGGTCCGTCCGACCTCGCCTGCCTGCAAGCACCGCTGCGCATCGAGATCCCGGCCATCTCCGGCTTCCTGCCCCGCCAGTTCCAGCAGGAATACGCCGCCCATTTCGAGGTGCTGCTGCCGGCCCTGGCCCACTGGCGACTGGCCTTTCCCCTGGGCGGCACCAGCAACCACTTCCGCGTCGAGGCCCTGCACGCCGTCGGCGGCTGGGACGCCTTCAATGTCACCGAAGACGCCGATGTCGGCTTCCGCCTCGCCGCCGCCGGCTATGGCCTCGACGTCATCGCCCCGCCGACGCTGGAAACCGCCCCGACCAGCTGGAAGGCCTGGCGGCCGCAACGGGCCCGCTGGATCAAGGGCCACCTCCAGACCCTGGCGGTTCATCTGCGCGGTCCCGCCGTTCGCCGGCCGCGCGTGGCCCTGGCGCTCTTCCTCACGCTGGTCCTGTCGCTGGCCTCGACGCACCTGCACGCGCCGATCTTCGCCGGCGCGATCCTGATGCTCGCGCTCGACCTGCTGCCCGACGGCCAGGCCGCGATCGACGGCGCGGGCCTGGTGCTCTTCTTCTATGCGTGGGCCGCTTCGGCCATCGCCGCGGTCGTCGGCCGCCGGCGCGCGGGCGGCCGGGCCAAGTGGCTCGACCTGCTTGGCCTGCCCCTGATCTGGCTGGCCCAGGGCTGGGCCGGCTGCCATGCGCTGGTCCAGTTCGTCCTGCGTCCGCACCACTGGGACAAGACCCCGCATGCGCCTCGGGCTGGACGGCCCTTGGGCTGAGCGCGTATGGCGTGGCCATGCATCCGACCATCGCCGCCTCTCCCATCGTCATGCGCACCGCCGGCTGGGCCGACTACGCCCTGCTCGACAGCGGGCGCGGCAAGAAGCTGGAGCGCTACGGCCGCTACACCGTCGTCCGCCCCGAGCCGCAGTGCTTCTGGGAGCCGCGCCTGCCCGCCCAGGCGTGGGACGAGGCCGACGCCGTGTTCGACCCGTCCGACGAGGACGAAGCCGGCCGCTGGCGCTTCCACGGCAAGCCGATCGAGAAGTTCGACCTGGCCTGGGGCGAGGCGAAGTTCCACGGCCAGTTCACGCCGTTCCGCCACCTGGCCTTCTTCCCCGAGCAGGCCGCCAACTGGGCCTGGCAGAACGAGCGCGTGCGCGCCTTCGTCAAGGCCCGCGGCCGCCAGCCCCGCATCCTCAACCTGTTCGGCTATACCGGCGTGGCCAGCCTGGTCTGCGCCGCCGCCGGGGCGCACGTCACCCACGTCGACGCCTCCAAGAAGTCGGTCGGCTTCGCGCGCGAGAACGCCGCCTTCGCCGGCCTGGCCGAAAAGCCGATCCGCTGGATCGTCGAGGACGCCCGCCGCTTCGTCGCCCGCGAGGTCCGTCGCGGCAACGTCTATGACGGCATCATCCTGGACCCGCCGAAGTTCGGCCGCGGCCCCGACGGCGAGGTCTGGCGCCTGTTCGAGGACCTGCCGGCCCTGACCGCCGACTGCGCCCAGCTGCTGGCCGAAGACGCCGACTTCCTGCTGATGAACGCCTATGCCGCCCGCGTGTCGGGCGCGGCCATGTCGGGCCTTCTGGCCCAGGCGCTGGAAGGCCGAGCCGGCGTCATCGACTGGGGCGAGCTGTCCCTCGTGGAAGACAAGGGCGACCGCCAGATCGGCCTGTCCTTCTTCGCCCGCTGGTCATCGGAGGCCTGAGCGACATGAGCAACGTCAAGACCGTCACCTCCCTGACCAACGCCACGGTCAAGGCCGTCCGCGCCCTGCACATGCGCAAGGAGCGCGAGGACAGCGGCCTGTTCCTGGCCGAGGGCCTGAAGATCGTCATCGAGGCGATCGACTGCGGCCACGCGCCGAAGATCCTGATGTACGGCCCCGACGCGGCCGACCACCCGATGCTGCAGAAGGCCGCCAAGGCCTGCGCCGCCGCCGGCGGCGAGGTCATCGAGGTCAACCGCGAAATCCTCGAGAAGGTCTCGCGCCGCGACAACCCGCAGGCCGTGGTCGGCGTGTTCCGCCAAGTCTACACGCCGCTGTCGGCCATCGTGCCGCAGAGCGCCGACTGCTGGGTGGCCCTGCAGGCCGTCCGCGATCCGGGCAACCTCGGCACCATCATCCGCACCGCCGACGCGGCCGGCGCCGGCGGGGTGATCCTGGTGGGCGACTGCGTCGACCCCTATTCCGTAGAAGGCGTGCGCGCGACCATGGGTTCGGTCTTCGCCGTCAAGATCGCCAAGGCCAGCGTGCAGGAGTTCCTGGCCTGGCGCGAAGACTGGCCCGGCAGCGTGGTCGGCACCCTGCTGACCGCCACCGTCGACCACAAGAGCGCCGACTACGTGAAGCCGTCGCTGATCCTGATGGGCAACGAGCAGCAGGGCCTGCCGCCTGAACTGGCCGCCGCCTGCGACGTCAACGTCAAGATCCCCATGCGCGGCCGCGCCGACAGCCTGAACCTGTCGGTCGCCACCGGGATCATGATCTACACGGTGACGGGCTGACGCCCTGCTTCCCTCTCCCCCTGCGGGAGAGGGTGGCCCGCGAAGCGGGTCGGGTGAGGGGTCGATGACCGGCGCCGCAGCAAAGTCGGCGCGACCGGACACGGCGCCAGGCGTTTGAGAGACCCCTCATCCGTCGGCTATCGCCGACACCTTCTCCCGCAAGGGGAGAAGGACAACTGTGCTTGCCGCCCCCTTGCGCGACACCACGCCGCACACCATTTCCCCGCCTCGCCGCGGGAACGCTCGGGCCACCTTCGCCGCTCTCCCAAACGTGAAGCCGATTTCGACGGCGCCCCTGTGTTAAAGCGGCGCAGTCGGGCGGCGGCCTCTTCCAAAGCCGCCGCTTTTCCATATCTAATTCATGAAGGCGGGTGATTTGCCCGCCGGGAGAAAGCGGTCGATGGCCGAGCGAAAGCAAGGCGGACAAAATAACGGCGCGGGCTCTTCGGTCGTCACGGAAGTGAAGCCGAAGACGCAGAAGCCCTCGTTGTATCGCGTACTGATCCTTAACGACGACTACACCCCTATGGAGTTCGTCGTTTACGTGCTCGAACGGTTCTTCAACAAGTCGCGCGAAGACGCGACTAGGATTATGTTGCACGTTCACCAGAACGGTGTCGGGGTCTGCGGCGTTTTCACCTACGAAGTCGCCGAGACCAAGGTCGCCCAAGTGATCGACTCAGCCCGCAGACATCAGCACCCGCTGCAGTGCACCATGGAAAAGGATTGAGGAGCCTCCCCTTGCCCTCTTTTTCGCGTCCTCTCGAAGAATCCCTCCACCGCGCGGTGGCTTACGCCAACCAGCGAAAGCACGAATACGCCACGCTCGAACACCTGCTGCTGTCGCTCACCGACGATGACGACGCGGCCGGGGTCATGCGAGCCTGCGACGTGGACCTGACCGCTCTCAAGAAGAGCCTGGTCAATTATCTCGACGTCGAGCTCTCGTCCCTGGTGGTCGACGACGAAGAAGACGCCAAGCCCACGGCGGGCTTCCAGCGCGTCATCCAGCGCGCCGTCATCCACGTCCAGTCGTCCGGCCGCGAGGAAGTCACCGGGGCCAACGTCCTGGTCGCCATCTTCTCCGAACGCGAGAGCCACGCCGCCTACTTCCTGCAGGAGCAGGACATGACGCGGTACGACGCGGTGAACTTCATCGCCCACGGCATCGCCAAGAAGGCCGGCGCTTCCGAGCCCAAGGCCGCCAAGGGCGCGACCGCGGTCGAGGAAGACCAGGAAAAGCCCAACACCAAGACCGGCGGCGAGGCCCTTGAGGCCTATTGCGTCGACCTCAACGAAAAGGCCCGCCAGGGCAAGGTCGACCCGCTGATCGGCCGCGCGAACGAAGTGGAACGCGCGATCCAGATCCTGTGCCGCCGCACCAAGAACAACCCGCTGCTCGTCGGCGACCCCGGGGTCGGCAAGACCGCCATCGCCGAAGGCCTGGCGCGCAAGATCATCACCCACCAGGTCCCCGAAGTCCTGGCGGAAGCCACCATCTACTCGCTCGACATGGGCGCGCTGCTGGCCGGCACCCGCTATCGCGGCGACTTCGAGGAACGCGTCAAGCAGGTGGTCAAGGAACTCGAGAACCACCCCAACGCGGTGCTGTTCATCGACGAGATCCACACCGTCATCGGCGCCGGCGCCACCAGCGGCGGGGCCATGGACGCCTCCAACCTGCTGAAGCCGGCCCTGGCCTCGGGCACCCTGCGCTGCATGGGCTCGACCACCTACAAGGAGTTCCGTCAGCACTTCGAGAAGGATCGGGCCCTGGTCCGTCGCTTCCAGAAGATCGACGTCAACGAGCCGACGGTGGAAGACACCATCAAGATCCTCAAGGGCCTGAAGACCTACTACGAGGACTTCCACAAGCTGAAGTACACCGCCGAGGCCCTGAAGGTCGCGGTGGAGCTGTCGGCCAAGTACATCACCGACCGCAAGCTCCCCGACAAGGCGATCGACGTGATCGACGAGGCGGGCGCGGGCCAGATGCTGCTGCCGGAAAGCCGTCGCAAGAAGATGATCGGCGTCAAGGAGATCGAGGCCGTCGTGGCCAAGATCGCCCGCATCCCGCCGAAGTCGGTCAGCAAGTCGGACACCGAGGCCCTCAAGGAACTCGAGGCCGACCTGAAGCGCGTCGTGTTCGGCCAGGACGAGGCTATCCTGCAGCTGTCCTCGGCCATGAAGCTGGCGCGAGCGGGCCTGCGCGATCCGAACAAGCCGATCGGCTCCTATCTGTTCAGCGGCCCCACCGGCGTCGGCAAGACCGAAGCCGCCAAGCAGCTGGCCTTGACGCTCGGCATCGAGATGATCCGCTTCGACATGTCGGAGTACATGGAGCGCCATACCGTGAGCCGCCTGATCGGCGCCCCTCCCGGCTATGTCGGCTACGACCAGGGCGGCCAGCTGACCGACGCCGTCGATCAGCACCCGCACGCGGTCGTCCTGCTCGACGAGATCGAGAAGGCCCACAGCGACATCTACAACATCCTGCTGCAGGTCATGGACCACGGCACCCTGACCGACTCCAACGGCAAGAAGGTCGACTTCCGCAACGTGGTCCTGATCATGACCACCAACGCGGGCGCCTCCGACGCCCAGCGGCAGTCGATCGGTTTCGGCCGCTCCAAGGTCGAAGGCGAGGAAGAGGCCGCCCTCAAGCGCCTGTTCACGCCGGAGTTCCGCAACCGCCTGGACGCGACGGTGGCCTTCAAGCCGCTGACGCCGGAGATCATCCGCCAGGTCGTGCAGAAGTTCGTGATGCAGCTGGAGGCCCAACTGGCCGACCGCAACATCACGATCGAGCTCTCCGACGACGCCGCCGACTGGCTGGCCAAGAACGGCTTCGACGAGCTCTACGGCGCTCGTCCGCTGGCCCGGGTCATCCAGGAGCACATCAAGAAGCCGCTGGCCGACGACATCCTGTTCGGCCGCCTGATCCGCGGGGGCCACGTCAAGGTGGTGCTCGAGAACGGCAAGATCGGCTTCGAGATCGAAAGCGCCTCGGAAGGCAAGTCCGGCAAGTCGCCCTCCGACGAAGGAGAGGCCGAAGAGCCCGCCCTGGCCGAATAAGGCCAGTCGCCAAATGATTAGGGAAAAGGCCCGGAGCGATCCGGGCCTTTTTCTTTAGCGCAGGTGACGCGCGCCGAGCGTGGTGAGCAGGCGCAACGCCCGCTCCTCGTCGAGGCCGGCGGGCGTGAAGTGCTCCAGCCCCACCTCGGACAGGGCCGAGGCGTCCTCCGCCTCCAGTCGACGCTGACCCATGTTCCAGTCGCGGAACAGCCGCCGCTCGGCCGGGCCGTCGGCGATCAGCACGATCTCGTCGTGACGCGGGTCGTGGCCGATGCGCGCGAAGGCCTCGGCGACGGTCTGGCCCGGCCCTTCCAGCACCTGCAGGAACCGCCCCTCCCCGGCCGCCAGAAAGCCGGTGATGTCGTCGACGCGGTTGTTCTGGATCGACCTGGCGACCACGGCGCGCAGGGTTTCGTCCAACTGCTCGGGATGGACGGCCCGGCTCGCATAGACCAGGCGATAGAGGCCGCGCCGGGCCAGGATATCGGTCATTCACGGTCCTCGGCCGCTACTGAAGCTCAGGCCGGAGGGTTAAGACGCGGAACCGTTAAAAGGTTCACTCGGCTCACGCGCCGGCTGTAGACAAAACGGGAACAAACGCGTAGCGTGAGGACATGAGCACTGTCCCCTTCGACACCCTGAGCGCCTCGAAGCGCCTGCGCGAAGCAGGGGTCGCTGAAGGTACGGCCGAGGCGATCGTGGAACTGATCCAGCAGACGACGATGCTTCCCGACATCTCCGAATTGGCGACGCGCTCGGAGTTGCAGGCTGTGAAGGCCGAGCTGAAAAGCGACATCGCCCTCACCGAGGCCCGCATCCGCGCCGACCTCAGCGAGAAGATCCGCCTTCAGGGCTGGGCGCTGCTGGGCGGCATGGCGGTGCTGGTGTCGATCTCCACCGCCCTGATCAAGCTGCTGCCCTAGAGCCGCCCGAGCCCCGACGGCGAGGAGCGTATGCGTCATGGAAGGTTGAAGGGTGACGGCGCCTGCAATCTCCCTCCGTAAAATCCCCGCGAAAGCGCAGCCGGCTGATCCCTCTCCCCTTGCGGGAGAGGGTGGCCCCGCGGAGCGGGGTCGGGTGAGGGGTCTCTCAGAAATCAAAGCTGCGTATGGCGTAGGCCGGGCGGGGCGTCTCAAGTCTGAGAGACCCCTCATCCGTCGGCCTTCGGCCGCCACCTTCTCCCGCAAGGGGAGAAGGATCGCGGACGGGGATAGAGCGCCCTCGATCCCCGGCGACCGCGCCCGAGACCCCAACCAATCCAATGCCTTGCAACTTTCTCAGCGTTCTGGATCAGACGCGCTCAAAACGCCCGCACAATGGACCCCGTCCCGTCGCAGGGAGAGGGCGCAAGGATCCGGCCCGAAGCGGCGACGTGGATGCGATCGAGCGGGGCCGCCGGAGCTGCGTGAGCAGGGCCGGGCCAGGCTTAAATGAGGGTGGGGGACGTAAATCCATCCATCGGGAGCTTGCCTAATAGGCTTCCGCCCGTCCGAGGGTCCGCTCCGGCGCCTTCTGTCTGCACGCGATGGCTAGCGAAGCTTACAGCCCGGTTCCGGGGAAGGCAGATGCCGAAGGGGGTGAAGGGCGGAAAAGGCCCGCGCGCCCCGGCCTG